>Ga0310123_10001087_pt1 | contig 23106 bp, 15 predicted proteins | sample CB6_AW_1057_MG_FD_203505 | JGI IMG/M metagenome (GOLD analysis project Ga0310123, IMG submission 203505) | Marine microbial communities from Western Arctic Ocean, Canada - CB6_AW_1057 | ecosystem: Environmental > Aquatic > Marine > Oceanic | place: Canada: Western Arctic Ocean | collected... | reverse complement strand
CGATGGTGGCGACGAGTTGGCCGGCCCCGGTGACCGGATCATCGGTGGACATGGCCACGACACGCTGCGTGGTGGTGGCGGCAACGACTGGATCAACGGCAAGAGTGGCCATGACGAGATCTACGGAGGTGCCGGTTCCGACGTGATGCACGGGGGTTCGGGCAACGACCTGATGCAGGGCGGAGCCGACGACGACACGATCAACGGCCACGGCTACAGCGACACGATCCAGGGCAACGGCGGCTCCGACCGGATCAACGGCCACTGGGGTCACGACTTCATCGACGGCGACGATGACAGCGGCAGTGCCACCGCGGGCAACGACACGCTGCTGGGCGGAGCCGGTCGCGACACGCTGCTGGGCAACCTCGGCGACGACAACCTGAAGGGCCAGGGCGGCAGGGACACTCTGATCGGCGGCCACGGCCTCGACAAGCTCAACGGAGGCGGAGGCCACGACTTGCTGCGAGGTTTCCAGCAGCAGATCGTCTGGTTGGACTATGACAGCCAGACCGATCCGCTGGCCGAGCACGTGTACACGCCGTCGGAGCGATCGGCCATCCAGTCGCGGCTCGCGTCCGATTTCTCGGCCTTTGATATCAGTTTCACCGAGTCGGTCCCCGACACCAAGGATCTCTACCTGCAAAACGGCGCCTACATCACGGTGGTCTTCAACGAGGCTCCGCTGGGGGTTGGCCCGGGCCTGGGTGGCGCGGCCGAGGCCAGCGCGTACGACTTCCGCAACGTCGATCTTGGTGGCAGTGTCTCAGTCGACGTGCTCGGCCCCAACGGCCTGCTCGACGGGACCGGCCAGCCGACTTCAACGAGTGCCAACATCATTGCCGCGAGTGCCTACGCGACGGCGCACGAGCTGGGCCACCTGGTCGGTCTCCGCGACGTCGATTCGTTTGGTCCGATCTCGGGCACCGTCGGCATCCTCGATCCTCCCGGAGCGGCCTCCTTCAGCCCGGCCTTCCCCGGTCCGATGAATGCCACCGAGACGGTCGATCACCTGATGGCTTCCGAAGGGCTGCTGGGTGTGGGCAACTTCGACGTCACCGCCGACCTGTTCCTCAGTGAACGTTCGGCGATCAAGCTGGCCTTCAACGAGACCGGTTTGTTCGTCGCCGAGCAGGCCGCCGCCCACGGATCTCTGACACCCTCGGGGTCTCAACCGATGAACCTGCGGGCCCTGTCGGTCCCCAACACTCTCGAATCCGGCGCCAACGCCGAGCGGACACTCAACGTCGAAGCCGCTGCGATCATCGGCGGCCAGGTGGGTGTCGGGGGCGAGCTCGACGTGTATTCGTTCGAGGGCACCGGCGGGCAGGTGGTTTCGATCGAGGTCTTCTCGGGATGGCTGACCCGGGTCACCGCGCCCCTGGACACCCTGGTACGGGTCTACGATTCCAGCGGCGTGATCCTGCCGTATCACAGTTCCAGCACCTCAGCGACCGACATCGCGATCAACGATGGTTTCGACGACGGCAGCAGCCAGCCGGATACCGATCCGGTGCTGTTGAATCTCACCCTGCCGACGACCGGCAGCGCGACGGACACGTATTACATCGAGGTCTCCGAGCCGGATGCCAACGGGGTGTTCGCATTGCCCACCGACGGCAGCAACCAGATTGTCGAGCTCGACGTGGTGACGGGTGTGGAGTTGAACCGCTTCGATTTGCCGACGGGCGAGACGAGTGTGGGCGAGGCCGCCCTGGCGTTCGATTCGGCCGGCCAGCGGCTGTTCTTCATGAACAGCAGCAGCCGCATCCTCTATGAAATCGACGCCAACGATGGTTCGGTGATCGATTCGGACGTGGTCACCTCGCCGATTGCCACCAGTCCCCAGGCCTTCGACGGGTTGGCCTACGATGCGGGGCTGATCTACATTCTCGACATCGAGGCGGAGACGATCCCCGGCCAGGCCGAGGATCTCAATGCCAATCCCCCGGTGCTGCAGATCCTGGATCCTCCGGAGATCCTGGTCTTCAATTCGGCGATCGACCAGGTGGTCGGAATGCTGAACCTGCTGGGCACCGGCGAGGGTCCCTTGCCGCCTGGTGCCAACCCGATTGGCACGTTCACCGACATCACCGGTGGCCTGGCGATGATCGCCCCGGCCAGCACCACGCCGCGGCTGCTGTTGCTGGATTCGGCGGGTCTGTCGGTGCACGAGATCGACCCGGCGACGGGTGTCTCGACGCTGTCCTACACTCCGCTGAGCACCATGGCGTCGAACATCGATGCGGTGGGTGCGGTGGCGGGCCAGGTCTGGCTGGGCGGAGCAACCGGTGAGGACCGGATCGAGATCTTCGATCGTGGTGACTCGGTGATCGACCGCACGCTGAGCCTGACACCCAATCCGCCACCGTCGTACGGCCTGACGGCGATTGGCGCCGACGACACTTCTGTGCCGGTCAACGGCATCGGCGGTTACGAGTTGTTTGTCACCAAGGTGGACTTCAGCCCGCTGGCCACCAGCACGGCTCTGGGCGACACGCTGCTGGGCGGTTCGGGTAATGACACGATGTGGGGTGGCAGTGCCACCGACGTGCTCAAGGGCGGTTCCGGCGCCGACAGCGGCAGCGGGTTGGGCGGCGACGACTACATTAATGCCGGCAGTGGCAACGACACGTTGCGGGGCGGTCTGGATGACGACACGCTGCTGGGCGGCAGCGGCGAGGACAAGCTCTACGGCGACGCCGGCGACGACACGCTCGATGGTCAGGGCGGCAGCGATACGCTCGACGGCAACGGTGGCGACGACCTGTTGCGTTGGCGGATCGGCAACGGATCCGACGTGATGAACAACTCGGCCGATTCGGCTCGGTTCGAGGCCTTGGGCAGCGGTGCGGCCGATTCGCTTTCGGTCAGCAAGACCAGCGGGAATCGTCCGAAGTTGACCGTGGTCGACGGCATCAACACGGTGCGGGTCTCCCAGACGATCTGGCGGACCGACATCCTGGCCGGCGACGGAGATGATCAGTTGGTTGTCGGTTCGCTCGAGGACGTTTCGGGCACACTGCTGGTGGTCAACGGCGAGGCGGGCCGCGACACGATCTCGGCCTCGGGTGTCCGCATCGGCGAGGTCCGTTTGCGACTGGATGGTGGCGACGACAACGACACCCTGACTGGCAGTCTTGACGGCGACACGATGTGGGGTGGCGCGGGTGACGACCGGGTCGACGGCAGCCGCGGCAACGACACGATCCTGGGCGGCGACGGCGACGACGATCTTGACGGCCAGGATGACGACGACCTGATCGCCGGCAACGACGGCAACGACGCGATTGTGGGTGGCAACGGCCACGACGACCTCTCGGGCAACTCGGGCTTCGACACTCTCACCGGCGGCTTCGGCCGCGATACGCTCTCGGGTGGCGAACACGACGACGCCCTGACCGGCAGCCAGGACGACGATTCGCTGTTCGGCGACGAGGGCCAGGACAGCCTGTATGGCGGCACCGGCGACGACTACCTCAATGGTGGTCTCAACGACGACCGCCTCTACGGCAACTACGGAGACGACACCCTGGGCGGTGGCGACGGGGACGACCTGCTCGAGGCCTCGCACGGTGACGACATCCTCAACGGTGGCGACGGCGACGATACGCTCAACGGGGGCGACGGCTTCGATGGACTCTCGGGCCACGACGGCAACGACGAGGTCAACGGAGGCGGCCAGGACGACACGATCCTGGGCGGCAACGGCCACGATGCACTCTCCGGAGGCGGTGGCCGCGACATCGTGCTCGGAGGCGATGGCAACGACACCATCAATGGGCAGGGTGCCCAGGACACGTTGGCCGGCAACGAGGGTACCGACGTGATCAATGGCTTCGCCAGCGAGATCAACGAGACCTTCTCATTCTACGCGTCGTGGGTCGACTCGGTCTGATCCCCGGCCGCGAGTTGTTCCAGTGAACAGGCGGCCTCGACAAGCCGCTCGATCACCCTCTTGTTCGCCTCGGGAAACCGCCCGGCTTCGAGTTCACCCAGGGGTGACCAGGCGAAGGGGGCCGCGGGCGAGGGCAGGTCTGCGTCCCTGGGCCGGCAGAGCCAGAAGTGCAGTATCAGGCGACCGTGGTCGGAGTCGCAGGTGCACTCGTCGAGTTGCCTGAGTGACTCGATGAGAATCCCGGTCTCTTCGAAGCATTCGCGGAGTGCGGCCTCGCGAGGCGTCTCATCGGGCAGGCACTTGCCGCCGGGAAACTCGAGCATCCCTCCCAGAGGTACCTCGGGAGGCCGGATCCCGACCAGGCAACCGGTGCCGTCGTGCGAGAGCACCACGGCGATCCCGATTTTCTGGGCCGCGGTGGTCATGGGCTGGGGTCGTCTTGGCGGGCGTCGGTCGGCGGGGCACCCATGATGTGGAAGCCCGAGTCAACGTGCAGGGTCTCGCCGGTGATCCCGCTGGCGAGGTCGCTGAGCAGGAACATGCCCGTCTTGCCTACCTCCTCGGCCTCGACATTGCGTCGCAGCGGCGAGAAGGTCTTGTAGAGGTCGAGCATCAGGTCGAAGTCGCCGACGGCCGATGAGCTGAGCGTCTTGATTGGTCCGGCCGAAAGCGCGTTGACACGGATCCCCTCGGGTCCCAGTTCGCTGGCCAGGTATTCGGTGGCACTCTCGAGTGCCGACTTGCACAGTCCCATCACGTTGTAGCCGGGGATCACCTTCTCGCCGCCCAGGTAGGTCAGTGTCAGGATACTGCCTCCTTCATTCAGCAGCGGCCGGGCCCGGCGGGCCAGAGTCATCAGGCTGTAGACGCTGATTTCCATCGAGAGTTTGAACCCGTCGCGGCTGACGTCGACGACCTCGCCCTTGAGATCATCCATCGGGGCGTAGGCGATCGAGTGCAGCATGAAGTCGATCTGGCCGTAGGTCTCCGCGGCGACGTCGAACACATGATCGAGTTGCTCATCGTTGTTCACGTCGCAGGCTTCGATCATCTCGGTGCCGAGCGGCTCGACGAGCTTCCTGAGTCGTCGTTCCATCCGCGGCCGTTCGGGGTCCTTGTCGGGGAGGTGAGTAAACCCGATCTCGGCTCCCTGGTCGTGCAGCTGCTGCGTGATGGCCCATGCGATCGAGTGGTCATTGGCGATGCCGAAGACCAGTCCCTTCTTGCCGTCAAACAGGCCCATGCGGGTGGCTCCTTTGGGAGACTCATCTGAGGATTCTGGCTGGTGCCCGCCGGGGTCCCGGTCGGGATGCGGCGAGAATAGCGACTGCCACGGAGGGCTTCAACGGCCGCTGTCGGGTCGGCGGTGGTCGGGGTGAGCGGCGAGGAAGGCCGAGGTCATTTCCTTGCGGATCCGCCGCCTGAGACCTCCGCGAAGCAGGTTGGAGTGGTCGCGACCCTCGTGGATTTCCACAACGGCATCGCTGCCCAGATCGGCAAGGGCCTGCTTGAGCCGGATGGTGGCCCCTTCGAGGTAAAACGTGTCGATGTCTCCCATGAAGACGTGCAGCTTGCCCTTGAGCCGGGGGCCCAGCGCCTTCCAGTTCCGCTCGAGCACCAGCCGGATGTCATACGGTTCCCAGGTCCTGGCCGTTTCGAGATCGACGTGGCCGGTCTTGCGATCCCACAGCAGCCGCGGCTTGCCGTTCTTGAGCCGCGGGCTGAAGACCGCTTCGAAGCTGTGCAGCTGGCCGCCGTGCCCGAGCACCCACTCCATGTCGGCAAAGCCCTTGTACCACAGCAGGACCTGCCCATCGACGCGTGCCAGGGGTCGCCGTTTGCCCTGGGGGTCGACGTACATGTTTTCGCCGCTGCGGTAGAGGTTGATCCGCTGGAAGTCTCGGAAGTCGACCGGATCGGGTGAGGTGCTCCAGGTGCCGCCGAAGACTTCGGGATAGGTCACCTGCAGCCACAGGCTGCTCCAACCGCCGGAGGAGTGACCTGTGAGGAAGCGGGCCGACGCGCTGGGGACGGTACGGAATCGCTTGTCGAGCGCCCCGATCAGCTCGGTGGTCAGCGCCTTGCCGACCGGCCCGTTGTTGGCCGAGTCGGCAAACACGTGATGTCCCAGCGGACAACTCGGATCGAGCGCCACTCGCAGGAACTCGACTCCCCCCTCGTTCTTTTCTGCCACCGGTCGTGTCAGGCTGGCTCCAAGGTGGGTGCCTCCAAACCCCGGAATCGAGAAGATCACGGGGTAGCGTCGTTTCGGTTGGAGGTGGTAGCTGGCCGGCAGGATGACGGCGGCCCGAGTTGAGACGGGTCGCTTGTGGAACTCGGTGAGCAGTTTCGAGGGCACTTCCAGCAGCTTGCTCCACTTGGTCTCGGTGAACCGATTGGGCGGGACTTTCTCGCCGACGCGGAAGGCGACCAGGTCTTGTGCGTCGTCGTTTCCGAGGGTGATGACCTGGCTGAAGCCGTTGCCTGCCCCGACGCCGATTTCTCGGTCGAGAGGATTGAAGCGTGCCACGGCCTGGGCCTTGTGACCCGCCAGCTGCATCTGGGCCAGTGGTACGGGGTAGGCGAGGATGGGTCCGGCCTTGAGCCCCTCGGAGCCCTGCAGGCTCGCCGACGACTTGGCGGAGAATTCGAGCCGGACACCGGGTTTCCAGTTCTTGACATCGCGGGCGACGAACTGCTCGGGGTTGAACCACCCGGGTCCGCGGCGTGGCGGGTTGTTCTTGCGGCTGAAGAGCACGTAGACCCGACCGGTGAACGGTTTCGAGTGCACGCTCTTGGTGAACTCGATGTGAAAGGTCCTGGAATCGGCCTGCAGCGATTTGACGTCCTGGGTCGCGGCGAGAGCGAGCAGGACGACCAGGCAGCGGTGCAATGTCCGGAGGGGCATGTGCAGTCTCGGGAAACGGGTTGAGGGTCGGGGCGGTCCATGGTAGCGACCCGGTTCTGATTTTTCGTGTGATGGCGCTTCCTAGTCGAGGGGTTGACGATACAATGCCGCGTGGTGGGGCCAGGGAATGGCCCCCGCGACTGCCGGAGGGAGGACGCCGTGACGGAACATGGCGAGGGGCGGGATGCAGCGGGTGGTTTCCGCGAGACGGTGACCGACACGTCGATTTCCGACTGGGGCACTCAGTCGGTGGCCTACCGGGGCTACGACGTGTTGGACCTGGTCCGGGAATCGACGTTCACCGAGGTGGCGTACCTGTTGTTGTACGGTGACCTGCCCGAGGACCTGTACCTGGCTGATTTCCGGGCGATGCTGGCCGAGTCGTCGGAAGGCGAGGGCTGGAGCGACGAGTCGGCCTGGATGAGCGACCTGCTGGATCGGCTTCCGCTGAACGTGCCCTTGACCGAGATCCTGCGGACGGCGATCAGCGCGGTGGCTCATTTTGATCCTCAGCCTGCCGATCGTTCTCTTGATGCCGATCGGTCGCGAGCGATCCGGCTGCTGGGTCGTGTGCCGCTGCTGGTGTCGGCTCGGCTGGCGATGATCCGGGGAGAGGAGCCGATGGCGGCGGATCCGGAGTGGAGTTTTCCGGCTCAGTTGGCGGCCCTGCTGACCGGCCGCGTCGCCTCGCCGTTGTTCGAACGGGCGTTGGAGGTCTTGCTGATCAGCGTGGTCGACGTGGGGTTCAGTCCGGCCGTGCAGGCCGCTCGGCTGGCCGCGGCGGCTGGAGCGGATGTGCATGGAGCGGTGCTGGCGGCTGCGGCGGTCGAGTCGACAGCCGAGCGAGCGGGGCTGGCCGAACGGTTGGTGTTGCTGTGGGACGAGCGGCCCTGGGGTGAGGACCCTGATGGCTGGGTGCTCGAACGGCTCGATGCCGGCCAGGGAGTCCCCGGGAGCGTGTTTGGTGGCCAGGCCCTCGTGGATCCGCGTCTCGCGGCGGCGGTGGCATGGGCCGAGCACCTGGCTGCGGAGAGCGGCGACGAGTCGACTCGGAGCAGGGACCGTGCTGCCGCGGATCTCGAAGCGGCCGTTGTCGCCTGCGGTGGCGTTCCGGGTTGGGACTGGTCGACAATCCGGCTGCTGTCCGCTGGTGGTGTCGAACCGTCGCTGCACCTGCCGCTGGTCGCGGTGGCCCGGTTGCTGGGCTGGGCGGCTCATGTGCTGGAACAATTCGGCCACCCCGCCGCCAGCGTCTCCCGCCCCCATTACATCGGCCCGCAAGCTCGAGAAATCCCCGCGCGGCCGGTTTGGGAGTGAGGCCGGGTGGGGCGGGTTGAAAAAGCTTTGTGCTCGAGGTTCAATCGAGCCGACGTGGCGACGCTCGATCGGTCTGACACGGAGAGGATGAACATGCGTCTTCTGGTTCTGTTCCTGGCCCGGTTCCTGGCCGTGCTCGTGGCCCCATCGCTGGTTGGGCTGGGAGCCCCGGTGCTGCTGCACTGTGCCGAGCCAGTCTCGGTCGAGGATCCGGCTCCACCTCGGGTCGCCGGCCAGGCCGACAACACGAGTGCTCCTGCCCCCAAGGCCTACTCGCTGATCAAGAACCACAAGCCCGCCAAGCCGCTCTCGAAACGGGCCAGGACACACGCCTGGACCGGGTTCCTGGGTCCGACCCGCAACGGCGTCTCGACCGAGACCCAGCTGTTGAAGACCTGGCCCAAGACGGGGCCGGCCAGGGTGTGGGAGCTTGCCGCCGGCGACGGTTATGCGTCTCCGGCGATCAGGCATCCTTACCTGGTCTATCCCCACCGCGTGGGCAATTCGGTGCTGGTCGAATGCCTGCACGCGGAGACCGGCCAGCAGTTCTGGCAGCACAAGTTCGCCACCGCCTATCGCGACCGGCTGGGTTACAGCAGTGGCCCTCGGTCGACTCCGCTCATCGACGGCAACCGGGTCTACATCTACGGTGCCGAGGGCTTCCTGATCTGCCTGGAGCTGGCGACAGGTCGCCAGATCTGGAAGCGGGATCTCTCGACAGAATTCCGCGTGCCTCAGGGCTTCTTCGGGGCGGTGGGCTCGCCGCTGTTGGTTGGCGATCGACTGGTGATCAATGTCGGCAAGGTGGGCGGTCCCTGCGTCGCGGCGTTTCACACCCTGACGGGCAAGCTGGTCTGGGTTTCGGGCAAGAAGTGGGGATCGGGCTACGCCTCGCCGCGGCTGGTGACGATTCATGGCAAGCAGCGGGTGCTGGTGTTTGCCGGTGGCGAGAGCAGGCCGCCCACCGGGGGCCTGCTGCTGATCGACCCCTCCGATGGGAAACTCGAACTGGAATTCCCCTGGCGGAGCAGGAAGTACGAGAGTGTCAACGCGTCGTGTCCCCTGGTGGTCGGCGGCAACCGGATCTTCGTCTCGGCCAGTTACCAGACGGGCACCGCGTTGCTGGAAGTCGGCAAGGACCTGGCTTCGCACAAGATTGTCTGGAAGATGGTCGACGCCGAGCACAATACCGAGCCGGACCAACTGGGACTGCACTGGGGCACTCCGCTGGTCAAGGACGGATACCTGTATGGTTTCGACGGCCGAAACGAACCGGATGCGTCCCTGGTCTGTGTCGATTTGAAGTCGGGCAAGGTGTTGTGGCGTGAGGAGCCCGAGTGGGAGCAGACGGTCACGGTGCAGGGGGTCGAGCAGACCCTGACTCTCAGCACGCTGCGAGGCTCGTTCCTGGGCGCCGACGGCCAGGCCCTGGTCCTGGGTGAACTCGGCCAACTGATGTGGATGGACCTCTCGCCCAAGGGCTACAAGATCACCCAGCGGAGTTCGCTGTTCCTGGCCCGCGAGTCGTGGTGCCCGCCGGTGATCAGTCGAGGTCTGCTTTACATCAGCCAGAACATGAAGGACCCGGTCACCCGGTCGTCTCCACGGCTGATCTGCTACGACCTCAGGCGGCCATGAGTCCCTGGCCCGGCTTGGCCCGGGCCGGGCCGGGCCGAGTCGAGTCGAGTCGAGTCAGTTTCGGGGCGGGACGGCGTAGACCGCGTGATGCGGCGTGACCAACAGCGGATCGAGACCATCGAGTGCTTCGAGGCTGCGGGTCCGCCGCCAGAGAATGTGAGTGACGGGTTCGTTGCCGAAGGCGGTGGCGGTGGTTTCTGTTGGTGGTCGGCCGAGTTCGATGTCGTTGAGCCAGCGGCCCCGGAGCTGACGTCGACGGTCCCATTCGATGATGCCCGCAGCGTCCTGGGGGCAGTCCTTGAAGACCACGAATTCGGCCCGACGGGCGTACCACTTGAATGCCCAACTGCCCCGGGGTGTCAGCACGATCGCCTCGGCGGGCAGGTTGATGTCAATCCAGTTGCAGGTCTGGGTCCAGTCGGCGAGTTCCTTGGGGGTGAGCCGGCTGGGGTTGCGGTCATAGGCCGGCAGTGCGAGTGCCACGATGAGCATCGAGGCAGCGATTGCGAGGCGTGGGGCCGGGCCACAGCAACGGGCCAGCAGGGTTGTTGCGGTGATCGAGACCGCCGCGGGCAGCAGCACATCGATCATGCGGTAGGGGTAGAACTTCATCAGCACAATGCGGATGCGATCGAGGTCCGCGTCGCCGGGCGGGCGATCGAGTGCCAGGGCGGCTCCGACCACAGCGACCAGCAGCGAAGAGAGCACCAGCCTGGTCCACCACGATTCCTCATGGGTCCGCTCGATCCATCGGCGTCCGATCAGCCAGGCCAGCAGCACCAGGGAGTAGGCCGCGGCGGCGGTCGCAGCGAATCGGGACGGGACCAGGTGATGTCCCAACCTCGTAAAGACCTGCAGCGAGTCGGCCTGTGCACTTCCGTCTCCCAGCAGTCCCAGCACCGGGATGACTCCAGGCAGCGCACACGCGACCAGCAGCGACGCCTGGGTCATCCGGGTACGGTCGATCGGCCAGGGTCGGGCCATCACGGCCAGTACCAGGCCCCAGCCTCCGACGATCGGGTGGACGCTGATGGCCAGTCCGCACAGCACCGCGGCCAGACGCGGTCGTTCGCCGAGCCCGTTGGCGGCCGACCAGGCGAGCAATCCGTAGGCGAGGACCTTGGATTCCAGGCCCCCGACGACCCACTCTCCTGACAGATTCCCCAGTGCCGCGGCCAGCAGGAACCCCGCGGTGGCCACCAGCACAGCCGGCCGGTCCGGGGCCAGGCGTCGCACCAGGGCCGCAAAGCCGCTGGCCAGCAGCAGCAGGAACAGGCTGCGTCCGATCCAGGCCACCGCCGCAAAAGGCATCACGCGGGTCAGCGGACCGACCAGCAGGTAGAAGACCAGGTGAGGATTGGACGATTCGAGAAAGAAGTCGCCGCTGCACCAGGCGGGGTCGACGAGGTGTCGGGCCTTGGCCAAGTAGTGGGGCTCGTTGACGGCCGGCGCGGGTGCCCGTAACCCCGAATAGGCCAGGCAGGCGGCCGTGGCCAGCAACCCGACCAGCAGGTCGAGCCGGCATGAGGGGCGAGTCGGGTCGGCGACTACTTCTTGCCCGCAGATTTCTTGGCCGCTTTCTTGGACGCTTTTTTGGACGCCTTCGCCGGGGACTTCTTCTTGCCCGAGTCGCCGAAGATCTTGTCCCAGTTCTCCCAGAACTCGGGTGTCGCGCCAGTGCGAACAATCGGGCCGCCCATCGTTTCGCCTCTCAGGTGTCAGGAGTCAACTCGCACGATTCTCTACGACCCTCCCCTGAACTGTCAAGGCGCTTGGCCGGCCCGTGGTCGTCAAGCGCGGGGGAGCCTATACTGGCCTCAGCCATCCGAGTCGGTGGGCCTCGGGGCCGGGGACGATGAGAGACCCAATTGATGTGGATTGAAGATTTCGACGACGAGTGGCGGTTCCGGGAGACCTGGGAGGCGGTGCAGATCGCCCGTCCGGTGAGCTATTCGCTGTTCACTTTTGGCGAGAGCGAATTGCCGTACTACCTGGTTTGCGACAAGCCGGCCGAGGGTGACACGGTGAGCGTGACGCGGGGCGAGGTCCGGATCACGCGGCCGACGATCATCACCCCCGAAAATGCTCAACCTGAATTCCGCGGGTTCTTCGATGAGCAGGACGATGACAGCATTGTCGAGTTCCTGATGGCCCGCTCGGCGGGCTTTTCGAATCTCCAGATCGACAACACCAGCGGTCCGGCCGAGATTGTCAGTGATCGGGTTGAGGAGGTGGTCGAGAAGCTCAACCGGCAGTTGGACAACCAGGAGGAGGACCGGACGGCGATCCTGACGGCACCTCACGGGCTGGGTGGCGTGGCGTTGCTGCGGTACGCGGCCGAGAGGATCTGGCAGAGCGCTCCGGACAACGTGCAGGAGCTGCGTGAGCGAGGATTTCTGCCCTAGTCGTCAGTCGCGAATTGGTGGGGCTGGCTGCTGGTGTCGGTGGAGAAGTGTGGTGGGGTCGGTCCGGGTCGATCCTCGCTGCGAATCACCTGGCCACCGAGCCGATTCAGCTTCTCGTCGAGCCGCTGGTAGCCTCGATCGAGGTGATAAATGCGGCGAATGGTCGTTGGTCCCTTCGCGGCCAGGCCGGCCAGCACCAGTGCCGCGCTGGCTCTGAGGTCGCTGGCCATCACGTTGGCCCCGCTGAGCCGTGGCGTTCCGTGGATCACCGCCGTGGGTCCCTCCCGCACGATTCTCGCCCCCAGCCTCACCAGCTCAGCCGCGTGCAGGAAGCGATCGGGGAACACCTTGTCGGTGACGACGCTGATCCCATCGGCCGTGCACAACAGTGCCATCAGCTGTGCCTGCACGTCGGTGGGGACACCCGGGTAGGGCAGTGCGGTGACCGTGGTCGGAGCCAGCACCTGGGGAGCGGTGGCGACCAGCGTGGCCAGGCCGTGTTCGCAATTCGACCGCTCGATCCGCACGCCGATCCGCTGCAGCACTTCGCAGACGGCGATCAGGTGATCGGGTCGCACCGGTCCGATTTCGACGTGTCCCCCCGTGATCGCCGCGGCGATCATCAGCGTGGCAGCCTCGATCCGATCGGGGATCACACGGTGGTGAGCGGATGCGAGTCGTTGGACGCCTTCGATCTCGATCGCAGGCGTTCCCAGCCCGCTGATCTGTGCTCCCATCGCGTTCAGGCATTCCCCGAGGTCGACCACCTCGGGTTCGCAGGCAGCCGCCTCGATCACCGTCCGTCCTTCGGCGAGCGTGGCGGCGGTCATGACGTTGCAGGTGCCGGTGACCGTGCTGCCGCAGGGTCCTCCGAGGAAGACCGAGGCACCTCTGAGCCGCTTGGCCCTGGCGATCACGTAACCCCCCTCGACTCGGATCTCGGCTCCGAGTGCCTCCAGGCCCTTGAGGTGCAGATCGACGGGTCGGTGTCCGATGTTGCAGCCGCCTGGCAGCGAGACGCAGGCACGACCACGGCGGGCCAGCAACGGACCCAGCACGCAGATGCTGGCTCGCATCCGCCGCACCAGGTCATAGTCGGCCACGTGGGGCCGGGTGTCCTGGACGACCAGCCGCAGTTGACCGTCGCCGTGCTGCTTGGAATCGACGCCGAGAGTTTCGAGCAGGTTCAGCAGCGAGTGGACATCGACCAGGTCGGGGACGTCCGAGAGGACCAGCGGGCCATCGGAGGCCAGCACGGCGGCCATGATCGGCAGCGCGGCATTCTTCGAACCGCTGACCGTGGCGAACCCGTTCAGAGGCCGACCACCTTCGATGGTGAACTTGTCCATCCCTGGACGCTTTCCTGTAACGGACGGGTCGTTGAAGCGGGCGTGGGGAAATCAGGGAGCATTCTGCAGCGACACGACGACGACGCGGGCCTCACCAGCGAGGTCTTCGACGAGCCGCGGGGTCCCGAAGGCAGGCTGTTCACCAAGCAGTGCTTTGACCGCGTCGGCCTGTTCGGGAGAAATCTCGCACAACAGCGTGCCTGCCGGAGCCAGGTACCTGGGCGCGGAGGCGATCAATTGGCGGATGAGGTCGAGTCCGTCGCGGCCGCCGTCGAGTGCGGTGTGGGGCTCGTGGTCTCGGATGTCGGGTGCGAGTTGGTCGATTTCGTCGGTGGTGACGTAGGGGGGGTTGCTGACAATGAAGTCGAAGTGGGCGTGTGAGTCGAGTGGTTCAAAGAGGTTCCCTTCGAGGAACGCGATGCGATCGGCCACCTCGTGTGTCGTGGCATTGGCCACGGCGACGGCCAGGGCGGCGGGGCTGATGTCGGTGGCGGTCAGTTGTGCCGAGCGCAGTCCGGTGGCGATGCTGACGGCGATGCAGCCGCTGCCGGTACCGATGTCGAGGATCGAGGTCGCGGCGGGGAGTTCGCGGGCCAGGTCGAGCAGTTCGAGGACAAGCGTCTCGGTATCGGGTCGAGGAATCAGGGTGTCGGCGTTGACCTCGAAGTCGATCCCGAAGAACTCGCGGTACCCCACGAGGTAGGCGACCGGTTCGCGAGCGGCCCGCCGCTTGACGAGTTCACGCATCACGACCCGGTGTTGTGGCGTGAGTTCCTGGTCGTACTGGGTGTAGAGTTCGATGCGTTGGCAGTCGCGGGAGCGGGCGAGCAGGATCTCGGCGTCGAGTCGAGGCGAGGTGCTGCCGTGGGCGGCGAGGTGCGCGGTGGTCCAGTCGAGGATGGCCTGAACGGTCCAGCGCTGTGCGGGGTTGTCGGGGGGCGTGTGTCCAGCGGGTTGGGGGATGGCGTTCATGAATTCGGATCCCCGCCCAGTCGTTCCTGCCGATCGTGTTCCAGGAGCGCCTCGATCATTTCGTCGAGTTGTCCCTGCATGATCTGGTCGAGCTTGTAGAGAGTCAGTCCGATGCGGTGGTCGGTCAATCGGTTCTGGGGGAAGTTGTAGGTCCGGATCCGCTGGCTGCGGTCGCCGGTTCCGATCAGGCTGCGTCGCTGGTCGGCTCGTTCCTGGTGTGCTTTTTGCTGTTGAGCTTCGAGCAGTCGGCTGCGAAGCACTCTCAACGCTTTGGCCCGGTTCTTGTGCTGGCTCTTTTCGTCCTGGCACTGCACGACGGTATTGGTTGGCAGGTGCGTGATGCGGATGGCGCTGGCCGTCTTGTTGACTTTCTGGCCTCCGGGGCCACTGGCGAAGAAGGTGTCAACCCGGAGGTCATCGGGTCCGATTTCGATTTCGACTTCGTTGGCTTCGGGGAGCACTGCGACGGTGGCTGCGGAGGTGTGGATGCGTCCCTGGGCCTCGGTTTCGGGGACCCGTTGCACGCGGTGCCCGCCGCTTTCGAATTGCAATTGCAGAAAAGCACCTTCTCCGGCGATCGAAATCGTGATGTCCTTGAATCCGCCCAGTTCGGTGGGCGAGCTGTCGATGAGTTCGGCCTTCCAGCCGCGTCGTTCGACCAGCCTCTGGTACATTTCGAAGAGATCCCTGGCGAACAGAGCGGCCTCGTCTCCTCCGGTGCCGGCCCGGATTTCCATGATCAGGCTGCCGCGAGAGATGGCGTCGCCGGTGGCGACAAGGTCTTCCAGCGCCGTCAGTTTCGAATCACGCTCGGCCTGCAGTGCCTCGAGTTCTTCCTGGGCGTACGCCTTAGATTCCTCCTCCTCCTCCTCGGCGATCAACTCACGGGCCGTCTCGATGTTCTCCTCGAGCGAGTTGAACTCGCGGACCGGCAGGGCCACCTTGGCCAGGCCGCCGTATTCCCGCTGAAAGGCGACCATCCGGTTGGTGTCGGCCAGGACCTCGGGGTCAGAAAGCAGCAGCTCGAGCTCTTCGTAGCGAGCCAGCTTGGCCTGCAGCGAGGGGAACAACATCAGCGATCATCCCTGTATCGCCGAACCTGGTGTGTGCTGAAGGGGGTTCCGATCCGGGTGTTTCCGGAAATCGGGTCTCGCCGAGCACGTTCGGCGAGTCTATTCCTCGGCGGCGGCTTCTGCAGCGGGTTCGGTTTCTGCTTCGGCCTCGGCCGGCTCCTCGGCCTTCTTGCCCCAGTTGTACTTCTTCTGGAACTTCTCGACGCGACCGGCACTGTCGACGTACTTCATCTGTCCGGTGTAGAACGGGTGGCAGGCGCTGCAGATTTCGACGACGAGTTTTTCGACGGTGCTGCGGGTGGTGAACGAGTTGCCGCACCCGCAGGAGACCGCGGTGTCCATGTACTCGGGATGGATGCCCTTCTGCATGGTCTTGCCTGTCAAAAAGCTCGCCTGGTGAACGCTGAACCGGCCAGTGTAGAGGGCTGGTGGGGACGGGACAAGGTTGAACTGCGGCGGTGAGTTGTCAGGTTCGAGCAGTCGGCAGCGGGGTTTTACCTGTGCTTCACTTGTCCTTCTTGGGGGCGGGGGTCTTGAGGCTGGCCAGGAAGGCCGTGAGGTCTGCGACCTGTCGTGCGGTCATGTCGCGGATCAGCAGATCGGGCATCAGGGACTTCTGCTGAGCGGCGAGCACATCGACGTCGTCGGCGGCAATCGTGGTCAGCTTGTCCTTGGCGTCCTTGAGCACCAGTTGCTTGTCGTCCTTCTTGACCAACAGCCCGGTGAAGACGCGGCCCTGTACGGTTTCGACCACGTAGCTGAGCCACTTGGGCTCGATCTTCCTGGACGGTTGCAGGATGCTCTCGAGGATCTGGGCCCGGTTGAACTTCTTGCCGACGCCGCTGAGATCGGGGCCGACCTCCTTGCCCTGGCCGGAGATCTTGTGGCAGTTCTTGCACTGCACGCCATCGGTCTTGAAGAACACGTCACGTCCACGCTCGATGCTGCCGGGCAGTGCGAGGATCTGTTCGGGCTTGACGGTGGTGCCCAGCCGCTTGACCCGTTTCTCCTCGGGCAGAAACGTCTCAAACAGATCTCTGACGGTGGCCGACGAGTGTGCGGTGGCCGAGGTGATCACCTGCTGTCGGGTGGCGGGATCGAGCTGCTTGCTGTTGGCGACCTGCAGCAGCCGGATGGCTCCGGAGGTACTTTGCAGCAGGGCGGTAATCTGGGCGGCTCGACCGGCGGCGGTCTGCGAGGCCCTGAGCGTCTTGAGTGCCACGGCCGTCTCGCCTCGCGCCTGCGCGATGTGAGATTCGGGCGAGGCGGCCGGGAGCGTGGCGATCCAGTCCTTGATCAGCTTGGTGCCGACGGGGTCGATCACCGAGGAACCGAGCCGCGGCATGCGGCCGGAGCCGAGTTTCGACATGCGGAAGAACATCACGCTGCGGTACGGGTCGCCGGCGGCGAGCACCTTGGCCGAGGCCATGCCAAATGTCCCCTGTCCGGGCCTGACATTGAGTGTTCCGGTGTCGCCCAGGTCGAGCGTGGCCAGCAGTTGAAAGCGGGCATTGCCGCCCCCCCACTTGCGGTGGCAGTGCGAGCAGTTGGCGTGCAGGTACGAGCGGGCTCGCAGGCCGAGGTCGTTGGTCGAGGCCCGGTAGTCGACCAGCCGGGGCAGGTCGCGGGTCGGCCGCGGCAGCGGCTTCGTGAAGCAGCCAAGCGTCTCGAGCAATTTGACCTGGTTCAGCTTCCGGCCGGCGTAGTCGTAGTCGCGGTTCATCTGGTGAGTGGTAACACCGAGCACGTACTTGGCCGCCATGTTGTGGCACACCGTGCACTCGGTCCGGCTGGGGAAGTGCCAGGATTGCCGGCGGGTGCCTCCGGGGGCAGCCGGGTCGGCGATCTGGAACGTGCGGTCGCGGCCCTGCGGATCGAGCAACAGGTCGGCCTCGGTCTGCTGGTCGTTCCAGACGTAGGTGTAACCCTGCCAGTACTGGTCGCCGTTGGACTCGTCGCCCGAGAGTCGTTCGTGGTGCAGGATGCGGGTCTCGAGCCGGCGGCGGCTGGCGGGGTTCCCGGTTTCCATTTCCAGGAACACGGTTTCGACGATCACCGTGCCATTGGGGAACTTCCAGCCCGGGGGCGAACCGGGAGCCGGCTGCGGATAGGTCAGTGTTTCGAATTCCATCTTCGAATCGCCGGGCAGCGCCAGGTACCTCTGCTTGGTGGCCGTGTCGGCCCATTGCGGGGCGATCACGTCGTAGGGAATCAGTCCGGCGGCCGGGGAGAGCGTTTTGACCGAGTCGAACAGGCCGGTGGCCGAGAGTGTCTTGGGGAAGTTGCTGACTCGACCGACGTTGGGGTTGGGTACCAACTCGTGGATCCGGCCGCTGACGTGGTCGAGCAGGTAGAGTTCGCCCTGGCCGTCCTGTCCGAAGCCGACCAGCCGCATGCTCGAATCGACCAGCTCGGATGAGGAAACCAGTTTCTCTGTCTTGCGGTCGAAGCGGAGTTGCCAGATGCGGCCGGTGTCGTAGTCACCGTAGACGTAGGCGCCCTTGAGTTTCTCGAGTTTCTGGCCGTGGTAGATGAAGCCGCCGGTGATCGAGCGGAAGTTGGCGTGGTCGTGTTCGATGATCGGAGGCACGATCGCGGTCGGGCCGCGGGGTCGTTCGGGCTCGAACGGGTGCGACCCCTCGGTGATGCTCCAGCCGTAGTTGCCGCCTCGTTTGATCCGGAAGACCATTTCCCAGAGGTCCTGGCCGATGTTGCCGGTCCAGAGGTCTCCGGTGGCCGTGTCGAAGCTCATCTTCCACGGCTGCCTGAGCCCGTAGGCCCAGATCTCGGGGCGTGCGCCCGGGGTCTTCAGAAAGGGGTTGTCGCGGGGCACGGTGTAGGGGAGCTTCTCGCCGGGGTGGTCGACGTCGATGCGGAGGATGGCACCCGAGAGGTTGGTGAGGTCCTGGCCGGTGAGGTAGAGGTCGGCGATGCCACTGCTGTCGCCGGTGGCGATGTAGAGATACCCGTCGGGGCCGAATTGCAGGCAGCCGCCGTTGTGTCCGCCCGAGGGCCACTCGACCAGGATCTGCTCGCTCTGGGGATCGCAGCGGGGCGGTTCGCCCGGCAGCACGCGGAACCGAGATACGCGGCTTCCTCGCGGCAGTTCTTCGGTGTTGGAGGTGACGATCGTGGCGTAGGCGTAGCGGACCCTGGGGTACTGGGGGTGCAGGGCGAATCCGTAGGCCGCGAGTGTCTTGGGCTTGGTGCGTCCGAGGACCACGTTGGCGTCGAGCACGAGGTCGGGCTTGGCGGTCTTGCGGTCGAGCGGAACCGAGAAGATCCGACCGTATCGCTCGACCACCAGCAGCCGGTTGATGCCGGCCGAGTAGTTCATGTCGAGCGGTTCGTCGAAGGTCAGGTTGGGGAAGGCGACACGTGTCACGTACGGGCTGGGCGGATCGGGCGACCCCTTGACCCGAGACGTGGTCCAGGCGACACGGGCCGTGGTACTGAACAAGGCCTTGTCGGCGGCCGGCGACGCGGTCGTGATACAGAGCAGGCCGAAGGCGACCAGCATCCCAGCAAGTGAACGGGCAAAGATCTTCACGGGAGAACTCCTGCGGAGGCGAATCTCGGGCACTCAGCATACCGTCTCGAAATCGCGACAACCACGACAACCGCCCGGGTGTCGGGCTGCGGGAGGGCGGCCGGGGGTGGTGCGGGAGGGTGCGGGAGGGTGCGGGAGGGTGCGGGAGGGTGCGGGAGGGTGCGGGAGGGTGTTGTCATCGAGGGTTCAAAGATCAATGCACCTTGATCCGAGGAATCGCCGATCAGTAGAATTACGGAGCGTGGTTCTATTGAGTGATGAGAGGGTGGTATGAGGCCGAGGCGAGTGGACGAGAGCTTGTCGCTGCGACGGCGCAGCTTCCTGAAATCGGGGCTGGCCGCCGGTGGCTTGACGGGGTTCGGGTTGTCGTTGCCCGAGCTGATTTCGTCGCGGGCCCGTGCCCAGGCAGCCGACTCGGGGACCTCGGGCCAGGCCAAGTCCTGCATCCTGCTGTACATGACCGGCGGTCCGGCTCAGCAGGAGACCTTCGACATGAAGCCGAAGGCCAACCAGGGCTATCGGGGCGACTTCAACCCGATCGAGACGAGTGTCCCGGGCATGGAGGTCTGTGAGCACCTGCCGATGATGGCCGGTGTGGCCGAGCACTACTCGGTGATCCGCTCGACGTTCCACAACAGCAACACGCACGGCATCGGCGTGCACTACAACATGACCGGCCTGAAGAATGCTCCTCGCAGCCGCGGCGAGCCCCAGATGGACCGTGTCGATCCTCCGTGTGTGGGGGGTGTGATCAGGCAATTGCGAGGCGATCGCAACGGGATGCCGGCCTCGGTGCACCTGCCGGTCCGCATCGGTGACCAGAACAACTTTCAATGGGGTGGCCAGCACGCGGGGTTCCTGGGCCCGAACTACGATCCGCTGATGCTGATCGAAGAGTCGTGGAAGCCGGGCACCCTGCCTCCGGGCTTCCGTCCTCCCCAGGGGGTCGGTGACCGCAGGCAGGCGAATCGTCAGCAGTTGCTGAGCCGGGTCGAGGAGTCACGCGGCACGGTGTCGTTGGCCGAGGCCGACTACGGGCGGTTTCAGCTCCAGGCCTTGGACATCCTGGGATCGAACTCGGCGTGGCGGGCGTTTACCTTCGATGATGAGTCGCCCGAGACCCTGGCCCGATATGGCGACAACAAGTTCGGCCGCAGTTGCCTGGTGGCACGGCGGTTGGTCGAGGCGGGTGTGGGCCTGGTGACGGTGCCCTGGATGTACCTGCACTCGACGAAGAACTTCGACACTCACGACAAGCACTTCAAGGTGATGAAGGACCTGCTCTTGCCTCCGATGGACCGGGCCTTCTCGGCGTTGATCGAGGATCTCGGCGAGCGAGGTCGTCTGGACGAGACCCTGATCGCCTGGACGGGCGAATTCGGACGGACTCCCAAGGTCAACAAGAAGGCTGGCCGGGACCACTGGGGTTCGGTCTACAGCACCGTGCTGGCCGGCGGCGGCATCCGCGGGGGCCAGGTGTACGGGTCCAGTGACAAGATCGCCGGCTACCCGGCTGACAACCCGGTGCATGTCCGCGATTTCATCGCCACGATCTACCACGCGCTGGGTTACGGCCAGGACACCCGCGTGGTCGACCCCACCGGGCGTCCTCACTTCGTGGTCGAGGGCACCCCGGTCCACTCGCTGTTCTAGCCCCCGCGGCTCGCTTTCGCCCTGCGGCATCCCGTGGCACAATCGGCGTCTTGGACGCACCGGTTGTACTCACCCCTCGGGATCTTCGATTCATGTCACAGGTGGAACACGATCGCCAGGCGATTCTCGACGCGAAACAGCAGGGCGGCCTGGCCACCTTCCTGACCTTCTCTCGCCTGTCGGGACCGGGTTGGTTGCAGGGTGCCATCACCCTGGGGGGCGGTTCCCTGGGCGGTAGCCTCTACCTGGGCATGATCGCCGGTTACGACCTGTTGTGGCTTCAGCCGTTGATGCTGATCCTGGGCATCGTGATGCTGAGTGCCATCGGCTACGTCGCGTTGTCGACCGAACAGCGTCCGTTCGAGGCGATCAACGAGCACGTCAGTCCGGTCCTGGGCTGGGGATGGGCGATTGCCACGCTGATGGCCAACCTGGTCTGGGCGATGCCTCAGTTTGCCCTGGGCACCGCGGCGATGCAGCAGAACCTGGGCCTGTTCACCGGCGAGAACGGTGACGTGATCTGCACCGTGATCCTGCTGGGCGTCTCCACCGTGATTGTGCTTTCCTACGACCGGGGGGGCAGCGGTCTGAAGATGTTCGAGATCATGCTCAAGGTGATGGTCGGTGTGATCGTGTTGAGTTTCTTCGGCGTGGTGGTGGCGATGGGACTCGAGGGCGCCTTGCCGTGGGGCGAGGTCGTGGCCGGTTTCGTGCCCGACATCAGCCTGTTGTGGAGTGTTCCCGATTCGTACACGGCGGCGTTGGCCGATTCGGGGTCGAACCAGTCGTACTGGGAAGCCGAGATTCTCAACAGCCAGCGAGGCCGGATGGTGACCGCGGCGGCCACGGCGGTGGGGATCAACATGACCTTCCTGCTGCCCTACTCGCTGTTGAAGCGAAAGTGGGATCGCGACTTCCGCGGCCTGGCCGTCTTTGATCTCTCGGTGGGCCTCTTCTTCCCCTTCGTGCTGGCGACCAGTTGCGTGGTGATCGCCGCGGCGACGCAGTTCCATGGTCAGCCCGATGCGAGGCTGTTGGGCGAAGGAGACGCCACGGCGGTTCCCCAGGTGGTCCAGGGCAAGTTCGAAGGCCACCTGCAGAAACTGATGGACAGCCAGGGTGCGACGGCAACACTGAAGTCGATGTCGGCTGACGAGAAGCGGGAACACATCGCCGGGATGCCGATCGCCGATCGCCGGCTGGCGGCGATGCTGATCGACTACGACTCGGGCGCATTGGCGCTTTCGCTCGAGAAGCTCACCGGCAAGGGGGTGGCTCAGACCGTCTTCGGCATCGGCGTGCTGGGCATGGCCGTTTCGACGATCATCATCCTGATGCTGATCAACGGCTTCACCATCTGCGAGATGCTCGGCAAGCCGTCCGAGGGGACCCTGCACCGCATCGGCAGCATGCTGCCGGGGCTGACCGGCGGGATCGGGGCATTGCTGTTGTGGAAGACGAGCGCCAAGTTCTACGTCGTTCAGCCGACGAGCATCTTCGGCATGATGCTGCTGCCGATTGCCTACCTGACGTTTTTCCTGATGATGAACAACCGGGCTCTCCTGGGCGACAACCTGCCTCGGGGTGGCAAGCGGGTGGCGATCAACCTGGCGATGGGCGTGGCCCTGGGAGCCGCGACGATCGGAGCGGGCTGGTCGATCTGGACCAAGGCGGGGGCCACCGGTGTGGGCCTGGTGGTGATCTTCCTGGGCCTGGCCGGCGTGGTGCACTTCGTGCGAGGCTCTCGCTCGAGCGGGGGGCAAGCGTCAGAGAGCATGGCCGAAGTCGACACCGAATCCGGAGAGGAGTGACCCGATGCGTGGTTGGTGGCTGCTGGTCGCGGTGATGCTGCTGGTGCCTTCGACGTCGCCTGCCGGTGATCGACCCAACGTGGTCTTTTTCCTGGTCGACGACCTGGGATGGAGGGACCTGGGCTGCTTTGGCAGTTCGTTTTATGACACGCCGCACGTCGATGGCCTGGCCAAGTCGGGCATGCGATTTACCAATGCCTACGCCGCCTGCCCGGTCTGCAGCCCCACCCGGGCCAGTATCCTGACCGGGCGGTACCCGTCGCGGACCGGAATCACCGACTACATCAATGCCGGTGGCGGCAACCAGCCCCGGAAGTGGCGACGCAACACCAGGCTGTTGCCCGCGGCCTACAGCGACCGGATGGCTCACAAGGAAGTGACGCTGGCCGAGGCTTTGCAGGAGGCGGGCTACGCGACGTTTTTTGCAGGCAAGTGGCACCTGGGCCCCGAGGGGTTCTGGCCCGAGAGCCAGGGATTCGATGTCAACCAGGGCGGGATCACCCGCGGTGGCCCCTACGGCGGCAAAAAGTAC
>Ga0310123_10001086_pt1 | contig 23117 bp, 20 predicted proteins | sample CB6_AW_1057_MG_FD_203505 | JGI IMG/M metagenome (GOLD analysis project Ga0310123, IMG submission 203505) | Marine microbial communities from Western Arctic Ocean, Canada - CB6_AW_1057 | ecosystem: Environmental > Aquatic > Marine > Oceanic | place: Canada: Western Arctic Ocean | collected... | reverse complement strand
AGAGGCATATATTTTTCATCCTATAAATGTAGCAAAAATAGTTGCTGAAAAAATTGGTTTAGAAGCGAAATCAATAGCTGCAGCTCTTCTTCATGATGTTATCGAAGATAGTGAATATACAATTGATGACATTAATGAATTGATGGGTGATACAGTAGGAAAAATAGTTGAAGGGCTTACCAAAATCTCGCATTTAAATAAAGAAAAAAATATTTCTTTACAGGCAGAGAATTATAGAAAAATGCTTCTTACACTTAATGATGACGTGAGAGTTATTATTATTAAAATAGCTGATAGACTTCACAATATGCAAACCTTAGATGCTATGTCTGAAGATAAACAGATAAAAATTGCATCTGAGACACTATACATATATGCTCCTTTAGCTCATAGAATTGGACTCTATAACATAAAAAATGACCTTGAAGATTTAAGTTTAAAATTCACTGAGCCTGAAAAATACTTTATGATAAAAAATAAGATAGAAAGAAGTAAAAAAGATCAAGATAACTACATAAAAACATTTAGTGATTTTATTTCATCTGCTCTTAATCATGAAAAATTAAAATATAATATTCAAGGAAGAAATAAATCTATTTTCTCAATTCACAAGAAAATGGAAGAAAAAGGAATAGCCTTCGATCAAGTTTATGACAAATTTGCTATTAGAATTGTATATAGTACTTCAATAAACAAAGAAAAATTTCTTGCTTGGAAAATTTATTCAATTATAACTGACCATTGTACTCCTAACCCAACAAGACTAAGAGATTGGATAACTTCACCAAAATCAAATGGTTACGAATCTCTTCATATAACAGTTCTGGGACCCTCAAATCAATGGGTTGAAATTCAAATTAGATCTAAAAGAATGCATGAAATAGCTGAAAAAGGATATGCTGCTCACTATAAATATAAACAAGGAAACCAAAAAGATATTGGTATTGAAGATTGGTTAAACAAACTCCAAGAAGTTCTTCAAAGTGACACTGAAAATGCAGTAGATTTTGTTGAAAATTTTAAATTAAATCTTTATGCCGAAGAAATTTATGTTTTTACTCCTAAAGGAGAAATAAAATCATTACCAAAAGGTGCTACGGCTTTAGATTTTGCTTTTGCTATTCATTCAGAAATTGGAAAAAAAACAAGAGGAACTCGAGTGAATGGCAAACTAGTTCCGCTAAGCAAAGTCCTTTCAAGTGGAGATCAAATAGAAATATTAACTTCAGAAAATACATTTCCAACGGCTGGATGGATTGATTTTGTCAAAACTTCAAGAGCAAGATCTATTATAAAATCATCTTTAAAAGAAGAGAAAAAAAGAATTTCATTAGAAGGTGAAAAAATTTTAAAAAGAAAACTAAAACATATTAAAGTTAATTTCAATGAAAAAGCTATAAAATACGCCTTGGATTTCTTTAAACTCAATTCAGGAAACGACTTATACTATAGAGTTGGGATTGGAAAAATTGATAATCTAAGCATAAAAAAATTTGCTAATAATTACAACAGTACTTTTTTAAATTTTTTTAAAAGAACAAAAAATATAAATATAAGTTCTAAAACAGCCCTTAACAAATATAATTATGACTCTTTAGTTTTTGGCAGAGAAAAACAAAATTTGTCATACTCATTTGCTGATTGTTGTAACCCTATTCCAGGAGATCAAGTTTTTGGTTTTTTAACTATAAATGAAGGTGTCAAAGTTCATGAAAAAGAATGTAAAAATGCTCTAAGTCTCCAATCTAATTATTCATACAGAATATTAAATGCTAAATGGATAGATTCGTCATTAGAAGAATATAAAGGGATTTTAAAACTAACTGGAATAGATAATAAAGGTCTTGTAAATAAAGTAACTAGATTAATTTCAAAAAACATGAAAGTTAATATCACCAAAATTAATTTTGATACTGAGGATAATCTTTTTTCTGGACTTATTCATGTTAATGTTAACAATAAAAACATATTAGATAAATTGGTAAAAAAATTAAATGAAATTGATGGTATAGAGAAGATATCAAGAAAATAATATAAAGAAAACCTATCTTTGAAGTATGAGTATCCAAAAATCAAATCAAGAAATTGTTAAAGAAGTTTTCGTTAAATATCTGAGTCAACTCAATCATAGAAAAACTCCTGAGAGATTTGCTATTCTTTACGAAATATATCATAATAATGATCATTTTAAAATTGAATCCCTTTACATTAAAATGAAAAATAAAAACTATCGTGTAAGTAGAGCAACATTATATAATACGATTGAACTACTTCTTGAATGTGGACTAGTAAGAAAACATCAGTTTGGGAAAAACCTAGCTCATTATGAGAAATCATATTTTAATCATCAACATGATCATATAATTCTAACAGATTCTGGAGAAGTTAAAGAGTTTTGTGATCCAAGAATTCAAGATATTAAAAAAAGTATTGAAGAAATTTTTAAAATAGAAGTTCATAACCATTCTTTATATTTTTACGGTACAAAAAAAAAATAAATTAATTTAATATAATGGCAGTAGATCTATTGCTCGGTCTTCAATGGGGAGACGAAGGAAAAGGAAAAATTGTAGATGTCCTTACTAAATCTTATGACATAATTGCTAGATTTCAAGGAGGTCCCAATGCTGGACATACACTAGAATTTGATGGAAACAAACATGTTTTACATACTATTCCTTCAGGAATTTTTCACAATAACACAATCAATGTAATTGGAAATGGAGTTGTAATTGATCCTGCAATTTTTGAAAATGAAATAAAAGGATTAGAAAAATATTCATTGAAACTAGATAAAAATTTATTTATCTCAAAAAAAGCACATCTAATCCTTCCAACTCACCGAATACTTGATGCAGCATCTGAAGCATCTAAAGGAAAATATAAAATTGGGTCTACTCTAAAAGGAATTGGTCCTGCATATATGGATAAAACTGGAAGAAATGGTATTAGAATAGGAGATATAATTTCATCTGACTGGAAAAAAAAATATAATAACTTATTAAACAAACATTTAAAACTTCTTAAAAATTATAAAAATCTATCAGATTATGGTCTAAAAAAAATGGAAACAAGCTTTTTTAATGGTATTGAATTATTAAAAAAATTGAATCTTATTGATAGTGAACAATTTCTTTATGAGGCAAATTGTAAAGGCAAAAGAATTTTAGCTGAAGGAGCCCAAGGCTCATTACTTGATCTAGATTTTGGAACCTACCCATTTGTAACTTCCTCTACTACAACAGCTGCTGGAGCTTGTACAGGACTAGGTCTTGCACCACGAGATATAAATGAAGTATATGGAATTTTTAAGGCATACACAACTAGAGTTGGAAAAGGTCCATTTCCCACAGAATTATTTGACAAAAACGGAAAGAAAATGAGTGAAATTGGTAAAGAATTTGGATCTACAACTGGAAGACCTAGAAGATGTGGTTGGATTGACTTAGTTGCTCTAAAATATTCAATTCAAATAAACGGAGTTACAAAATTAATAATGATGAAGAGTGATGTATTATCTGGATTCTCAAAAATTAAAATATGTAACGCATACAAAATAAATAACAAAATTTTTCATCACTTTCCCTATAATATAAATTCAAATAAAATAAAACCTTTATATGATGAAATTGATGGCTGGGACGAAAATATAACAGAGAAGGTTTCTGCTAATAAATTTCCAAAAAATTTAAAAAATTATATTGAGTATATAGAAAAAAAATTAAAAGTCCCCATAGTAATTATATCTGTTGGACCAGATAGAAAACAAACAATTTTTAGAAAAAAAATTAAAAAGTCAATTTTTGAAAAATAAAATTATTTACTCATTTCTGTTTTATTTTTTTTTGACAAATGCCTTGGCACAAGAAATTAAAATTATTGAAATAAGAAAAGCCGCTGCTTCAAGTCAAGATCAAGATAAATTTCCTGGTGCAAATATTCTTCTAGGTAATACTAATGAAAGAGTAAATTTATTTCATGATGGAGGATTAATAATTTCTGATAAAGCTTATTTTTATTCAAAAAAAAATTACTTTAAAGCTATTGGTAATGTTGTTTTTACTCAAGGAGACACTATAAAACTAACCTGTAATACCATCGAATATAATGGAAATTCTAAAATAGCTCATGCTTATGGGGATGTATATTTAAATACTCCAGACATGGAACTTAAAACCGATTCACTTTTCATGGATAGAATAAATAATACTGCCTATTATAACTCTAAAGGAATAATAATAGATAATTTAAGCAAACTAACTAGTGATAAAGGAATTTATTTTATGAATGAAAATAAATATCAATTTAATTCAGATGTGAAAATTGTTAATCCGAATTATAAAATTAATTCAAATCGACTAGATTACTTTACAAAATCAAATGAAGCTTATTTATATGGAAAATCAAATATAATTGGAAAATCATATGAAATTTTTTGCAATAACGGTTATTATGATATGAATTTTGAGAAAGGATATTTTAAAAATAATGCAACTATTTACTATGATAATAAAATTATAGAAGGCGACAGTCTTTATTTTGAAAATGAAAAAGAATATGCTGCTGCCGTATTTAATGTTAGTATAATTGATTCTATAAACAACTCAATAATTCAAGGTCATTATGGCGAAATTTTTAAAGCAAAAGACTCTGCTATAGTTACAAGAAGAGCAATGGCTATTAACATAATTGACAATGACTCTCTATTCATACATGCAGACACATTAATTACTACTGGACCTGAAGAACACAGGATTATGAGAGGTTTTTATGATGTTAGAATTTTTAAAAAAGATTTAAAAGGAAAATCGGACTCTATATTTATTGATGAATTAACAGGTTTAACCAAACTATTTAAAAAACCTTTGTTAAAAATTGAAAAGCAAGTTTTTACTGACTCTGAAAAAAATCTTAATAATCCTGTTGTATGGTTTGATGAAAGTCAAATGACAGGTGATGAAATTTTTCTAATATCAAACTTAAAAACTAAAAAACTTGATTCATTAATAATTAATGGTAACGTTTTTATTATTGAGAAAGATACTTTAAGCAAAAGAGGGTTTAATCAAATAAAGGGTGGCTTATTAAGAGGCTCATTTAGAGATGGAAAACTCTATGATATAAATATTATTAAGAATACTGAAATGGTTTATTATCTATATAATGATGAAGACCAAAAATTAATTGGGATTGATAAAACAACTTGTAGTGAAATAAAAATTAATTTTTTAAATGGAGAAATAGGAGAAATTACTTTTTTAGTCTCCCCTAATGGAAATGTATATCCTGATAAAGATCTACCAGAGAATGAAAGAACATTGAAAGGTTTTATTTGGAGAAAAGATGAAATGCCTTTAAATATTGAAGATCTTTTCAGTGAAAATGACAAAAAATTCCCATCTACAATTATTAAAAAATAATCAATATTTCTATTCAAGATGGGTGATAAAATTTTAAAAAATTTTTATAATTTCCAAGCAAAAACAAATCCAAATCCTTTAGGTCTTGCAATTAAAAAAGCATCTGGATCATATATATTTGATTATAATAATAAAAAATATTTAGATTTTATTGCAGGAGTTTCTGCATGCCCTTTAGGACATAGACATCCCAAAATAATTAAGGCTATTAAAAATCAAATAAATAAATATTTACATGTAATGGTCTATGGAGAGTTTGCTCTTGAATCATCAACTATTCTAGCTAAGGAGATTATCAATTTATTACCCAATAATCATCAATCAATTTACTTAACAAATTCAGGTACTGAAGCAATAGAAGGAGCATTAAAGCTCGTAAAAAGAATCACCAAAAAAAGTAAGATTATTGCTGCAAACAATTCATATCATGGAAGCACTCATGGAGCATTAAGTTTATTAGGAAGAACTAAGCAAAAATTAAACTACTATCCTATGATTCCAAATGTTCGTTTTATAAACTTTAATTCATTCTCAGATATAAATAAAATAGACGATCAGACAGCAGGAGTTGTTTTAGAAACAATTCAAGGTGGTGCAGGATTTATAACACCAAAAAAAGGATATCTGAAAAAAATAAAAGAAAAATGCCAAAAAGTTGGAGCACTTCTAATTCTTGATGAGATTCAAACAGGGTTTGGAAGAACTGGAAAATTTTTTGCTTTTGAAGATCATGATATTTCGCCAGATATATTAGTTATGGGTAAAGGAATGGGAGGTGGTTTACCTATAGGGGCTTTTACTAGCTCAAAAAAAAACATGAGATTTTTTGAAAAAAATCCTAGTTTAGGACATATTACAACGTTTGGAGGAAATCCTGTAATTGCCTCAGCATCACTAGCAACATTAAGAGAAATAATAGATAGTAACCTTTTAAATCAAATTTCAAACAAAGAAATTTTATTTAGAAAACATCTAATCCATGATAAAATAAAAAAAATTAATGGAAAAGGTTTAATGCTAGCAATGATATTTGAATCAAAAATAATTGCTAACAAATTAATAAAAGAATGCATAAAGGAAGGTCTTCTTCTTTATTGGTTACTTTGGGAAAAAAAAGCTGTTAGAATTTCGCCACCCTTAAATATCAAAATAAAGGAAATAAAAATTGGTTGTGATATTATTATTAAAGTTTTAAATAAAATTTAATATTACTAATGTTAATTATTTTGTTAAAAACAATAATCTATTCATATCAATCTTGAATCATCAAGTTTATATTTTTAGTGTCAAAGAAATTTAATTATGTTAAACCATTATTTTGAAGACACTAAAAATTCAATAAATAAGTTTGAGCAGATGCTTAAAACTAATCATATATATTTTTTTGATGTAATAGAATTTGAAAATATTATAGAGTATTACCTTAATTTCGGTCAGATTCAATTATCTAAAAAAGCTTTATTTATGGGGCTTAAACAACACCCTGACAATATAGAATTATTAATTCTAAAAAGTGAACATTTTATTTTAGAAGAAAATTTCAAGTCTGCTAAAAAAATAATAGAATATTTAGATCTAATTTCTCCTTCTAATGATGAACTTTTTATACAAAAAGCTTCGATTGAATCAAAACTAGGCAATCACTTAGAATCTATAAGTATACTTCTCTCTGCACTTAATATTTTTGAAGATCCTTCAGAAATATGGAATTTAATCGGTATGGAGTACCTTTTTCTAGAAGATTATAATAATGCCGAATATTTCTTTAAGAATTGTATAATTGAAAATCCAGAAGATTATCCTTCACTATATAATTTGTTGTATTGTTATGAACAAATGAATTCAAATGATAAAGCAATACATGTCCTAAATAAAGTACTTAAAGTAAATCCTTACAGTGAAATAGCTTGGCATCAACTTGGTTGCATTTTTTCTAAGATGCATAAAATTGAAAAAGCAATCTCTGCCTTTGATTTTGCAATAATAAGTGATAATAAATTTATAGGTGCATACATTGAAAAAGCAAAATTATTAGAAATGAAAGGTAATTTTACTGAGGCTATCAAAAACTATCGTAATGTATTGGATATTAATGACCCAAGTGCTTTTATATATACTAAAATTGGTGAATGCTATTTAAATTTAAATGATCCGGATCTAGGTTTAAATTTTTTTTTAAAAGCAGTTCATATTGAACCTGGATGTGAAAAAAGTTGGATCAAACTAATAGATCATTTTATTAAAATTAAAAAATTTAAAAAAGCAAATTATTATTTACACAAAAGCCTAAAAATTAATTCTGATTGTATAGATCTTTGGGAAAAAAGTATTCAGATTTACAAAAATTTAAATTTAAACAAAAAAATTACATTCTCATATGAAACCATGATTGATCTAGGAGATTCTAGGTGGAGTACATTAATTTCTTGTATTGATGAATGGATTATTCAAAAAAATTGGAAAAAAGCAATTGAAATTGGATTAAAAGCAAAAACTCATTTTCCAAATAAATCAGAAATTTTTTATAAGCTAGCAGGTTGCTATATGAAATTAGGTGAAAACTCTAAATCAGAAAATTCCATTAAAACAGTAAAAAAAATAAAATTACCTAGTTTTAAAACTATAAAAATGTTTCCTGAATTAAAAAAACTAGTCTATTAAATTACTATCTATAGTCTAATTTAATTTATACTCTTATTAAATGTTCATTTACTAAATTTGTTTCAATTAAAATTAATATTTTGAAAAAAAATTATAAGAAAATTATTCTTTTTTTTAAAGGCTCTTTGATGGGTATAGCTGATTTAGTACCAGGTATTTCAGGAGGAACTATTGCTTTAATTACTGGAATTTATGATGAATTAATTCATAGTATTAATTCAATTTCAACAAATTCCTTTATTAAATTAAAGAATAGTGGGTTTAAAACATTTTGGAATGATATAAATGGAAAATTTTTGTTTCCAGTTTTATTAGGTATAATTTTTAGTATTTTTTCTTTTTCAAAAATTATCCAATGGCTTATGATCAATGAATCTATTTCATTATGGTCTTTCTTCTTTACTTTAACAATCTCTAGTTTTCTCTATATAATTAAAAAAATAGGATCAATAAAAATAATTCATTTTATATTTATTACTATTGGAACTATTTTCTCATTAATTTTTACTTTTTCAATAAGTTATAATTTAAATCCAAGTTTTATTTATATATTTTTTTCTGGATTTTTAGCTATTACAGCAATGATTCTTCCTGGAATTTCAGGAGCATACATACTTCTAATATTAGGTGTATATTCATCTATTATTAATAGTTTAAATAATCTTCAAAATCTAATTATAAAATTTGATACTGATATTTTAATAAATAGTTTAAGCCTTATTTCTACATTTTTTATTGGTGCATTACTAGGTCTAAAAATAATGTCTAAATACATAAGTTTATTTCTTAAAAAATATCCTAAAAAAACTCTTTCATTTCTTTTAGGACTAATGTTAGGGTCAATACATAAAATATGGCCTTGGCAAAATAGTTTGAATCTAAGTCATTCTAATAACATTAAAAATAAATTAATTGTTCTGCCTTACAATTATGATGGTCCTCCAGAATTAATTAATGCCCTTTTTTTTATGATTTTAGGTTCAGCATTATTCTTCATTCTTTCAGGAATTAAAAAAAGAAGGTCTTAAAAATGATTATAAACGAAAGAAATATAAAACAAAAAATTTTAATCATTTTAAATGGAATAATAATGGGGACGGCAAATAAAATTCCTGGAATTTCTGGTGGAATTGTAGCTGTAGTAATTGGGTTTTATGAAGAATTTATTTTTTCTCTTGAAAAATTAAATATTAAAGCAATTAAATATTTGTTAAATAAAAATTTTAAAAAATTTTGGTATTATACTAATGGAGAATTTTTGGCTCTCTTATTTTTTGGAATAATAATCAGTTTTTTTTCTATCTCTTTAATTCTCGATATTCTTTTAAATTTTTATGAAAAAAATGTATGGGCTGTTTTTTTTGGGATGATATTATCATCATTAATAATAATCATACATAAAGTTAAAAAATGGTCATTAAAAACTTTAGTTAATTTATTCTTTGGTTTTGTTTTTGGTCTATTTATAAGTTTTTCAAATCCTCTAATTGAAAATGATAATCTAATATTTATTTTTTTTTGTGGAATAATTAGTATTTCAGGAATGACCTTACCTGGTCTTTCTGGATCATTCTTATTATTGATTCTGGGAAACTATAATTTACTATTGGTTGACTCTGTGAACGTTTTATTCTATTCTATAATAAATACTTTAAAATTTAATTTTGATTTTATTCAAAACAAAGAAAATATTCAAATGTTAAAAATTTTATTTGTTTTTGTAATAGGATGTATAGTTGGAATAATAGGTTTTTCTAAAATATTAGCATACTTTCTAAGAAAACATTATAATAGAACTATGGCATTAATTATTGGTTTTATTTCAGGAACACTACCAATTGTTTGGCCATGGAAAAAAATTATTTATTTTTTAGACTCTGAAGGGAATCCAATAATTAATGAAATCGGAGAAATTGAAATTAAAAATTATTTATACTTTTTTCCTGAAATTAATAGTTTTTCCAATCTTTATACTTTATTATTTATAATTTCTGGTTTTATAATTATTCAACTATTAGAATATTATGGAAGAAAAAAAACGAATTAAATTATACGGACTTATTGGAAGAAACATAGATTATTCATTTTCAAAAGATTTTTTTAAGGAAAAATTTAAAAAAGAAAATATACTTAATTCATGTTACATAGATTTTGATATTAATAAAATTGATGATTTTAGGAAATTATTGAAAAAAGAAAAATTATCCGGATTAAATGTAACAATACCATACAAAAGAAGTATTATTCAATTTTTAGATGAAATCGATGATGATGCTAAAAAAATTGGGGCTGTTAATACATTAGTTTTTAAAAAAAATAGAAAGATTACCGGTTACAACACCGATTGCTATGGATTTGAAAAGGCCTTACTTGAAACAACAAAACAAAAACCAAAAGGAGCTTTAATTCTTGGCACAGGAGGAGCTTCTGCTGCTGTATCTTATGTTTTAAATAAAATTAAAATACCTTTTAAACTTGTATCAAGAAAACCAAAATTAAATCAAATTCATTACGAAGAACTTAACAATAAAATAATTAAAAATAATACCCTAATTATTAACACTACACCGCTTGGCACATATCCTAAAATTGAAAATTGCCCAAATATTCCATACTCAATCTTAAATGAAACCCACTATTTATTTGATTTAATATACAATCCAAAAACAACATTATTTTTGAAAAAAGGATCAGAAAAAGGAGCAAAAATCCAAAATGGTAACAGAATGCTTATTTACCAAGCAGAAAAATCTTGGGAATTATGGAATAATATATAATTTATTATCATTTTTTTTTCTAAATTAAAAAAAATGTATATTCTAACCTAATTAGAAAAAACTCATGTATGGAAAAGAAAACCATCAACCCCTCTGCAGGGACAATAAAAGAGGTGCAGAAAATGATTAATAAAAAAAAACTTAAGTCTTTAAAATTAAATGAGCTTAAAAATTTAGCCAAGAAAATTGGAATAAAAGGATTTTCTAAATTAAAAAAAGATTTATTGTTAGATTTAATTGAAAAAACAACTTCTAAGGAAACTTCTTCTAAGAAAACAACTTCCGAAGAAGATGATCAATCAAATACTAAACCAAAATCAAAAAAAATTTTATCGGACTTATCTGAAAATAACACCTCAAAATATGAAAAACTAGGATTAGAAAAAATTGCTAATAAATTAGAAGAAATCATTCAATCTTCTAATTGGATGTACAAAAATCTTGAAATACAAGATTTAATAAAAATATTCAAAGAAAAGTTTCAAAGAGAATTTAAAAAAGCTGAAAAAAAATATTTAATTGATAATTCAGAAAATAAAAAATTTAAATATAATCCTGAATACAAATCCAAATTTGACAAGAAAATAATTGAATATAGAGATAAAAAAAGAAAGTATTATAAGGAGTTAGATCATATTCAAAATAAAAATTACGATAAAAAACTTGAAATAATTGAGAACATTAAAAAACTAATTGATAAAAACAAAAAAAAATTTGAAGAAAAATATAAAGAATTTAAAAAAATTCAAGAGAGTTGGCATTCAACTGGGTCTGTTCCTAGATCAAAAGATCATAATATGTGGCAAACATATAAACATCATGTTGAAAGATTTTATGATTTTCTTCATCTTAATAGAGAGCTTAGAGATATTGATTATAAACATAATTATGAAGAAAAACTAAAAATTATTGAAAAAGCAGAATCACTTACTCAAGAAAATGATATAATAAAATCAAGCAGAAATATTAATATTCTTCATAAAAAATGGAAAAATGAACTTGGTCCTGTAGCAAAAGAGCATAGACAAATACTGTGGAAAAAATTTCAGATTGCAACCAAAACTATACAAAATAAAAGAAAAGAATTTCAAAAAAATGCGTTAAGAGTAATTAAAACTAATATAAATACTCGTAATGAAATTTTAATTAAAATGAAATCCTGCATAAATGAAAATCCTAACAATCATATAGATTGGCAAAATAAAATAGTTGATTTTAATAAATTAAGAGAAGATTTTAAAAAAATTGGATATATACCTAACAAAGATGCTAAATCATTATGGAAAAATTTTAGAGATATTAGTAAATCATTTATGATATCCAAAAACGAATTCTATAAAAAACAAAAAACAGAACATAAAACAAAAATCATACAAAAAACAGAACTAATAAAAATCATTAAGCAATATATCGAAAGAGATGATTGGGAAGAAAAAATAGATGAAGTAAAAAAAATTCAAATTAAATGGAAATCAATTGGATTTATTCCAAGAAAAATTGATAATAAATTATGGAAAGAATTCTCTAATTTAAATTCTATTTATTTCCAAAGAATTAAATCTGGATATAACAAATTAAATAAAGATGAAACAGAATTATACAAATTAAAAAATGAATATATAAATGAATTAAATAAATTAAAAATCAGTAAAAATCTAGAAGGAGCAATAAAAAAAATTCAAACCATAATAAAAAATTGGAATGAAATTGGTCAAGTTAATATAAAAGTTAATGAGAAACTCAACCAAAGCTTTAAAAAATCATTGATTAATACAATTGAAAATAACAAATCTTTAAATAAGATTAAAGAGGATTTAATCTTTGAATCAAAATTAATTCTAACAGAAAATAAAATTGATGTTACTAATTCTTTACAAGAAGAATTTATAAAAAAAGAAAAAAATCTTAAAAGCGAGTTAAATCAACTTGAAAACAACCTAGATTTTTTTACAAATTCTAGTTCAAATAATCCAATTGTTAAAGATGTAGAAAAGAAAATTAGAGCAATTAAAAATCAAATAGATTCAATAAAAGAAAAGAAAAAGAAACTATCAAAATCAAAAATATCTTAAAAAAAGATAAAGAAAATTTAGAATTAGAAAAAACTAATTAATCAAGATTTTTTTTTGACAAGTCCCAATATTCTTCCATCTGATCTAAAGATAGATCTTTTAATTGCTTATTAGATTTGGTTGCCTCTTTCTCAATAAATTGAAATCTATTAATAAATTTTTTATTCTTCTTTTCTAATGAAACTTCAGGGTTAATTTTAAGAAATCTCGCATAATTAATTAAAGAAAAAAGAACATCTCCAAATTCCTTTTCAATAGAAGGTTTATTTCCCTTTTTAACTTCATTCTGAAATTCTTCTAATTCTTTTATTACTTTTAACCAAACTTTATCTTTATTTTTCCACTCAAATCCAACTCCTGATGCTTTTTCTTGAATTCTATAAGCTTTTATAACTGATGGCAAAGTTTTAGGAACACCATCTAAAACAGACTTTACTTTAGACTTTTTTTCTTTAAGTTTTGAACTTTCCCAAATTTTTTTAACATCATTTGAATTTTCAATTTTAACATTACCAAAAACATGGGGATGCCGAAAAATTATTTTTTTAATAATCCCATCAATTACATCTCCTATATCAAAAGAATTCTTTTCGCTTGCAATTTTAGAATAAAAAACAATGTGCATTAACAAATCCCCTAATTCATTTTTTATTTCATCTATATTATTATTAATAATTGCATCAAAAAGCTCATAGGTTTCCTCAATAGTTAAAAGACTTAACGACTCAAAAGTTTGTTCTTTATCCCAAAGGCATTTCTGACGAAGTTCATCCATTAAATCAAGCAGTTTTTTAAATAATTTTAATTTTTTGTTCTCAAAATTCATTATACAAAATTTATTTGTTTAAAAATTTCATTAAATACTCTATGTCAATCTTTCCTTTTGAAATATTATTAAGCTTGTTCTTCAAAATTCTTTTCTTTAATGGTGAAAGATGATCAGTAAATAAAATTCCCTCAATATGATCACATTCATGTTGAACTACTCTTGCTTTTATACCTGATAAAACCAATTTTTGAGATATAAAATTTTCATCTAAAAAACTAATTTTTATTGATTCTTTTCTAGATACATCTTCTCTAACATCAGGAATACTTAAACATCCTTCATTAAAGTCCCAGTTTTTTCCATTTTGATCAATGATTTTTGGGTTAATAAAAACTTTTTTGAAAGAAGCTAAATCCTTTGATTCTTCTTCAGAGATTTCTTCTTCTTTAGAAAACGGAGATGTATCAATAATAAAAAGCCTTATAGAAAGTCCAATTTGAGGAGCAGCAAGTCCAACCCCATTAGCAGAATACATAGTTTCCCACATATTTTTTAATAAATCATCTAACTGAGGATCATTCTCATCAATATCTTTCGCTCTAGTTTTCAAAATTGGATTTCCATAAGCCAAAATAGGTAATATCATAAATTTTTGGATTTATATTCTAAAAAGGATTGTAAAATCAAGGTCGCACTTATTTTGTCAATTAGCTTTTTATTTTTTCTTTTATTTTTATTTATTCCACTTTCTAAAATAATTTTAGATGAAATTTTAGATGTATATCTTTCATCATATCTATAAATAGAATAAGATGGAAATGATTTTTTTAGTTCATTTATAAACATCAGAATATGTTTTTCAACATCTGATGGAGAACCGCTTTTTTGAAGAGGTTTTCCAATAACAAAAGCTTCAACTTTTTGATTTTTAATATATTTTTTCAGAAAAGGTATCAACTTTTTAGTTTCACAGGTATCTAATGGCGATGCTATAATTTGATTTGGATCAGTACATGAAAGACCTGAATAATTAATTCCATAGTCTACTCCTATTAAACATGCCATTTTAAAAAATAATTATTGACAAATATATTAAGGTTTTGATTCATTTCTATTCTTTACTTTTGTAAAAAAAAATAAATGAAAGATATTGTAGAAAAAGCTTGGGTTAAGAGAGAATTATTAGATGGAGATACTACTAAAAAAACCATTAGAAAAGTAATTGATTTACTTGATAAGGGTGAACTTAGAATAGCTGAAAAAGTAAATTCAAAGTGGATTGTTAATGAATGGATAAAAAAAGCTGTGATCTTATATTTTCCAATTCAAAAAATGAAAACAATTCAGTCTGGAGATATAGAGTTCTATGATAAAATTGATCTTAAAAAAAATTTCAAAGAAAAAGGAATAAGAGTGGTTCCTAGCGCTATTGCTAGGTATGGTTCATATGTGTCAAAAGGTGTGATATTAATGCCAAGTTATGTTAATATAGGAGCCTACGTTGATTCAGGAACAATGATAGATACCTGGGCAACTGTAGGAAGTTGTGCTCAAATTGGTAAAAATGTCCACCTTAGTGGTGGTGTTGGTATCGGTGGCGTTTTGGAACCTTTACAAGCAACTCCTGTAATTATTGAAGATAATTCATTTATTGGGTCAAGGTGTGTAATAGTTGAAGGAGTAAAAATTGAATCTGAAGCTGTATTAGGAGCAAATGTAGTAATTACCTCTTCAACCAAAATTATCGATGTTAGTGGATCAAACCCAATTGAAAGTAAAGGAATAATTCCAGAGAGATCAGTAGTTATACCTGGAAGTTACACCAAAACTTTTAATGCGGGTAAATACCAAGTATCTTGTGCATTAATTATAGGAAAAAGAAAAGAATCTACAGATAAAAAAACTTCTCTAAATAATGCACTTAGAGAATATAACATCTCAGTTTGAAAATATATAATAAACTAAAAAGAAAAACAAAAGTAATCTTGTTTATTCAGGCACTTGGAATGCTTATGGCTAGTTTTACTCATCTATTTTGGATTTCACAAAATGGTTTTATGTCAGATAAATATAATGCTCCTGTTTTCTCTAAATTCTTTTGGGATAGTCTAACTTTTATTGATCCATTAGCCTCACTATTATTAATAATTAAGCCTAAAACAGGCTTGTATTTAACTTTAATAATTTTAATTATTGATATTATCCATAACAACATTTTCTATATGAAAGATTTATATTTTAGTGAAATACGATTAAACGAATGGATAAATAACTATTGGATGATACTAGGTCAAATTATTTTTGGGGCATTTGTCATTTTAACTTTCAAAGAAAACATTCAAGAAATAAAAGATAAAATATAACCAAAGATCAATATGTCTTTTAAAAAATTATAAAATTATTTTTTTAAAAACTCTTCAACAAAATTTGAATTTATTTGGCTACTGTAATGAAAGTATTTTTCTAAAACTAATAATGAAATTAAATCTTCTCTTTTTTTATTTTGAAACTGCTTAATATATTCATTTGCATTAATTTTTATTTTTAATGCCTCTGATTCATTTTCTGTATAATAATTTAACCTTTCCTCTAAATCAGAAAAATTGTCTTTTATAAGAATGTAATGATAATTGGGTATCAATTCAGCTTCCATAAGCCAACTTTCAAATTTTGGTTTTGGCATTACAGCTATTGAGTTTGAAGACAAAACCCATTTTAAATTAGTTGCTACATCAAAACCTTCAATACAAAGAATAAACTTGTATTTAAGTTGTTCTTTCATTGAAATCGTCTTCTTATACCATTCATCATGATTTGTTCCCTTATTAATTTGTCCTAAGTTACATAAAGGATGATTAAAATATTTTTTAAAAAAATCAATTCTTTGTTCTTGCTGAACGGCATTTCTGCCAATTAACAAATTTAATTTTACAGAAAAATCAACTCTATCTTTTATGTATGTGAAATGCCTTACTTTATTAAGTTTAAAAATAACAGAATTTTCATTTTCACCTTCAATTGGTCTTGTTTTTACAAATGATGGAGATTTTGGAATCTTAATTATATCTCCAAAAATAAATCTTACCAAAAATTTACTAGGATAAAATCTTACATATTCTTTTAAATCGAAAAAATATACAGTTCCTTGTTTTGGAATTTTCATGCTAGATGTAGATATCCAATCTATATCTGGTTTAAATTTATCTTCAATTTTATTATAATAGTTTACCCTTATCTTAATATTATCATGCTCTTTACTAAACAGCTTCATTAATCTTCTTATGTAATTTTTTCTATTTTTTAAAAGTGGGAAAACTAATCTTAAATATCCACCCATATAATAAAACAACTTAATATTTTTATGGCTATAAAGATTTCTAATTATCATAATTTTATTTAATTGCCTATAAAATTGATCAACTAATTCTTTTTTAACAAATTTTTTCTTTGCAATTATTTAAAAAAAAAATTAAAGAGAATGATTATTTTTGATAAAAAATTAAATTGATTATCAAAAAAACTTTAGATCATTTATTTAAAGGACATACAATTCTTTATCCAACTGATACTTCATGGGGAATTGGAGGTGATTCTGGAAATGACACAGTTGTTCAAAAAATTTTTAATCTAAAAAACCGAAAAAACAACAAAGCTTTAATATGTCTAGTATCATCTTTTGAAATGCTAGAAAAACATGTAAAAATAATACCTAATGAATTAATTAAATTTATTAATTCAGATCACCCTACAACAATAATTTTTGATAATCCAATAGGTTTTAGTCCTCTTCTTATTAATTCTGATAACACTATTGCCTTGAGAATTACTAAAAACGAATTTTGCAAAAAATTAATTAAAAACTTTGGAAGACCTATAATATCAACTTCAGCAAATATTAGTAAAGAAGCAACTCCCTATGAATTTAAATCAATTAGTAAAAGTATTTTGAATGGTGTTGACTTCATAGTACCTTTAGACAATAATAATAAAACTCAAAAAGTCTCAAGAATAATTAAACTTAATAAGTTAACTGGCAGAGTTGAATTTATTAGAAAATAAAAATTTTGAAAAAAGATATAATCAACATTTTAAATAAGCAACCGTTTCTTAAGATATCTAAGACCATTGATGAAATGAACATTGAATCTTACTTAATTGGTGGATTTGTTAGAGACATATTACTTCAAAAAAAAGAAAAAAAAGATATAGATATAATGGTTATAGGCTCTGCAATAGAAACAGCTAAGAATCTTAAAAAAAAATTAATTGGAGCTGAAAAAATTCAATTTTATAAAAATTTTGGTGCTGCAATGATAAAATGGAGAAATTTTATTATTGAAATTGTAGGAGCTAGAAAAGAGTCTTATAATCGTAATAGTAGAAAACCTGTCGTTAAGATTGGAACATTAGAAGATGACCAAAACAGAAGGGACTTTACAATTAATTCTATAGCTATAGGATTAAATAAAGATAATTTCGGTAAGGTTATAGACCCATTTAATGGAATTAAAGATATTAAAGACAAAATTATAAGAACACCTTTAAATCCAGAAAAAACATATTCTGATGATCCATTAAGAATGTTCAGAGCTATAAGATTTTCATCTCAACTAGAATTTGAAATTGAAACACAATCTTTTGAAGCGATTAAAAATAATATCAACAGAATTAAAATAATAAGTAAAGAAAGAATAGTTGATGAATTAAATAAAATTATATTATCAAAAAAACCATCTATTGGTTTTTTAAATCTAGATAAATCTGGACTACTAAAACTAATTCTACCCGAACTTACTAATTTAAAAGGTGTAGAAGAAATAGAAGGAAAAAGTCATAAAGAAAATTTTTATCACACACTTGAAGTCTTAGACAATATTAGTTTAAAATCTGAAAATTTATGGCTTAGATGGGCTGCTCTCCTTCACGATGTAGGAAAAGTATCAACAAAAAAATATAATCCAAAAACTGGATGGACCTTTCATGGTCATGAATTTGTTGGTTCAAAAATGGTATATCAAATCTTCAAAAGATTAAAGCTTCCTTTAAACGAAAAAATGAAATACGTTCAAAAGTTAGTCCTACTTAGCTCAAGACCAATTATAATTGCTGAATATTTTATTACTGATTCTGCTGTTAGAAGATTAATTTTTGATTCTGGAGAACTTTTAGAAGATTTAATCTGTCTTTGTGAAGCTGATATAACAACAAAAAACCCTAAACTTTTCGAAGATTATCATAAAAATTTCAAAATTGTCAGAAAAAAGATTAAATATTTAGAAGAAAAAGATAATCTTAAAAACTTTCAACCTCCAATTTCTGGTAAAATAATTATGAAATATTTTAATTTAGGACCCTCAAAAGAAATTGGAATAATTAAAGATTCCATAAAAGAGGCTATTATTGAAGGAGAGATTAATAATGAATATGAGGCTGCTTTTGAATTAATGAAAAAAGTTGGTAAAAAATTAGGCTTAAATTTTAATGAAAAATAAATTCAAGCTATTTTCAAAAATTAGTTTAATACTAATTTATTTAGTTATACTTGCTGGTGCAACTGTTAGAATGACTGGAAGTGGAATGGGTTGCCCTGATTGGCCAAAATGCTTTGGTTATCTAATACCCCCAACAGATAGAAATCAATTAAATTGGAAAGAAAATTATCACTATAACAGAGGGCAAATAATTATAATAAATAATAAACTATATAGTTCAAAAAATGAATTTAAAAGTGGAATATATTTAAATAAATTAAATTGGAAATTATATACAAAACATAATTATTCATTTTTTAATCCTCACCATACATGGATTGAATATATTAACAGACTTCTTGGTGCTATTTCAGGTCTTTCAGTATTAATTATGACTATTTTCTCTTTTTCATTTTGGAAACAAAAAAAATTAATTTCAATTTTTTCAATTTTAACTTTATTTCTAATGGGGTTTCAAGCTTGGTTAGGTAAAATCATCGTTGACTCAAACCTTATGCCAATTAAAGTCACCATTCATCTTTCATTAGCAATACTACTAGTTTTAATTATGATTATTTTGATCAAATTAGCTGAAAATAAAAAATTTATTTATGATTTTTCAAAAAGATTTAAAACAATTATAATATTAGGTTTCATTATAACTTTAAGTCAAATTTTTATGGGAACCCAAGTAAGAGAACATGTTGATCAAATAATTAAACTTTCTAATTTCAAATTTCCCAATACCTGGCTTGAAGCTCCTCCAATTATTTTTTATTTTCATAGAAGTTTTTCTATTTTAGTCTTAATTATTCATTTTTATCTTGGATATAAGTTGTTTAAATCTGGACACATACCATTTATTTTTAAAATCATTATGTCAATGATAGGTTTCGAAATTTTAACTGGGATATCGATGCATTATTTTAATTTTCCTTTTTTTACACAACCCCTACATTTGCTTTTTGCTACAATTTTACTCGGAGCGCAAACTTATTTTTTAATTGACGTATATAAATTAAAACAAAATGATATATAGATTCAGAGTTATATTAGATACTAAAGATGATGTCTTCAGAGATATTGAAATTGATGAATCAAGCACTCTTGAAGACCTTCATAATTCAATTATTCAAATTTTTGGTTTTTTAGGCAATGAAATGGCTTCCTTTTATAAAACGGATGATAATTGGAGACAAGGAGACGAACTTCCTTTAACTGAATTTGGTCCTGAAAATCCAGCTATGAATGAAAAAAAATTAAACACTTTATTTGACTCTAAAAACCACAAGTTACTATTAGTATATGATTTTTTAAATTTGTGGACTTTTTTTATTGAACTAATGGAAATTGGAAAAGTTAAAGTTGGGGTAAGTTATCCAAATTTAATTAATGCTCAAGGTGAAATTCCAGAAGAGGCTCCCGAAAAAAAATTCGAAAAAAACTCGGATACAATAAATGATTTAAATAATGAAGAAAACTATTACTGAAATAAATCATAAAGATCAACATTTAAATAGTGTTGTTTAACAAAATCAAAAGTCGCTCTAATTATATCACCCATTGATTTACTTTTTTTAAATTTTTCGTCATTTGTAAACTTATATAATTCTAATTTGAGTTTTTTAAGATTTTCTGGTTTAGTTAAGGTTTGTTTCTGCATTATATTAACTAATTCATTTAATCTTTTTCCGGAACTCATTATTCTTCTTGCTACTATAGACCTCTCTTCTATTTTATATTGATTAATTGAATTATGATTTAATTTTGACTTAACCAAATCCATCATAGGAAAATTTTCTTTAAAAAACTGAGGTCTATAAACAGAAAACTTCCCTTCAAATGATTGTTGATCAAAATCAATAGCTCTAATTTTGTAGACAACCTGATCAAAATCATGAATAGGAACAACAACATAATTGTAAGATCTCATGTCTCCAAGAAGTCTTATCATACTTCTCTCATTAAATTTAACGTATTCTTTAGCAATTTGTGCTTTTTCTGACTCACTACAATTAGGAAGAAATTCTTTAATAAAAAGATCCCCTGGGATACCAGAAATATGCTCTTCAATAAGAGAATTATTATTGAGTAAAAAATTTAAATTATAAGGAGATAACATATGTTCAAATTCCAATCCATAAACTCTTGAAGCATCTGTTTTTTTAACATAGAAATAAGTAAAATTATCATTTAATATATTACGAATTTTTATTCTAAATGGTTTTGAATTTCCAAATGTGCAATAATCTATAGCATCAATATTTAAATACTGAATTCCAGATTCATTTCCATCGGAATGTAAAAGAGTATATATTTTTTTTAGATTAAAATCAATTTCATTTCTCTCTGAATCCTGATAAAAAACTCTAATCCATAAAGTATCCTCATCTTTTTTATCAAATACAGAAACAGATCCAGAAAATCTTATCAAATCAGAATAGAATATTGGAATTTCAATCCATCTATTGTATATATTTAAATATCTTTCTAATGATTTAGAAATAGAAAAAAAAGGTTTTTTTTGAGAAATAAGTTTATCTAACACTTTTTTTTCAAAAATACTATCTTTTTAAATAATAACTACTATTTAATAAAGGAGTTAAAAAGACATTATCTTAGTAAATTCGCACTTTTATTTATTATAATGAAATTTGAGATCGTTTCAGAATTTAAGCCAAAAGGAGATCAACCTGAAGCTATTAATGAAATTGTTAATAATTTTAATCAAAATTACTCTCATATAACACTTAAAGGTATAACTGGTTCAGGTAAAACTTTTACTATGGCTAATGTTATTAAAGAATTAAATCGTCCTACACTTATTTTAGTTCATAACAAAACCCTGGCGGCACAACTATACTCTGAGTTTAAGTCATTTTTTCCTAAAAACGCAGTGGAATATTTTGTCTCATACTATGATTACTATCAACCTGAAGCCTATTTGCCTGTCACAGGAACTTACATTGAAAAAGATTTATCAATAAATGATGAAATCGAAAAATTAAGACTTAGTACAACCTCAACACTACTATCAGGAAGAAGAGATGTTTTAGTAGTTGCATCAGTTTCATGCCTTTATGGAATTGGAAATCCGATTGAATTCAAAAAAAATATTATTCAAATTAAATGTGATCAAATTCTTTCAAGAACAAAATTTTTATATGATCTAGTTCAAAGTCTATACTCTCGTTCTAATGATGAATTCAAAAGAGGAACTTTTAGAGTAAAAGGTGATATTATTGATATTTTTCCTGGTTATACTGACATCGCTTATAAAATTCATTTTTTTGGTGATGAAATAGAAAAAATTGAATCTTTTAATCCTTTAAATTTTCAAATAATTGAAAGTTACAATGAGCTAAATATTTTCCCAGCTAATATTTTTATTACAACTCCTAATTCTATTCAAAATGCAATTAAAGAAATTCAAAATGATTTAGTCAAACAAGTTGAATACTTTAATAGTATAAGTAAAACTCTTGAATCTAAGAGATTACTTGAAAGAACAGAGTTTGACATTGAAATGATGAAAGAACTAGGATATTGCTCTGGAATTGAAAATTATTCACGTTATCTTGATGGAAGGAAACCAGGTACAAGACCTTTTTGCCTTTTGGATTACTTTCCTAAAGATTATCTTATGATTGTTGATGAAAGTCACGTTACAATCTCCCAGGTTCATGCTATGTATGGTGGAGATAGAAGTAGAAAAAAAACACTTGTAGAATATGGTTTTAGATTACCCGCAGCAATAGATAATAGACCTTTAAAATTTGAAGAATTTGAATCTTTACAAAATATGGTTCTATACACAAGTGCAACTCCAGCAGATTATGAAATGGAAAAAACCGAAGGATTAATAATTGAACAAATAATTAGACCTACAGGACTTTTAGACCCAACAATAGATGTTAGGCCAACACTAAATCAAATAGATGATTTGA
>Ga0310123_10001083_pt1 | contig 23137 bp, 26 predicted proteins | sample CB6_AW_1057_MG_FD_203505 | JGI IMG/M metagenome (GOLD analysis project Ga0310123, IMG submission 203505) | Marine microbial communities from Western Arctic Ocean, Canada - CB6_AW_1057 | ecosystem: Environmental > Aquatic > Marine > Oceanic | place: Canada: Western Arctic Ocean | collected... | reverse complement strand
AAGAACCTGATTGGCCGTCGCCTGAAACAAACCGGAGCCCGTTGGAAAGTCTGACGAGTCAACCGCATGGCTGGCCTGTGATCCCTGATGTACAACGATAACTGGAATCATTACTGGGACAACCTCGCAACCTGAATACCGAAATCCCTGAGGGCACCCATTCCCAGACACCCCGGGGCCGATCCCCGGGTTGCGGTCAAGTACCAGATTGTCATCATGTTTCTGATCGCCGCCGGCACCTCGATGGGAACTGTCTCTGCCGTGCTGTTCAGTTACTTTCGCTTGTTCAACGCCCGGCACCAGTTTCTCTGCGAGCGGCTGAAGGCAACAAGATCCCACTGAAGCGACCGAATTCGGTGTTCAGACCTGCCGGGGCGGTCTGCTTTGCATCTGGTTCTTTTTGTAGATGAGGGAAACGACGAGTATGCCTGTCAGCGACCCGCTTTCCGTGTTACAACAGGTTTGGTGGAGGAAACCTCGAAAGAATTCTGTCCCAGTTCCTATTTTTTCCAAAAATTTTGAAGATCGTGGCGAACCTTTTTCACACAGACCGCGTTTGTACGACGTAGACGAGGTTGTCCGGTGTCTCATCAGCGCTGGACGGTCCCCCGATCCCACACAGAAAGGAAGTTGTGATAGTCCCGGCTTCGGCAGGGAACTTCCGGAAATGAAAAGACCTGCCAGTTCGTCCTTTTTCTTTTGCACTGCGGACTTCCACAGGAGGTGCTGCGATCTTGTGGACCAACGAGAACGCCAATTTGAATTCCCAGGTCCAGGCCGACACTGGCAACGAGACGGTCAGTGTGACCGACGACGCGCATCGCATCATGCCTGCCCGGTCTCCGCATCTCGGGCTACGGATCACGGATCTCACCCTGCCTCAGCCGACGTCGGAAAAACCGGAACAGACGCGGTTTTCCCGGACCGACAGCAGCCGAACGGTCGAATGTTTCGGCCGACGGCTGCCCCGGCACCAGCTAGCGGGAGATTCACCGGCGATAGCGAGCTGGGGGAGATCCGGCAGCCGCGACTTGGGCGACGCTCGTGATCTATCGAGCGCTCGGCATGTGAAGCGCGGCTGAGGGTTGTTAGCAGCGGTGGGTCTGGCGGTTGTGTGATCGCAGTTTGATCGGTCCGCCCCGCCTTGTTCCCGGTTTTCTGTGCTGCGCCAGCAGCCGAAATCGACCCTGCTGCGTCGACTCGAAAATCGCTGATGAATGCGCGTTGCCTGTTCCGGCCAACCCGTAACACGATTCGGCGGTTGCTCGCTGACACGGAAAACCGGACTTGTCCGAACTCAAAATACGATTTGAATCCCGAATCACGCCGTTCCCACACCTTGGGCGAGCTTGATCCATGAGCCAACAACAAACCATTTCACTGATCTGGCGAGCCCAGCAGGGGAATCGCCAGGCGTTCGGTCGGCTTGTCGAACAATTCGAACCGACCGTCTTCGGAACCGTGCTGCGCCGGCTGCGGAACCGGTCCGAAGCCTGCGAGGTGACACAGGACGTCTTCATTCAGGTCATGCGCAAGCTCCCGCAACTGCGCGACCCGAAGCGGTTTGCCGGCTGGTTGCGGCGGATCGCGGTCCGAATGTCGATTAACCGCGCCGTTCGTCGGCCGAAAGAGACCCCACGCAGCCCTCAGACGTTTGCTGCCCTGAAGCCGGCGCCCGAGACACCGCTGGAAAACCTGCTGCGCCCCGAGCAGGCGCATCAGGTACGCGGCGGCCTACACAGGTTGCGCGAACTCGATCGTGAGACCCTCGTCGCCTTCTACTTTGAAGGCCACTCCCTTAAGGAAATGAGCCATGAGTTCGACAGTCCGATTGGCACGATCAAGCGCCACCTGCATACCGCCCACAACCGGCCGATCTGTAGCCTGCGTAAGGAACGTCCGTAAACGGCCTCGAGGGATCACTTGAGCCTCATAAACCGCCCGTGGAGTCCCGGAACTCTGCGGGCGGTTTTGTTCGGTTTACATCAAAGCCGAGATTGGCTTGCCACGGTAGATTTCGTGCGGCCGTCCGTCCATGTCCTTCCAAATGGCATTGCGCGGAATGCCGAGGGCTTGGTAAATGGTGGCCGAAAAGTTCTCCGGAGTCTGTTTCTCAGAGATGGGATAGGCCCCCAGATTATCGGAAGCCCCGACGACGGTTCCCCCGCGGACGCCGCCACCGGCGAACAACATCGTCATGACCGGTCCCCAGTGATCGCGGCCAGCCTGTTTGTTAATTTTCGGCGTGCGGCCGAACTCGCCGGTCATCACGACCAGCGTGTTCTCTAGTAGGCCGCTCTCGGCCAGGTCGTCGAGCAGAGCCGAGACGCATCGGTCGGTGTGGGGCAGAAGATTCCTTTTAAGGTTCACGAAGTTTCTGCGGTGCGTGTCCCATGACGAGTTTTTGCCCAGATTCACCTGCACCAGATTAACGCCCGCTGCAACCAGGCGGTAGGCCATCAGCAGCGACAGACCGAACTTATTTTTTCCGTAGCGGGCCAACGTTTTCGCGTCGGCATTTTCGACGTTGAATGCCTGGCTGGTTTTGGGGTCGGTGAGCACCGAGAGCGCCTGTCGGCGGTGACGGTCGAGCTTCTGGGTTCCGGCGAGTCGGTCCAGGTCGCGTCGCTGCTGTTCAATGGTTTCGAGCAACCCGACGCGGCTTTTCAACCGAACATGTCCCCCTTCCGGAAGCGTCAAAACCGGCGTGTCGAAAATGGTATCAGCAGCGTGCTCGAACGAGTCTTCATCGAAGCGGAAACAGTCAGGACAGGCGCCGTTGCCCAGTGGGCACTTGGCGGCAATGTCTACGTGCCAGGCCTCCCACCGAGACCCCAGCCGGCCGGCGTATTGTCCGGGCCGAACCCGGTTCGCCTCGTTGACGCTCGGCTGCGGGAGCACGATGGCCGGCGGCAGATTGTTGTGGCCCCGGGTCGCGTAGGTGACCAGCGAGGGAATCGATGGCCATGCGTTGGGGCTGGGGACGTTCGTGGTGCTGAATGCCGGGGGTAAATCCAGCCGCCCGGTCAGCAGCATGTGACAGGCCACCTCGTGTCCACTGCTCTCGGTTCCCACCGAACGGACGAGTGCAAACTCCTTGCTGCGCTGGGCCAGCAAAGGCAGGTGCTCGCTAAAGTGGACGCCCGGAGTTCGGGTCGCGATCGGACGGAACTCGCCGCGAATGGTTTCGGGAGCCTGAGGCTTGGGGTCCAAGCTGTCGTGTTGCGAGATTCCGCCGGTCAGGAATATAAAAATCACCGACTTGGCACGGGGAACCGCTTCCGGTGCTGCCATACTCCGCAAGGCGGATAACTCCGATGTGCCCAGTCCCATCAGACCGATTCCGCCAGCCTGCAGAACGCTGCGCCGTGTGAAGACCGGATGCGAAAAGCCCTGATCAGGCTGCTTAGTCATCGCGACATCCTCGATCGGTTGCTGCATTTTCAAGAATCCGTATAGCGTAGTCGATCAGTTGCGACAGGGAAAGCCATCATCGACGTTCGGCCGCCGGTACGATAAGTGTCGTCCACTCGCGTACGGAACCTCCAGGTGAAGGTCTTTGCCGTGACCGGGAGCGGCACAATTCGATCGAGATTTGCACCTTGGATCAAACGGCCTCTCGAATTCAACGAAAATCGATTTCGCCGCACAGCCTCAGAATCCCTGCAGCCGGTTTCTCAGTTGCTCGAACGCCTCGCATTCAAGCGGATGCACCGAGTCGGCGTTCAGTCCGAGGGCGGACCCTTGCCTCAAAGCTCGGTTCGCCTCCGTCCGGTTGCCCTGAGTCAAGTGTGCCTGCGCAAGGTGGAAATACGCAACTGCGGTTGATGAATCGACAATCGAGTTTTCCAGATCCCGAATTGCCTGCTGGCTGCGTCCGGCCGCCAGATGGACCGACGCGCGTGTGTCGAGCAGAAACGGGAGCGGGCCGGAGAGCGTGATAGTCTGATCGATCGACTTGAGCGCCTCATCTGCACATCTTCCGCGCAGCGCCAGCAAAAGCGCAAGTTCATTGTAGGCGTGAACACTTTCAGGAGACAGCTTGACGGACTGCCGATACAACTCTTCGACCGTTTGATAACGTCTGCCAATGTGTGCCACATTGGCCAACTGAAACACGAGCTCCGTCGATTTTGGATACTCTCTTCGAGCGGCCTCGAGCCAGGTCTACACCTGACGGAACTGCTCCGCAGCCGCCTTTCCACTGCGAAGCAAATCGACACTAACGACTGCCATCGGCTCGGCCGGGGCAATCTTCCAGACTTCTGGGCACAGGGCAAACGCTTCATCAATTCGCCCTCGTTTCTTGAGAAAGCGGATCAGCGCCAACACACGATCGGGATGTCACTTGTAGACGGATCGATACAGATCTTCGGCGTACGACGATAATCTCTGAGCGTGAGCAAGTCTTCCGGAAACTTCGAACTTCAGTGCCAGTTCATTCAGGCTGGCTGCCGCGCTCTCACGGAAGTCCACCAGTTCGTCCGGTTCTCGACCTTCGGCTTCGAGTTCGCTTTGCAACAGTGCAATGGCCTTGTCGATCTGATTTCCGGCGATCAGCGCCCGAATGCGCAGATCGAGCGTCCGGAACTCATCGGGTTCGAGTTGAATCAACGTCCGCAGCCACTGCTCGCTCATACCTTCGACTTCGCCATGGTCGAGCATGATCCGCACACACGAGGAAAGCAAATCCGGCTGATGACTTTGACTCGCCATTAAGCCGAGCATTGTATCTCGAGCCAGCGACCAGTTATTCTGGGCGAGGTACAACTGAACCAACTGGAATTGGTCAGCGAGGGTGAGAGAGAGGCGTTCATTGAGGGCCTCGAGGATGTCAATCGCCTAGCTCAGGTTCCACCGCGTCGGCCGCGATGCCAGTAGTTTCACCTTGATGCTGAGGTCCTCGGGGACGCCGTTTGATTGTCCCATGTTCTGTTCGATAAGACTTATCGCTTCGCGAAAATTCGAGAACCCGTTTTGGCTGATCAACACCAGGGCCAAAGTGCGTCGCGCGGCGCGACGGATCGTTTCCGGCGTTTTCGATTGCACATTGATGAGGGAACGCAGAACATGTTCGGCTTTCAAAGACTGGCCGCTGCGGAGATAGAAACCCGCGACGCTCCAGCGAACGGCGCTCTCTTCGGGATCGAGTTCAAGGTCTTGGCGATAGCTCTGCTCGGCGTCCTGTGTTTGTCCAACGGTCTCATAACATTGTGCGAGTGCCAACGGAGCCTGCTGGGCGGGAAGCCGTTGGCGGGCATCTTCGATTGCCGCCCGGGCCTCGTCCAACGAGCCGGTTCTTGCCAGGAAGTACACGAGCGCCACCCACGGTTCTGGTTGTCTCACATCGAGGTAGACGGCTTGGCGCAACGACTTTTCAGCCTCTTCCGGCTTTCCGGCTGCTACAAGGGTCTGCCCCAACCACAGAAGATGTCGGAAATTACTTGGCTGGGCAGCAGCCGTCTGCCTGGCCAGTTCAATGGCTTGGAGAAAGTTTCCGGTGTGGATCGAAACTTCTGAGGCAAGCTGGCCAAATTCACGCGTAAAGGCGGATTGAGCCTGCCCCTGAAACTTCTGGATCACCTCCTGGGCATCGCGGAACCGCCGCCGCTGATTCAACAGCTCGACGACGCGATACACGATTTACGGATTGTGTGTTCCGTGAGCGATCGCCTTCAGATAATGGTCGATCGCGGCTTCTTCATTGCCTTCCAACTCGTTGATTTCTACCAGTCCGATTGAAATTCTCGGTGTCATCAACATCTCTCTGAAAATGTCAACCAGAAACTGCCGTGCTTTGCTCAGACGACCCGCCTAACCGTTGCGCGCCAGCATGATTTCTCGTGCCGCTTCTCCCAGCCGCCAGAGCACCCCGTCATCGCCTTCGATTCGGCGAATCTCTGCAATCATCTGGGTGGCTTTGTCGTTGTCCCTCGAACGAAGAGCGAGCTCCAGCAAACGACGCCAGATTTCCAGATGGTCTGGTTGCAATGAAGCAGATTTTTTTCACAGTCGTTACGCTTCGTGGACACTCCTGATCCGTGCGTGAGCGGTAGCCAACGCTCGAATCAGCGGCAGACGTAACTCTTGCGGGAACGCGCCGATCTTCTGTTCTTGCAGCACGAGTAGCTGGCGGGGCTCGGCAGAGTCTCCCACCGCCGCTGCATGTTGGATTATTGCCAGGGTGAGTTCAGACTTCTGTCCCAGTTTTTGTTCGGCTTGATCGAGCAATGCCCTTGCCCCGTCGATGTTGCTGGATCGTAACTCCAACTTCGCCAGCGCGATCCAGAGCCAAACAAATCCGGAATTCCGGTCCAAGTCCCCCTTGAGAATCTCACGAGCCAAAGCGACCTGGTTTTGCGCGACCTAAATGCTCGTTCTGTGCAAGATGACATCGACCAGACCTTGTTTGTCGTCAGTCGTCACATCAAGTGCCTGGTCAACCTCGCCCCAGTTACGCTCGTCCTCCGGAAAATCGAGGTTGCGCAACACCATTAACCGGGCAATTTCCAGAGCGACCCCGGGCACAGCAGTCAACTGGCGATAATTCGTCAGCGCCTCGTCGAATCGTCCGAGCCTGAACAGGGTATACGCCAGATCCATCCGTGCATCGACCGAAAGGACGTCAAGAGTGGCGGCTCGACGGTAGGCAGCCAGACACTGCTCGTTCTGACCAAGTTTTTCATAGCAACGAGCCAGATGCAGATCGGCGGCTGTCTGCAATTGAGATCGGCCAATCAGTTGGGGCCGAATCGAAACCAGCAACCGGCTCGCGACCAGATACTCTCGGTGGACCATCGCCAGCCGCGCTTCCAGATACATGACAATGGACGGGAGTTTGTTCGTTTTCCGCAGGCGGTCAAGCTCTTGCCGGGCAATATCGACCTTGCCGCGATAGATAAGCACATCGGCATACAACTGTAAGAGCTGTTCGTCGTCTGGGTGGATTTGCAGGCCTGCTCGTAACTGCGCTTCGACCGCTGCGAACATGTCATCTCGCAAGTCCAGCAAGGCCAGTGCCACAATTAATCGTTTTGCGTCCGGATGATCGAGCTGCGCCTGCTTGAGCTGACTGCGCACGTCCAACAGATCAAAAGACGTGTCAGCACCGGCGGCAGGATTGTAGCCGAGCATGAATTCGGCCACCAGCGCTAGCACATCCAGCTCGTCCGGCGCGAGTTGATAGGCAATCTTGACATTACTCGCGGCAGACTTGACATGGCCGTGTTGGCGCCTGAAGTCTGCCCGTGTGAGGTACGCGCGAAATGATTTTAAGTTGCGAGCGATCAATTGCTCCATGGTGGAGCCCGATTTTTGAGGCCGGTTGAGCTTGTCTGCGAGCAACACAGAGAGCCGTTCGTAGATATCCAACTGTCCGGGTGCGGCCTCAATAGAGGCCCTGTAGGCCTGGACCGCATCTTCATACCGCCCGTTGTCTTAAAAGCACTGGGCCAGCATCGAGAGAAGTTGTCCATCCCCGGGTATCGAGCGCAGCAGCATTTAAAGGTGCAGCATGGCATCGCCATACCGGCCGAACTCCATCGAGATTTCGATTGCTTTTCGGCGTACGTCGGTTCTGTCGGAGTCGGATCGCAACACACGTTCCAGCAACAGCAGAACGCTCAGCTTTCGGCGGGGTGATTCCGCCGTACTGAGCATCAGTAAGACGAGATCCACGCGTGCCTCGGTATCGCTGGGCACCATTCGTAGATACTGGATAAAATACCGAATGTATTCATCGTGCTTGCCTTCGAGGCTGGCACTGCGTGCGCGTTCCAAGAGGGTGCCTTGCATGCCCCGGACCTGCCAGTCGTGAACCAGAACAAAGGCCATTCCTAAAACGATGGAACTGATGAGAACAATGATCAGAAATCGCTTGTCGATCCGAGGCCCTGGCTCGTCTAAGGCGTCGTCGTTGGGGTCCTTGCCGCCAACGGGAATCATCAACAGATCGTCCGACCGCGGATTCAGATCCGAATCGCTACCGTAGTTGGGCAAGGGAAGAGCTTCACTGGGCCGCATTTGACGTTGCCGTAGACTCGGAATGGACGAGGTTCAGAGAAATCGGGACACGAAACGGGATTGTGCTCACTATTTCCAACCGTCAGGGCGGCGACCCGCCGGGCATCCAGTCGATTGACCTCATCGATCGGCGACCGAACTAAGTGGCTCGCTCCATTCCTGCATCGTCTCAAAGCCGATTTGCCCAGCACGATCTCTTGCCGCACCAGCCCCGATGATCTTTTTCCACCGGCAAGTAAATAAAAAGTCTACCGCATGCAGTGGCCTGGATACACCCTTTCGAAGATCGTGAAAAGTGACAGGGTCCCACCGATCTGTTTCAATCCGTTCGGACCGCTTTGCGCCGCCTCCGATAACCATAGCCCAGCAGGCCCAATGCTCCAAAACTAAGCAACATCATGCTCCCCGGTTCGGGAATGACCGGCCCGCCCGGCGGCTCTGGGCCACCGTTGATCAGTGTGGTTGCTTCTAGTGCAACCTTGTTTGGCGAATCGTGAACGGTGGGCAGCATCAACCCTAACAGGCTGCCGACGTTGTTCGGGTCGGGATTCGGGTCGAAGCCACCAGGCCCAAAAATTCTGCCGTCGATCTTGAACTCATAAATCACGGCGAATTCCCAAGCGACATGTGCCGCGTTAGCCACAGTGTACGAGTCGCTGTCTAAAGTAAGGTTTCCGTTGTTCAGGGTCAGCGGCGAGGACGAATTATTGATGGGGTCAAAGAAACCAGGATCTGAGACGCCGAAGTTTTCAAAGTTCTTCCCTAACGACGACTGATGTGCCAGGACAAGGCTTTCGTCATTAGGATCGATGGTCAGAATTGTCGAGGAAAAGTTAGGGGAATTATCGGGGGCTAGGCCTTTGCCGTACTCCAACGTCAAGTCGAGTACGGTCATTCTATCTACGTCTTTGAAGACAAACTGTGCTAAGTCGCTCTTTTGAAGCTGCGAGAGCTTGTGCCCTGAGCTTCCCCACCCCACACTGTTGTCACCGTAGCTGTTGTCGACGAGCGTCTTCGGCTGGATGAAGGCCACCGAGAGATCCCCGTTTGCGTCGGTATGGAACCAGATTTGTCCGCCCGGTAACGGGTTCTCGACGCCTGCGTCGGCACCATCCAGCGAAAAACTTACCTCGAAACCGGTGTCGTAGACAGACGCCCCGTCGAACAAGCCATCAATAACGACTCCGGAACTAGCCGATGCCTGTCTCCCACACGCGGCAATGGCAGTACAGATGAGTAAAAACACCCAGCATTTTTTCATAATGCACGTCCAAGCTTGGTAAAATAATAAGATGACGCAGTAATCATTGGTTTGCACGTTCTGACACTTTCGTATCGCGAGATCAAGTAAAAAACTAAAATTTTGAACAATAACCCAAAATCCCCCAGACATCCCAATCCATGCCCCATTTGAGCGAATGCGCCCCGATCGGCCTGCGACGTCTTTTTGTTTTTGGGGATCGCGCTGTCCCTTTGCGATATCAAGTACCAGCAGTTCTTCTGGGCACCCCATGGGTGGTGCCGTTCAGTAAAATTATAGGACTGCGGGCAGCGTCTCCAGCAGCCGGTCGATTTCGTCATCGGTACCGACAGTTATTCGCAGACCGTCGAGACTGCCGTTGCCGTCGGCTGCGGCACCCGGAAACTGCATGTACCGCAGAAGAATGTGGCGTTTTTTCAAGGCCTGATAGATTTCAAGGTGCCGGCCGTCGGGGCGTGTCGCCCAGACAAAATTCGCCTGACTCTCAACCACGTCGAAGCCGAGCCTGCGCAACGATTCGGTCAGCCGGCCTCGCGTTTGCCGGATGCGGTCGATGTTTCGCTGCACCCATTCTCGATCCTCCAACGCCGCCACCGCCGCCGCCAGCGAGAGAGTATTGCAGTTGTAACTATCCTTCACCTTTCGCATCCCGCTGGTCAGTTCCGGATGCGCGATCGAAAACCCGAAGCGAATGCCGGCCAGACTGTGTGACTTGCTCAGCGTGCGGGTGATGATGACGCGGTCGGCGTGCTTACCGTGTAATAATTCCGCGCGGTGCGGGCGATCGCAGAAATCTGCGTAGGCTTCGTCCAGCACCAACACCCCTCGCGGTGGAACCAGTGCTAAAATGTCCTCATCCAACCAGCGATTCCCCGACGGCGAATTCGGATTCGGCACAAACACCAGCTTGCTCTGCTGGACGATCGGCCGGCAGAGATCCCGATTCCACGACCAATCGGCGCCCAACAGAAGCCGTGCGGATTGGGCCCCCTGAATATCAGCCAACGTTTCATAGAGGATGTAGCTGGGGTACGGATAGGCAATCTTTTCGTGAGGATCGACAAACGAGCGTATCAGAATTGTCAGATTCTCGTCGCTGCCGTTGCCCGGTAGAATCCAGTCGGGCTCGACGCCGAACAGCTCGGCCGCTTTCCTGCGAAACCGTGTGGCCAACGGGTCGGGGTAGACGTTCAGTCGGCCGTGCGCCGCCGCCTCGATGGCCGCCACCACTCGTGGCGATGGAGGATACGGGTTCTCGTTGGTGTTCAGTTTGACCCAACCCGCATCCTGCGGCTGCTCACCGGGCGCGTAACCTGCGATGCGTTCAATGTTCGGTCGAAAGAGGTTCATTCGGCAAGCGTTTCCAATGAGATGCTTCCCCATAACTCGAATCGCCGGCGAGGGCTTATTGCGGTCGTCAACAGAGAAGCGGCCTTTAGCTTCGATTCTCCGCTGTCATCGAAAAACCGTCAACCGAGGTAGGAATAGCAGCCGGGCTGCTCATATCGCCGATGCTGACTCTTGACGCTTCAAGTGATGCCGGACAGGATGAAGTCGCCGCGGGACGCTCGACGATCGAGTCTCATCCCGAAGCGCGGACTTCTCGGCCGTACACGGCGGGCAAGTCGCCAGCGCTTGAGATCATTCATGATTCGACTCGCAAAGCGATCACTGCCAAACCGCAGAGCCATCGAGTCATAGAGATGCCTGTCGAAATTTGCCGCACGACCACCCGCGACGGACTGTTCCTGGACGGTGTACTCGCTATGCCGGACGCGCAGGTTTTGTCAGCGCTGCCTGTCGACGTGTTCTTGCTGGTCCACGGGACGGGCAGCAACTTCTACGCATCCGGTGTTCTGGAGACGTTTGCCGGCCAATCACTCTCAGCCGGCGTTGCGACACTCCGCGTCAATACCCGCGGACATGACACTGCCACGTTCATCTCGGGACCGGGTGGATCGAAACGCGGCGGAGCGACCTACGAGCTGATCTATGAATGCCGGCACGATCTTCAAGCCTGGCTCGAATACCTCACTCAACGCGGATTCCAGCGGATTGCATTGGTCGGTCACAGCATGGGCGGCGTGAAGTCGATTTACTCACAGGCTCACGATCCGCATCCCGGCGTCCAATGTGTGATCGGCATCTCGCCGCCGCGATTCTGTCATGCCAACTTCATGTCACACCCGAAGGGAAATTTTTTTCGGGAAGACTTCGCTCGGGCGGAACAACTCCTGGCGGCGGATCGGGGTGATCAGTTAATCGACGTGCGGCAACCGTTGCCGCTCACCGTGACAGCAGTCGGCTATCTTGCCAAATACGGTCCGCACGACGAATACGACCTGATCCGCTGGCTGCCGAAATTGATCTGTCCGATGTTGCTGATTATCGAAGCAGAGAGCGCCGCCACGTCCCCAGCCTTTAACGGTTTGCCGGAAACGATCAGCAACCTATCGAAGCTCCATCCGCACATTGCGCTCGAAATCGTGGAGGGAGCTAACACGCCGTATTCGAGTTACCCCAATCTGCCGTTTCAACTGACCGAACGCTGGCTGTCGAAAATGGCCGACTCAGGCGGATAAACAACCGCAAACGCTTCTCAGTGCCATCCTTGTTGCCACCTTTCGTCACACTTTCATCACAGGGGATGAAAGGTTATTTTACAAGCACTATAAAGTTAGATGATACGATGGCTTTGTTAAGATGCCCCAAACGATCTAAACCGGCAATCGAATTCGAATCGGAGATGAAAGAGCTATGAAGGTCCGTCACATGACCGCATTGATGTTAGCAGTGGCATTCTTCACAACCGCAACGGTCCGTGCTGATCAACTTCTTTACCTGGCATCTAACCAAGAGAAGACGATCGTCGCCTATGAGATCGACAACGAGAGCGGCGAACTGACGAAGAGATTCAACATCGATCTGCCGGGAAATCCAGGTTCACTTGCGTTTTCGCCCGATAAGTCCTTTGTTTATGCGGCGATGACGGGTCTCAAGGGTGGTCAGGCTGGGGTGGCCACGTTGAAGCGAGCCGACAACGGCTCCCTCAAACGAGTCGCCACCGCGACGATCACCAGCCGAGCACCCTACATCCGCACCGACAAGACCGGCCGCTTCCTGCTGGCAGCCCATTATGGTGCCGGCGACGTGACCGTTTATCGAATTGTCGGCGGTCTCTGCACCGATGAACTACTCGATCAAAAGAAAACAGAACAGACCGCGCACTGCATCGAGATCGATCCATCCGGCCGTTTTGTCTTTGTCCCGCATACATCTCCGAACAAGGTGTACCAGTTCCATCTGGATGAAAAGACGGGCAAGTTGACTCCCAACGATCCGCCGTTTGTCGACGGCCCAGACAAAGACCACAAGTATCATGAGCCGCGGCATTATGCCCACCACCCAACACTGAAGTTCGCTTACACGTCCAATGAAAATGGCGGTGGGATCACGGCCTGGAAGTTCAATCCCCAAACAGGAACCCTGAGCCGAATGCAGACACTTTCGACGTTGCCGCCCGACTACACTGGCGTCAGCGGCGCTGCTGATATTCATATTACTCCGGATGGCCGTTTCGCCTATGTTTCCAACCGCGACGTCACCAAACGTCAGGCAGGAGAATCGACGAAAGACACACTGGCCGGTGTTTCCCTGAATCCCCAAACTGGGATGATGAAATTGATCGGGTATTTCCCGACCGCGCACTTCCCGCGTACTTTTTGCATCGACCTGACGGGACGGTTTGTGTATTCGGCAGGCCAGCGATCATCGACACTGTTCGCCTATCGAATCGACCGGCAAACCGGAAAGCTCAAGCATTTCGCCACCTATCAAACCGGTGAAGTTCCGCTCTGGGTGATGTGTGGCAACGTGGGAAAATGATCGAAGATCGTTTGACAGTGCCCGGGGGGAGGTGAACTCGGTGACGCGCCAGTCAATTACAGCTCCGGCTTGCAGTGTCCGGGAGAATGGACATCATCTCGCGACAAAAGTAAAGTTTCAGAAACGCGGTTAGTTCGCTGTGAGCTTCGGGGTGTGAGAGGCATGATGAGCGATGATTCCCGGAAAATTCAAGGTGTCTGGCGTGTCGTTTCTCCAGCAAAGCTGGAGTACATCATCCCCATCAGTGACCAAATGCTCGGATCAAAGGTGCTCTATCAGCTCAATGATCAAGTGCATCCCAAGCAAATTGACATGCAGCACCGGCGGCCGCGGGCGCGTCCGAGATATTCGGCCCAAGGGATCTACCATCTAACCGAAGAGACGTTAACGATCTGTTGGAATGATTCGGGGCAACGCCCGGCCGAATTCCCGAAACAGAGCGGAACTGGCAGAGATCGTTTCCTCGTGCTGCGTCGAATGGTCGACCAGGATTAAGTGATGAACGACCCCACCAAACTCACATGCCCGCGCGTGAATCGTCGGCAGCTCATGCAAATGGGTGGTCTGGGTCTGCTGGGAGTCTCTGCTGCTGATGTCGGATGCTTGCGAGCCAGTGCTGAAGGGTCGCCACAAGCGGGTCGCGTTCCGAAGAAGGTCGTCTACATCTTTCTCAGCGGCGGACCGCCACAACACGAGACATTTGATCCGAAACCGGAAGCGCCGCAAACGGTTCGGGGTGAATTCGGCGCGATCGCGACCAAAACACCAGGGATGTTTCTCTGCGAGCACCTGCCTCTGTTGGCACAACGCAGCGACAAGTTCGCGCTGTTGCGCTCACTACATCATCGCAGCAACGACCACATTGCCGGCACCACGATCATGGTCAGCGGCGATACACGTGTGCCCCTCACGACTCCGCTGAGCAAAAAGCCGAGTGCCGAGGACACGCCCGGCATTGTGGCGCTGGCCGGGTTTTATCAGAACAACCGTGGCCGCCCGCCGGGGGCGGTCGTGTTACCGGAATACATCGGCCAGGGGACGGGGGCTGGACGGATCACACCCGGACAAACCGCCGGGCGTTTGGGTTCGGCCCATGATCCCTGGCTGGTCAAGGCGGCTTCAGACTGTCTCGGCTGGGGCGCCTGTCCGCATTGCTTTGACGATGGTGATGACGATGCGGTCGTTGCGCTGGGGTTTCAGCATGAGCACTCGGTGCCCGGACCGGTGTTCGAGGATCCCAGCTTGTCTCTGCCGGCGACTCTCTCCCAGGGACAGTTGAAGCGACGGATCTCGCTGTTAGAGCAGTTTGAAGGCCAACGACAACGCCTCGATCGGTTGTCCGGCAACAGCTCGCACGATCGTTTCCGTCAGCAAGCGATTTCATTGTTGACGTCGTCGCGGCTGCGCCGCGCCCTCGATTTTCATCTCGAGGATGATCGCGTCCTGGATGCGTACGGTCGCAACAAATTCGGCTGGTCGCTGTTGCTCTGCCGCCGCCTGTTAGAGGCGGGCGTCTCGACGATTCAGGTCAGCCTGGGTCGGAATGGAACTTGGGATCTGCACCGTCGTATATTTCCGTTGCTGAAGGATTACCTGCTGCCTCCCACCGACCTTGCGGTCTCGGCTTTCTTGGACGACCTAGCCCAGCGTGGCATGTTGGATCAGGTGTTGGTGGTCATGGCGGGTGAATTCGGACGGACCCCGCGAATTTCAGCGATGCGCGGCCGGCGGCCTGGTCGCGATCATTGGGGTCCGCTGCAGTCCGTCATGTTTGCGGGTGGGGGTGTGGTCGGCGGACGTATTCTCGGCGCCTCAGACAAGCTCGGCGGATTTCCCAAGCAGCTTCCCAAGACGCCGGAAGACCTGGCCGCCACGATCTTCGATGCGCTGGGCATCGCTCCAGGCGCCAAGTATCGAGACATTCAAGGAAAATCGCAGCCAGTCTACCTGGGGACACCGATCACGGAGCTCTACTCGTAGTGGGCAGAGCTGGCCAGAGCAGAAGACAACGAAGGCCCCTCAGAACAGCAGCGGCCAGAGTAAGACGAATGGGGATGGCTTCGTTTTGCGATCAGAGTCAGCCCGTAACCTCGGCGTGCCGCATGGTTCAACCAGATGCTTAACTTACTCAAACAGCTCTGCCGACTGATTCGCAGTTGGTGGATCGTCGATCGCATCCGCATTTCGAAAACGCAAGCTTGGCACCGTTACGGGGAATGCGATACTGGGGGAGACGATCGGCAGGGCGAGGCATCGGTCGAGGGAAACGAATCTGAATAAACGTCGTCGGTCGCGTCACCCAGCACACACAACATTCGCTGCTTGCCGACGATCGATCGACGAGGGAGTCTGCGCAAGTCTTGGACTGTCTCATGTATGAGGTTGAAGGCAGTCCGAGATGTGATCTCGTTTTGACACACGATCTTGTTTTGACACAATCAAAAGACTGAAGCTCGGGAGAACACTAACTATTATTCAAAAACATTCACCCCATCGGAGACGCTGCAACGAAATCGACACGGATCTGGATCTCCGTCGCATTCCTGGCCGTCGGCAACATGGTCGAGGCCGACGAAAAATCTAACCTTTGGATTCTCTTGGGGCAGTCCAATGCGTGTGGCTGGGCGAAACTTCCCGGGCTGTCGCTCGATCCGTTGGTGAAACACTACGTCCCCAACCTTGGGAATTTTGTTGCCGCCGAAGATCCCTTGCCCGGCATGGGAACCACAGGTGTCGGTCCGTGGATTGCGGCGGCTCAAGAAGCGACACGTGGTGGCGTGACCATCAAGACCGTCGGCTTCGCCAGCGGCGGCAAACCAATCCAGTACTGACCCCCTGGACGACCGGGCGACAAAGGCCTGTTCCCTCGCATCGCAAAAGTTGGTCAGGGGGCCAGCGTTTTCCTGTGGTATCAAGGCGAATCGAATGCGGGCAAACCCGATGAAGTGGCCAAGTACAAAGCCGAATTGAAGATGCTGGTGCGGCGTGTCCGCCAGGAGTCCGCGAATCCCAAGCTGACGGTCCTCGTCGTTCAATTAGGCGAGTTCACTCGTGAGGGCCGCGACTTCATGGGCATGCGAGAGGTCCAACGGAAATTCATCATCGAAGACGGCAACGCCTTGCTGGTGCCTACACTGGGCCGACCCTTGAAAGATACGGTGCACTTAAACAACAAAGGTTACCAAGAGCTGGGCTGCGAGATCGGTCGGGCGCTGCTCAGAACGAAGTACAGAAAACACGACGTCAATTGGCCCGGTCCGGTGCTGGATGCTGTCGTCCTAAATGCGGATGGCAACTCGGTGGTCGCCCATTTTTCCGAGGTCAAACGGCTCCACGGCTGCATTCCCCAAGATTTCGCGGTCCTCGACTCGAAAGGCGCAGAGGTGTGCGTCTCCGTGAAGCCGGGAGAAACGATTGTTGAATTGAAATTTGCACGCTCAATCCAGATTCTGGCCAAGCTCGTCTACGGGTTTGGCGAGAACCCGAAAGCCGTGCTGGAGGACGAAGCCGGCAATCGCGCTCCTGCGGTGCAGATCACAATGGCAACCGGAGCACCGTCCAAAGACATTCCCACAAATGCAACCAACGGAGCGGGGACGAAGGCGTCGAAAGCGGGTCTCTGATCGACAGGGCATGCTCCGCAACCGGTTCCTGTACAACTTGATTTTAGAAAAGGCTGAATCTCGCAGCTGACTGTGACGGAATATTCAGAAGCACCTTTTGTTAGCGACACCGTGTCGGACATGACCCCGTTGTGCGGTGTGAGATTCCGTGATGAAGCGACGTAGCTACTGGATCACTATCGGTGTTCTGTTCGTGTCATTTGTAGTTTGGCGCACCTGGGTTCCGGGCCGCTCGTTCGATCCCGACTTATGGCACAGCGAAACTCTAATGCAGGAGGGTATTCGGCTTGGCATGGCTGACCGTCTTATCGCTCGTCCCACCCTCAAAAACAAGACTCGGGCTGAAGTTGTCGAGATGCTTGGCGAGCCCCCCGAGACCGAGTACTTCCGCGACTGGGATTTGGTGTATTGGCTTGGGACGGAACGCGGCTTCATGAACATTGACTCGGAGTGGCTTGTCTTGAGATTGCACGAAAACGGACGCGTTGCCGAGTGCCGAATTGTCCGGGACTGAATCCAATTCGACCGCATGCGCCACTGCTAACAACGTACGGCCGCAAAGTTCGGCATCCATGTCGAATCGCCTTGAACTTTTGACTACGTTCCCAGCGTTTGGTTAACTGAATCACATGCATTGCCGTCTGATGTCGCGACCATCGGCGACGGCTGTGCGAACCCGTTCTTGGGCGGCACACTCCACATGAAGTCCGCCGTAAAAATTGGAGCGGCTATCGGTGGCACCGCTGTGTTTGTCGCTATGGTGGTGTACGGTTGCATGTTATTCAAAGGGCTCTTGGGACAAGATGCACCGCTGGACTTTGAGATTGGCTTTTCTGTTCTCTTGGAAGCCCTCGTCCTGGCGTGTATCGGGGCGGGGCTTGGTGTTCTCTGGGACAAGTGAAACCCCTCAACGACATGGTTTTGCACCGCCAACACGGCATGGCCGCGGAGCGGAGTCACCTTCGCGAGTAGATGTCCATTCTGCAAAACTGATCCGGGCGCAGATTCGAGAATTTGGTAAGACCCCGGCATGGACAGGATGCCGGATATGGAACTCGATCGGGATCAGCTGATCTCTGTTGTCGTGCAGTTGCGTGAGGTGGGATGCTGAAGGTTTCAGGGACAGGTCATTCCCTTATTCTGGGGCTTTGAAGGGATGGGAAGATGCCTCGGAAGAAGAAGTCAACGGTCTCGTCGAGTGGTCGTCAACGGTACACGGATGAGTTTAAGGAGGAAGCGGTTCAGATGCTTCTGGATGGCCATACGGCATCGTCTGTCAAGGAGCGTCTGGGCTTGCCCCACTGTGCCATGCTCTACCGTTGGAAGCAGGAACAATGATCGCGGTTTTGGTTGCGCCCATTGTCATGAGTTGCTGCAAGACCAAAGCGGTGTGCTCGACGTGTTGTCGCCTCAGAACCCGGAGTCCAGCAACATACACCAAAGTCCACGGATTTTTTCCACCGTTTGAGAACAGGACAATGTGGTCAACGCTTGCGTTCAGCTGCGCCGGACCGCGGTGCAGTCGTGGCGTTCCCGACCAGTGTGACGCGGTCCGGCGTAAGCTGCAACGCCTTGTTAGGTGGAAATCGGTGACTCCGAAGGCTGCTGACCCAGTACTTGTACTCTCCGGTGGAGTACAAGGCCCGGGACGGAAGCCGTAACTGTGCTCAGAAAACGTTGGATCGAAGGGAGGCTACAAGACTTACAAGACCGCTTGCTGGAGCAGCCGATCCAAGGCGGACGGAATGCCAAGCTTTCGCACTCCGCCACCCGGTTTCGGAATCTCCACCCGTTTGACCGGGTGTGGGCGATACGTGTCGGCTCGCAGTTGAGCTTCGATCTTCGGTCAGTGTTTTTGCACGTACGCCTTGAGTTGTGCGACGATCATCCCGTCCGCGCCCGGCGTCCACGCACCGCGTTTGGAAAGAATCCGGCAATACGCCCGATTCAGGTTCTGTGGACCAAGGACCTCCTCCATCAATGAAACCAGTTTCACTGAGCCGTCGGAGTTCCTCGCTGCCGCGGGCGGTTCGGTCCCTTTGCCGGAGTCCTTGGGGGCTTCACCTCGTATCTCCTCCGGAAAGGCCAGCTTTAACTGGATGTTCCGCCGCTGTCCATTCACGAGATTCTGATTCTTTGACTCGACCATTTACCCTCGCCACTCGGCGAGAGAACCGTTCGGGCCTTCGACAAGCCGCGACGATCGTGTGAGCCCCGGCTGTTTCTGCCCTTTCGGGTCAGTGTCTCGCTCAAGCGGATCGGCCTTGCCTGCCTACTATGCCCTCTGCTGACTTCTGTGCCGAGATCAGGAAGCCTTGCGGTTTCCTCAGTCGAGACGCGTACGCAAGCGTTGACCTCCACACGACACAGATCTTCCGAAGTAAGTTTGACCGACTTCTGCGCACAACCGCCGAATTTACACGCACGGCCCTTGATGGATGCGGACTTCGCTGATTCATGCCAACTCGTCCGACCGTGACTGCCTCCTATTCGGTTCCAGTCCGTCGGCTCACACATTCGCTCCACGCTTCCTTCAAACCCCGCCTCACGACGACGTCCTTGCGTTTCACTCTCCTTCACCTCCATCAGGTTGGAAAGGGACTCTCATCCCTCAGACTGTCAAACATGCTCGGCACACAAAAAAACGGCCGGGTTATTCACCCGGCCGCGGACCGACATTCTCGTCATCAATTCAAGACCTACCGGCCGGCATCCCACCACCAGCGACCTGCCGGCAACTGCGGAGCTTTGCCATGGCCGGCGACGTTTTCGAGCCGTTTGGCTTCGCGAAAGACGTTGCGGTCTTCGACGACCGACATCAGGTCGGCCCGCACTCCGCCGGCTACCTGAACGACAACGTCTCGGCCGTTGTAAACGCGGTGGTTGGCGACCGACATGACAGTTTTCGGGGGTTCGTACCGGACGGGCCGATAGGCACCGCCGGCCGCAAACACGCCCGGATCCCAACCGGTCCGTTCATCGAGCCGTTCGTTTCGAATCAACGCGGCCACCAGCGACAGGTCGAAAATGTTCTGCATGTCGGCAAAGACGGTGTCTCGCTGCGCGAGTTCGGCGTAGTGCTGCGTGAAATTGGCAGCGAACAGCCGGTTTGTGGGGCTCGACTTGCCAGTGTGGATCCGTTTACCATCGGCAGTGATCATCTCGTCCTCAGAGAGGCACAGCACCGATGATCCCTGGAGCTCGAATATGTCTCGATCAGCGCTATGCATGACGGTGTCGTATTTCATCGTCATCCACCAGCGAAGACCGATTGTCGCCGTAGGCGCGGTTTCTTGGCTCAAGGGCAACAGGTCGAAGTAGCTGGGAATATCGCCTCCGTCCAGCTTGTCGATGCCGATCAGCTTCATGCGGTAATCGGCTTCGACAATCACACGGGCCACGCGAGAGTCGAGTGGAACACCGTTGACTCGCACATCTTGTTCTCCCAACGTCCCCTGCATACTACGAACCCAACTTCGGACACCTCCGCCGGCGCGAATCGGACCGCGAGCATTGGACCGGGCCACGTAAGCCTCCAGCTTTCTCATGTTTTCCTGGCGCGGCACAATCAGACAGTTGAAGAAACCTTCCCCGCCAGATGCGAAGGTACGGAACACGGTCACAAAATCGTCGAGCTGCAGCGTCGGTCGTCCGCTTTCGGCTCCGACAGGAAGTCCCCGCTCGTCGTACCGCCATCCCTCCGCCGGCCCACCGATGATGACCTCACCCTGATCCGGATCAACAATCACATATCGAATTACGGAAAGACCGGCAAGATGCTTCATCGTTTCCAAAACCGGCTGACCTTCATCGAACCGTTTTGAGATTTCGCGTTCCAATCGGGTGAGCGAAACAAGCCGAAGCGAACTGGAGCGAGCCATGTCTTCGTTGAGATCGGCAACGCGGGCGTCGATCCCCAACTGCTTCAGGCGGCGGGTTTGCTCTTGCCGTGTCAGACGGTGCAGCAGACCGTTGGGATCGACACGGACACCGGATTCGAATTCTTTCATGGTCCCGCCAACCGCGTCGATCTCTAACCACGGCCCGCTGGTTTGAGTCTGGATCAAGTCAATCAATGGACCAAAGTCGGCGCCACTCGTGCCTCCGGCGAGCGTTTGCCGGGCATCAGGACGACCGGCAGTGCGCTGGAGACCGGACGGAATTCGACGAACAGCCGTTCGGGCTGCCTCGAACTCACCCGCTTCGATCTCGGTGTCGGCGATCAGACGCAGTAGCTGAGCGCGCCGCCGAGCGTCGACAACTGCCTGCGCCGTTTCCAGCGCGGGACCGAATTCACCGGCGGCCAACTGGGCGCGAATGGTCTCCCGCGGCGCTGGAGCGGGATGATCAGCCTGCTGCGAAATTGGTGCCGTGACCTTCTCTGCCGAGTTCGTGATGCCGTGTTGGAGCGGCTTGTGACTGTTGACCTCTGCGACCTGTCCGTTTACTTTCACTGTTTTAGTAGGCGTGTAGCTGATTGACGTGTTTACCGTCGCGCGATTTACGCCGTCCGCTGAACTTCGACGACCGGCCGTGTAAAAGACAACGCCAGCAATCACGGCGAACAGAAGTCCGGTTGTCAGCAGTGGCAAAAATCTGTGTGGATGCTTGACAGGTTTCGTCGGATAGGACCGCTGTCGATTATGACGCGCCATGAACGTCTCCTTGTTGCCTGAATGCTGTGATTGGCGCACCCAGGTCTGCACAAAAAAACTCACCACTTGGTGAAGTGGAACTTACTTGTCGAACATCGGTCGTATCGAAGCGAACACCCACCCGACAAGCGGTGAGACGCCGACGTTTCAATCGGTCTTCCATCGCGAGCCGCAAGGCTGTACTCGTAACGCCCGACTAACTACCAGTGCATCGTCCACTTTAATTTTACGCACTCGGACAACCAAAAACCGAGCATGGGTGTCTTGTCCGCCCGTGCGGTCTTTGCAGAGTCAACTGGTAAACAAAGTGGTCATACCACTAGCATCGTCTTCGGTTGTAGCTGCGTCAAGCATATTTCGTAAAATCTTACCCAGCTTATTTTTTTACCCCCCCCTTCTCGAAATAGCGCGCACAGACGATAGAATGTTTGCGGTGAATCTTTCGGCAACCTTCGCTGATTTCTGCAGCGGTCTTACTGCACGGTTGCGTTCAAATCGGGGAACACCGCATCGGGACGAAACAACGCCCAAACCAAAACCAACAGGGAGTGCTGCTGCGGTGCCAGAATTGCCGGAAGTTGAAACGATGGTTCGGGGCGTCCGCCCGCATCTGGAGGGCCGCCGCATTCTCTCGGTGCACCGTTGCCGCTGTGCCTGCAAACCGATTTTCATTCAACCTTCCCTTCGAACGATTTGCAGGCGAACAGCCGGAACGACGGTGACCCGTGTCCGCCGTGTGGCGAAACGGGTCTTACTCGACGTCTCCTCGGGCGAGTCGTTCGTCATCGAGCCGCGTATGACCGGATTGATGCTGCTCGGTCAGCCGCCAGACCGGACCCATCTGCGGTTGCAGTGGCGGTTTGACGGCAACGGCCAATACAACTCGTTGTGGTTCTGGGATCGCCGGGGACTAGGGACCGTTCGACTTTTTACGGCAGAGCAGTTGGCGGTTGAACTCGGTTCGCAGAAGCTCGGACCCGATGCACTCGAGATGACGGAGGACCAGTGGTACCGGCGGTGCGCCAAAACCAGTCGGGCAATCAAGGTGGCGCTGCTCGATCAGAAACTGGCTGGGGGAATCGGCAACCTGTATGCGAGTGAGATCCTGCACCAGGCGCGTATTCACCCGGCTCATCCGGCCAACGAACTCGGCCCGCAGCAGGTTCGTCGGCTCGCCGAATCTGTGCGGGAAGTGTTGACCGAAGCCATCCGTTGCGAAGGCTCGACCTTAGGCGACGGGACGTATCGTAATGCGCTCAACCAAGACGGAAACTACCAGAACATGCACCGGGTTTACGGCCGCGCCGATGAAATCTGTCCGACCTGCCGTAAAAGACGTGTCCGGCGGATTGTCCAGGCACAGCGCTCGACGTTCTACTGCCCCTCATGTCAGAAACGGAGAGGTTGAGACCCGGCTGTTTGTAGTCGCTTGACGCTATACTGAAATCCGTTGATGGAGGTCTGACTGCGTGATGCTCGGTGCATCGTCGTCGGCTTTGCCGACAGCGACTCGAATCGTCGAGTCCAGTTCCGCGGATGTTGTTTCGCCGCGGTTTGGCTGCTGAGCAGGCAAATGCCAGCATTGCCCTTTACAGAATGGGGCACATGAAAAGCGTAAACCGTCTTATGGTAAAGTCTTAGAACAAGGACGTCAGTCCGCTTGCACTCCCTCTTGCACCACGGACCAGGAT
>Ga0310123_10001080_pt1 | contig 23151 bp, 14 predicted proteins | sample CB6_AW_1057_MG_FD_203505 | JGI IMG/M metagenome (GOLD analysis project Ga0310123, IMG submission 203505) | Marine microbial communities from Western Arctic Ocean, Canada - CB6_AW_1057 | ecosystem: Environmental > Aquatic > Marine > Oceanic | place: Canada: Western Arctic Ocean | collected... | reverse complement strand
GCGACGATCATCCCGTCCGCACCCGGCGTCCACGCACCGCGTTTGGAAAGAATCCGGCAATACGCCCGATTCAGGTTCTGTGGACCAAGGACCTCCTCCATCAACGAAACCAGTTTCACTGAGCCGTCGGAGTTCCTCGCCGCCGCGAGCGGTTCGGTCTCTTCGCCGGAGTCCTTGGGGGCTTCACCCCGTATCTCCTCCGGAAAGGCCAGCTTTAACTGGATGTTCCGCCGCTGTCCATTCACGAGATTCTGATCCTTTGACTCGACCATTTACCCTCGCCACTCGGCGAGAGAACCGTTCGGGGCTTTGACAAGCCGCGACGATCGTGTGAGCCCCGGCTGTTTCTGCCCTTTCGGGTCAGTGTCCCGCTCAAGTGGATCGGCCTTGCCTGCTTACTATGCCCTCTGCTGACTTCTGTGCCGCGATCAGGAAGCCTTGCGGTTTCCTTAATCGAGACGCGTACGCAAGCGTTGGCCCCCACACGACACAGATCTCCCGAGGTAAGTTTGACCGACTTCTGCGCACAACCGCCGAATTTACACCCACGGCCCTTGATGGATGCGGACTTCACTGATTCATGCCAACTCGTCCGACCGTGACTGCCTCCTATTCGGTTCCAGTCCGTCGGCTCACACATTCGCTCCACGCTTCCTTCAGACCCCGCCTCGCGACGACGTCCTTGCGTTTCACTCTCCTTCACCTCCATCAGGTTGGAAAGGGGACTCCCACCCCTCAGACTGTCAAACATGCTCGGCACACAAAAGAAACGAGCCACCGGAGGGAATGTCCGATGACTCGTTTGCGAAGTGCGGCAGCAAGATCGACGGGACCGGATCATCCTGCCCGTCGAGGAGAAAGGGAAGGTTCGGTTGACTCCCGGAATTGCGTCGAGCTGCTGCCTGTCCGGCCGTACGGGAAGCCGGACAAGATGGATGTGCCAGGGGTGTTGGTAAGCGGCCGCTTTGAGGGCAATTTTGTCAGCGGAACGTGAAACCTCAACGGCTTTGGTCGCCAGCGGCGTGATCCTGCAATCGGAATCCAGCCATCGTTGATGGCCGCGGCGATCCCGGAGACTGTTTTTGACGGCAGCCGCCCGCGGCCGACAGAAGTTTCTCCACGGGACCGGTTGCCAGATGCGGACTTCGGTGTACTCGTGTGGGTCGATTTCGGTCGCGGGCGGTGTCGGCGAGGATCTGGTGCCTGAAGGTCTCGGCCGCGAAGAGGCGATTTTTCTCGGTCCAGCGTTGTGTTGACGGAGGCGACTTCCGGACTTTGTGAGCGGATGACCGGTCTGGGCAATTGCTCGGCAGTCGTATACGAGTCGGCTAATTGCACACCGTCGGGCAGATCCAACTGCGGACTTCCGGCTATCACCCACCCTGTCCAACGTTTTTCCAACGTTTCGACGTTCCGCAGGCTGTAATGCCGCTCGAGGGCGTGATCCCAACCGCGATGATGCGCGTCCTCCAGAAATTTGAGGTACCGCGCTTTCCCCCCCGCCTGCACCAGAAAGTCGGCCAGCGAATAGCCCTGCGCGTACAGTGTGAGCACGTTCTGCATGTCGCGCGGATATTCTTTCATGGAGAACAGCCGTCTCAGCGGAATCCTACGGCTGCTTTCCCAGACCTGTTTCAGAACGAGTTGCTGCCTGCGGCGTTCCGATTCGTGCTCGAACAGGGTCGCCGCTCCTTCATCGGCCCAACGGGGCAGCGGACGGCGAAAGTGGCAGGCAAAAATGGTATGACAAACTTCATGCGGCACCACGCTGTCGAGAATTCGCTCCAAAGAACCCTGTACCGTCATCCGCCACCCGAACACATGCCCCCGGTCGAACGAAAACGACGTCGCCCCCCCAGAACCGATTCGTCCAACTTTCACGGTAATCCGGCACGGTCGATACCATTGCCGCAGCTTGTTGTCCAACCATTCAATGGCCAGTTGTTCCCGATAATACTCAGCCGTATCACCGACTTTACGGGCGACCTCTGCCGAGTCTGCCTGGACAACAAAATTCGGGGTCCGGTAAGTCGCACCCAATGACGTCAAGGTGGACAGCAGCAACGCAGCCTTGATCAACCGAGCATCCATGCTCTTTATGTTCCTTTTCGAAGTCGCTGTTGGATCTGTACGAATTGGATTCAGAAAGACTTCACCATCAAACGGCTTTCCCCGCCGCGCGGTGTGTCGAAGTGCAAACTTGAGTCCAATTGGCGGCCGTCAACCAAATTTACACTGAAAACCAACGGATGCGTAGACGAAACACATTTTCAGTAAATGATTTATGTTAATTTATGGAAATCAGTCGACTCGCCGGTTCCCGACACGGCCTGACCCTCTGTGGTTGTAACATTTGCAATTGTCGGTTCACTGCTCCCGGAATGGTTGCGCGTGGCGAGCGTTGTCGAATTCTCCTCACCGATCCAGACAGCGACCGGCCGATAGAACGACCTCTTGACCTCACCGCTATAAGATGAGACATTCCCCAACCCTGTGCCGCGGACAGGGGACTTTGCGACTGCGGCGTTTCTGTGGAAGGTCCCGGTTGCGGACCGATCGGGTCTCTTCGGACAGAGCGAAACACCGGTCAGCACGCCGTCTCTGCAAACCCGGCCGTCGCAACCGGTGAAACTTCTACAGCGAGACTGATGAGCCGCCCTCTTCGCGTGCTGCATTGTCCGGCCAACGTCGGTGGAAATCCGCAAGGACTGGCCCGTGCCGAGCGGGAACTCGGCCTGCAGAGCTGGGCCGTCACGTTCCGACAACGCACGTTTCAGTATCCTGTGGACGAAGTTCTTTGGCCGAAAACCTGCGGACGATTGGGCCGAGAATGGCGACGCTGGAAACTGCTGCGGCGGGCCTTGCGAGATTTCGACGTCGTCCATTTTAACTTCGGCTGCTCGATCGGACCGGAACGGTTATCGTTCGACCATTCCCGGATGCGAGCCGAACGACTCCCAACAAAATGGCTTTACACGGCATACTCCGCGTTGTTCGACCTCCGCGACCTGGCCTGGTTGAAGCGCGCCGGAATCGGTATCGTGATGACCTATCAGGGGGACGACGCGCGGCAGGGTGATTTCTGCCGTGAAAAGTTTGAAATCTCAATCGCCGATGAAGTCGGCCCCGACTACTATACCGCCGGCAGCGACCGGAACACGCGGCGGCGAATTCAACGTGTGGCGCGTTATGCAGATCGAATTTACGCATTGAATCCGGATCTGCTGCACGTTCTTCCGGCCGGCTCGGAATTTCTCCCGTATGCGAGCGTCGATTGTCGCGAGTGGACGCCGATCGGAGCGTCGGCTGATCCAGCGCGGCCTCCGGTGGTCTTGCACGCTCCGACACACCGCGAGGCCAAGGGGACACGCTACATTCTCGACGCCGTCGAAAAGCTGCGGAAAGTCGACCGCATCGACTTTGAGTTCATGCTCGTCGAGAATCTTTCGCATGCCAAGGCCCGCCGGTTATACGAGCAGGCCGATCTGCTCGTCGACCAGTTGCTGGCCGGTTGGTACGGAGCGCTGAGTGTTGAGTTGATGGCGCTCGGCAAGCCGGTTGTCTGTTACATCCGCCGTGACGATCTCAAGTTGATTCCGGCCGGGATGCGCGCCGAATTGCCGATCATCACCGCCGAACCGCAGACCGTCTACCACGTGCTGAAGCAATGGCTCGGCCAGCGGCGCACCGGTCTCGCCGAAGTGGGGCAGCGCAGCCGAACCTTTGTCGAGAAATGGCACGATCCGCTCACGATTTCCGAACGCCTAAAACAGGCTTACGAAGACATTGCCGGTGGGCAGCGGCGACGGACAAGGCAGAGACCGGCAAACACCCTCGCACGCAATTGACTCTCAGGCGGATTTCGCCAATCGCGCGGCTGGGGCGGGGTCGGTATAATGCCGTTGCAGCCATTCCACGCTCAACAGAGACCAGATCAGCAGCCGATGGTTGCAACGGCCTTCGAAGTGTTCATCCAGCTTTTGGTTGATGAACCGCTGATCGAACCACGGCCGCTCGGCGGCACGGCGGTCGCGGAGAATATCGTTGATGTAATCCATCGACGGTCCGCGGTACCAGTTTTCGTCCGGGGGTGAGAACCCCTGCTTGCGCTGCTGGGTGAACTCTCGCGGTAGGAACGATTCCATGGCGCGGCGGAGGATGCGTTTACCGCCGGAGGATTCGAAGTGCTGTTTCGTTTGGCCGCCCTGAAGCGAGGCCGTCTTTACCTTCAGCGACGGAGGCAGCCGCCATGCCAGATCGGCCAATTGGTTGTCGAGAAAGGGGACCCGCGTCTCTAGACTGTGAGCCATGCTGATCCGGTCCTCAACGATCAAAAACCCTTGCAGAAACGTCTTGAACTCAAAGTGCAAGGCACGCTGCAGCATGTTTTCTCGGCAGCCGACGTCGTCCCGATAATCGGGTGCGTCGGCCATCACGCTCCGGAAACTCTCCCGAGTCGCCTGGCAATACTGCTTGAGCTCGGAGGAAAACACTCGCGGCATTTCGTCCGGCGGTAGAATGCGGTGCCAATAGGTGTAATACGCCTCGTCGAACTCGTCGAACGATTGTGCATCGAGACCCCAGCGGTACCGCCACGGATACCCGGCAAACAGTTCATCGCCGCCGGCACCGGCCAGACAGACCTTCACGAACTTGCTGGCGAGTTTGGCCACATACCAGTTCTGGTGGCACATGCCGACACGGGGGTCGTCCATGTGCCAACTGATCTGCTCCATCGCCGCCGGCATGTCGCCGGAATGTAACACGACGTCGTAATGCTCGGTCTGGAACAGGTAGGAGAGTTGTTCGGCCAGTTTCCGTTCGTCGAAACCCTGCTCCAGACCATTGACGTTGGTCAGGTCGAAACCGGCGGTAAACGTCACCAGACGTGGAATGGACCGTCCCGCCACCGCCACAATCGAACCGCTGTCCATGCCGCCCGACAAGTACGACCCAACCTCCACATCGCTAACGAGTTGTCGCTCGACGGCAGATGCGAACGCTTCGCTCACCATTTCCGTTGCCGTCTCTTCGTCGGTCAGCGAAGGATCGATTTCGGGAAAGCCGGGATGGTACTTTCGCGGCTGCGGGATGCGCTCTTGGCCGGGCCGGAACTCCAGGAATTGACCCGGCTCTAGCAATTTCACCTGCTCGAACAGCGTTGCCCGGCCGTAAAGGTTCTGAAAGGTGAAGTATTCCACCAGCGCGGCAGGATTGATTTGGGGCCGCACGTGGCCGCCGGCAATCAGCGATTTGATCTCACTGGCGAAAACCAGATCTCCGCCGGCAAAGGCGTAATACAACGGTTTGACACCGAAACGGTCTCTTGCCAGTGTGAGCACGTTTTCGAGACGATCGTAGATGCTCAGCGCAAACATGCCATCCAGCATCTGCAGCGCGTCGGTCCCATATTCATCCCAAAGTCGGAGGATTACCTCGGTGTCGCTGCGGGAGCGGAACAGGTGCCCGTCGTCACTCAGACGGCTCCGCAACTCTCGAAAGTTGTAGACTTCGCCGTTATAAGCGATCCAGTAACGCCGGTCCGGGCTGGCCATCGGCTGATGGCCGTGATGGGTCAGATCGATGATCGAGAGCCTGCGGTGACCGAGCGCCACCGTAAAATCGTTGGCGGCCATCTCGTCGCGATAATAGCTGCCGCCGAAGACCGGCAGGTGCTCGTTGAAGTGCCGGAACTCGGCATCGGCAAAGTCGCACCAGTAGCCGCCGTCTCCGTGACGGTCTCTGCCGAGCCGGACGCCTCCGGGCCGAAAGAAGACGTAGCCGGCATCGTCAGGTCCGCGGTGGGCAATGCTGTCGCACATCCGCTTGATCGCATCAGCCGCAATCGGCCGCGATCCGAGACTGGCGATTCCTGCGATACCGCACATGTTCGTGGTTTTCGAGTGAAATGGGGCCCAAAGTGCGGCAACAACGACTGTACGATCAGCAAAGGGACCTGCCGTGTGTCAGGCAGCGCGGATGCCTCCGACCTGCCGGCGTTTGGCTTCAAGCGAAGCGATGTCCTGCTGCCGCCACTCGATCAGACTATTCATGCCATCCGGCAGATCCACGGTCCACTCGAAGCCGAGATCGTGACGAGCCGCCTGTGGGCAGCCGATTCGGTTGGTCACAAAGGTCTGCCCCGCTGGTTCGTACTGGATCTCCAGGTCGCTGCCGGTCAGACTCAGCAACAGTTCGGTCAGTGCCTTGATCGTCGTGCCGATACCGCGGCCGACATTGTAACACTTTCCGCTCGTGTCCGATTGCATCGCCAACAGGTTGGCCCGGGCCACGTCGGTGACATGCACAAAGTCGTACTGCTGGCTGCCGTCGCCGTAGACGACCGGCCGTTCACCCTGTTCGATGCGGTCGAGGATCTTGTGCATCACGGCGATGTAGGCCCCTTTGTAATCCTGTCGGGGACCGTAAACGTTCATGTACCGCAGCCCGACCCAGTTCAGCCCATAACGATGACCGAGGCTCTTGAAAAATTGCTCGCCGGCGATTTTACTGGCGCCGTAAAAGGTGAAGTTGTTGTACGGGTGCTCTTCGGTCATCGGAATTTCGAGCGCGTCACCGTAGACCGAAGCCGACGACGAGTAAACCACCCGCTCGACCTGCTGTTTGATGGCGGCCATGGCTACGTTAAAGGTCCCCCGCACGTTCACCTCGAAGGCGGTCTGGGGGTATTCGTGGCACTGCAAGATCCATAGCGCCGCCAGATGAAAGACGCCGTTTATGCCCTGCATCGCTTTTTCGAGAATGTCGGTTTGTAGAATATCACCGCCGTGCTCGAACACTAGGACCCGTGGATCTTCGTAAGCCCGTCTTAGGTTCTCGTGGCTGCCTCGAAAGAAATTGTCGTAAACGACGATTTCCGCGACGTCGGTTTTCAGAAGTTCATCGACCACGTGACTGCCGATTAGACCGGCTCCGCCGATCACCAGCATCCGCTTTCCAGCGAGTTCCATCTGGCACACTCCTTGAGGCCGGGGCTGACCGATGTCGCGCATTGAGCCTTTCGATCGAAGGAATCGCTCCCTACAGTCGCGGCTCAACTCGCGAACCGTCGACGTAAGCAGAAGGTCCACACGCTGATGCGTTAAGTCCGTCCATCGGGGTGCAAAGGCGGAACTATATCAATTTGCCGTCTCCGGGAAAGACCAATCCGCGTTTTTTCGAGATCACCCGACTGAAACACAACTCGCAGAAACCGACACGGTGTGTGGCAAGTTTTCTGGCAGTTCAAAAGAGGTCGGTCTGGGGTGGCCCAGCCATCTCGTAACCGGGTCGCGCTGCGACAAGAATCCTGCGCCATTCGCTTTCCAATCAGAAACAGGACGTTCTTTTCTTGTTGTCCGTCAAGGGACTGGTCTCTTGTGCCTGACGGCACCCGGGTTCAGAATGCCAGAAATTCTGGATGCACACCTGCCACGCAAACCGACCGCCGACTTGTTTGTCAAGCCGCCGTAAGTCGTTATGATCGAGCGTCTCAGAAACAGGGCTGCCGGTTTTGAATCGTCAGCCTCGATAGCCCACATCAGACATCTGACAAAGTCCGGACCCATGACTGAATTCCGCACCGAACGAGACTCGATGGGCGAGGTTCAGGTCCTCGCCCATGCTTATTACGGCGCCCAGACACAGCGGGCCGTCGAGAATTTCCCCATCTCCGGATGGCCGCTGCCTGCGGCGTTGATTCATGCCATCGGGCTGGTCAAATACGCCGCCGGCGTTGCCAATCGCGATCTGGGCAAGCTGACCGGCAGCGGCAAAAACCCTCTCAACGAACAGCAGGTCGAAGCGATGCTTGCTGCCGCCCGTGAGGTCGCCGACGGAAAACTCGACGATCAGTTTCCGATTGATGTTTTTCAGACCGGTTCCGGCACTTCGAGCAACATGAACGCCAACGAGGTGATCAGCAACCGGGCCATTGAGATTCTGCAAGGCGACCGCTTCAGCCCCGACAAACCAGTTCATCCAAACGATCACGTCAACATGGGGCAGAGCACCAACGACACCTTTCCGACCGCCATTCACGTCGCGGTCGGCACCGAAATTCGAACGAACCTGATTCCAGCTCTGGAGCGGATTGCCGACGAACTCGACAATAAATCCCAAGAGTGGGACAAAATCATTAAGATCGGCCGCACACATCTGGCCGATGCCACCCCGCTCAGGCTCGGACAGGAGATTGGTGGCTTTGCCCGGCAATTGAGGCTGTCGGCCGGGAGAGCCCAGCGGGCGGTTGAGGCCGTGCTGGAACTACCCGTCGGCGGAACGGCGGTCGGCTCCGGAATCAACACGCATTCGGAGTTCGGCAACCGAGTCGCCGCCGTCTTGGCCGAGCAGACCGGCATTGGATTCATCGAGGCGGTCAATCACTTCGAGGCCAATGCCCAGCGAGATGGGCTGGTGGAATGCCATGGCCAGCTACGGGCCATCGCCACAACGCTGTTCAACGTCTCGAACAACATTCGCTGGCTCGGTTCCGGTCCGCGCTGCGGATTCTACGAGGTCAAGATTCCCGACCTGCAGCCCGGCAGTTCCATCATGCCGGGCAAGGTCAACCCGGTGATGTGCGAGAGCATGCTACAGGTTTGTGCGCGAGTGATGGGCAACGACCAGACGATTGCCGTCAGCGGCGCGACCGGCGGACAATTTCAGTTGAATATCATGATGCCGGTGATGGGTCAGACGACGCTGGAGAGCATCAGGCTGCTCAGCAGTTGCACAAATGCCTTCGTCGATTTCTGCCTGGTCGACATGCAGGCCAACCAACAGGCCTGCAACGCGGCCATCGAAAAGAGCCTCTCGATGGTCACCAGCCTCAATCCGCACATCGGCTACGAGCGAGCCTCCGCCCTAGCCAAGGAGGCCTTCAAAACCGGCAAGACGATCCGCGAGCTGTGCCAAGAGCAGAACATCCTGCCCAGCGAGACTCTCGACGAGGCCCTCGACCCGTTCCGCATGACCGAACCGCAGGGGTAGATTGACTTCGACCAGTCGCAAGCGAAACGTAGGTTTCGACTTGGTCACAATGATCACGGGAAATCCGTCAATGAAACGCGTCGAGATCTCTCCGCAAACGCGCAGCCTGCTGAACGCGGCTCGCCGGGTTGCGGTTGAAAACGAGGCAGAAGCATTGATGATTCTGGCCGAGGTTCCCTTTGATTTTCTCGCCATCAAAAAGTTCTTAAAGAGTTCCCGGCTGGTCGTCGCTTCCGATAAACCGGACGTACAGCGGGCCGTTCACGAGGATGCGGTCGATCTGGTTCCGTTGTTGCACGAACCGGAGACACGCCAATTACAGGTCAGTCAGGCGTTGCTGGAGGCCATTGCCGATGATCTGCTCAGCAGCGGCGACAAGGTGGTGGCCCTGTATGCCCTCTTCGAACGAGATACCCTCGACACCATGAGCCTGATCAGTTTGGCCGAGCATCTGGCTAAGCTGACCGCTCGCGATCTGCGACGATTGGAGACTCAGGTTCCGCTGGAGACGCTGCGGATCGTTGTGGACTTGGCCGTCGGAATAGGCCGCGAAGGAAGAGAAGGCAAACCGGTGGGGACCATGTTTGTCGTCGGGGACCATCGCAAGGTCTTGCCGCTCTCTCATGAACAGGTGCACGACCCGTTCCGAGGCTACGGCCAAAAAGATCGTTTGATTCGAAGCCCCCGTGTCCGCGAGAGCGTCAAAGAGCTGGCGACCATCGACGGAGCGTTTATTATCTCGTCGGACGGGGTGATGCAGGCGGCCGGCCGCATTCTCGACGCTCCGGCCCATGGATTGACGCTCTCCAAAGGTCTCGGCTCCCGTCATTGGGCAGCGGCGGCTATTTCCAAAGTGACCAAGGCCATTGCCATTGCCGTTTCCGAGTCGACCGGAACCGTTCGCATCTTTCAGAATGGGATGGTCGTTCTCCGCATCGAACCAATGGACCGCGCCATGAAGTGGGAAGATTTCGAGACCGAACCCCCCCCGAGCGATGACTGATTGACCATCCGGAGGTCGGCCCTCATTACTTGGCGGCGCTCAAAGCGGCGTCGTAATTCGGATGTTCGACGATCTCTTTGACGTACTCGACGTACTTGAGCGTTCCCTCGCCGTCGACCACAAAGATCGCACGGGCCAGACAGCGATCGAGTGGTCCGCCGGAAATCAACACGCCGTAGTCTTCACCGAACTTCGTACAACGGTGTCCGCTGAGCGTCTTCACCCGTTCGACGTCCTCAGCGCCGCACCATCGCTTCTGGCCAAACGGTAAATCCATGCTGATGACGAGGATCTCGACGTCGGTCAAATCGGCGGCCTGTTCGTTAAACTTTTTTGTCTCTTCGTGGCAGACGGGGGTGTCGAGCGACGGAATGGTGGCGATCACTCGGGTCTTGCCGCTGCTGCAGCCGAGCGTCACGTCTGCCAGATCAGCCCCCTGCAGGCTGAATTCGGGGGCTTTCTCACCCACTTTCAGTTCCGGACCGGCCAAATCGACAGGATTTCCCTTTAAGGTCACGGCACCGGCGCGTAGTTCTGCCATTTTTGACTCCTCGATTGTCGAAACTCGGTGAATGTGTTCTTGTAGCGTTCAGAAGCAGTATTGCGGGTTTCACGGGAGATTCAAGTCTGCCTGCCGAGTCGGCCGACTAAAAAAGTCCCTCCTGGACATTTCGCAGGAGAATCAGGCACAATGGCCTTTGGAATGTGCCCCGGGCGACTACAATCGATCCTCTTAGGCGACCGGCAGGAAATGGCTTACCAATAGTAACCCGAAGCGTAAGCGAGGGAGCACGTGGCTGCAGCGATCCTCGCTTACGCTTTGGGTTACTTTTCTCCTGCCGGTCGCCTTACACTGATGGATTGTCGGTTGATTTCAACAACGAGTGGTTGCAATGAGCGTATGCTTGTATGATTTTGACATTGTCGTCGTCGGGGCCGGGCATGCCGGTTGCGAGGCGGCCCTGGCTGCTGCACGGATGGGGGCAAAAACCGCGCTGTTGACGATGAACTGCGACACGGTTGCGCAAATGAGCTGCAACCCGGCCATCGGCGGGGTGGCCAAAGGACAAATCGTGCGGGAAATCGATGCGCTGGGTGGCGAAATGGGCCGCGTCATCGACGAAACCGGCATCCAGTTTCGCATGCTCAATCGCGGCAAAGGCCCGGCCATGCACAGCCCCCGGGCTCAGGCTGACAAAAAGGCCTACCAGTTCTCAATGAAGCACCGCGTGGAACGGCAGGAGCTGTTAACACTCAGACAGGAAGCCGTCGAACAGATCGAGGTCGAAAACGGACGCGTGACCGGACTATCGGTCCGCGGCGGCGCCCTTTACCGGACTCGCGCGGTCATCCTGACCACGGGGACCTTTCTTCAGGCCGTGATGCACACCGGGGAAGCCCAGACCGCTGGCGGGCGCTCGGGAGAAGGTACCACTGGGACGCTCTCCGAGACCCTTCGGCGACTCGGTTTTCAGCTCCGGCGCTTCAAGACGGGAACACCGGCCCGAATTAACGGTCGAACCATCGATTTTTCGGCTGTCGAATTGCAACTGGGCGATGATCAACCGCAGCACTTTTCGTTTCTAACCGATCAAATCACACAGCCGCAAATCCCGTGCTACTTGACCAAGACCAACGAAAACATTCACCAGTTGATTCGCCGCAATCTGCACCGGGCACCGATGTACAGCGGACAGATCGAATCGACCGGTCCGCGATACTGCCCTTCGATTGAAGACAAGGTTGTGCGGTTTGCCGAGAAAGCTTCACACCAGATCTTTTTGGAACCGGAGGGGCGTAACACCCTTGAATACTACTGCAACGGAATCTCGACCAGCCTTCCGCGCGACGTGCAGGATGAGATGATCCACTTGATTGGGGGCCTAGAGCGGGCGGAGATTATGCGTTACGGTTACGCCGTGGAATATGATTTCGCCTCTCCCACCGGTCTGCACGCGACCCTGGAAACCAAACAAATCGGCGGACTCTTCTTCGCCGGTCAGATCAACGGAACCACCGGTTATGAAGAGGCAGCCGGTCAGGGACTGCTCGCCGGCATCAATGCCGCCCTGTCGCTCGCCGGAAAGAGACCGTTGATCCTCGATCGCAGCCAGGCCTATCTCGGCGTGCTGATCGATGATCTGGTGACAAAAGGGGTCGACGAACCGTACCGTATGTTTACGTCCCGTGCCGAGTATCGGCTGCTACTCAGACATGACAACGCCGATCGCCGGCTCACCCCGTTGGGCCGTCAAGTGGGTCTTGTCTCCGATGAACGCTGGAACCGTTACACACGTCACGAAACTCAGGTTCAACAGGCCATGGAACTCATCCGCACATCGCGACACCACGGCGCGACGCTGGAAGAGCATCTGCGTCGTCCCGAAGTCTGCTGGCCGAGGTTGTGCGGGTTCTCAGCGGAAGCGGCCCAACTGGCGTTATCGCAGCGGGCACAGTTTCAGGTGGAAGTGGAGACGAAGTACGCTGGCTACATCCGCCGGCAAACCTCGGAAATCGAGCGGCAACAAAAAGTGCAGACCGTTCGTATTCCTGGGACATTCAATTTCCAGGCGGTCCCGCAACTACGGATGGAAGCCCGAGAGAAGCTGACCCGTGTGCGGCCGCGCGATCTCGGACAGGCGGGTCGAATCAGCGGCATTACGCCGGCTGATTTGTCGGTCTTGATGCTTTATCTGAAAGGGGCAAACCGCGCTGCTTCCTAACGTGGCACGGCCACAGATTGAGGGAGGGCGAGGCTCCTACCGAGCCGCCGGATCGATGATCTTCGCGGCTCAGCGGGAGCTTCGCCCTCCCGAAGAACCGCAATTCGTGACCGCTGGAAGTATAACCTGGCGAAGCTGCAACCAAACGGCCGCTTAGGAGTCGGAAATGCTGCGGACAACGATCTCAAACACAGCCTCGCAAAGCGGAGACATCCCATGAGTCGATGGTACCTTTTTCGCGTTGTTTTCCCGGTCGTTTGTTTGGGCTGCGTCATGTCGGCGACACAGGTTGTTTGGGCGGCGGAACCGCAAGTCGTGTCGGTCAACAAGATCTGGGACCGGGCCCCATACAATTCCTTCACCGATCTCATCCGATTTGATAACCGCTGGTGGTGCACGTTTCGCGAAGGACAGGCTCACGAGGGAGACGTGGGTCAGGTACGGTTGATTACCTCGCAGGACAGCGACGCCTGGAAATCGGCCGCTCTGGTTGCCGAAAAAGGCATCGACCTTCGCGACCCGAAGCTGTCGATCACACCCGACGGGCGGCTGATGCTGGTGATGGGCGGCATCGTTTACGACGGGACCAAATATCTGACGCGCTCGCCACGCATTGCCTTTTCCAGCGACGGCCGCAAATGGACGCCGCCCCGAAAAGTCCTGGCTGAAGACCATTGGTTGTGGCGGGTCACCTGGCACAAAGGCCGAGCCTACAGCGTCTCGAAGATGGGCGAAGGTCGAAACCCACGACGCGGCATTCTGTATCGCAGCACCGACGGTATCGACTGGCAGTGGATCACCGAGTTCATACTGCCGAACGAGACCTGGAACGCCAGCGAGACGACTCTTCGCTTCCTTCCGAACGACGAACTCGTCGCGCTCGTTCGTCCTTATTGGATCGGCACCAGCCAGCCGCCCTATAAGCAGTGGACGTGGACCCGGATGAAATACAGCATTGGCGGTCCGAATTTCATCCGTCTGCCCGACGGCTCGCTGTGGGCGGCAGGACGGCGCTATCTCGAAGGCGGCAAGCGCATAACCGTGCTGGCCCGCATGACGACCAACAGCTACGAGCCAGTGCTCACGCTACCCAGCGGCGGAGATTGCAGTTATCCCGGACTGGTCTGGCACGACGGCCTGCTGTGGATGAGTTACTACTCATCGCATGCAGGCAAAGCAAACATTTATCTCGCACGGATTCGCATCAATCGTTAACAGGGGATTAGATAACAGGGGATTAGAAAAAATCTCGTTCAGACGACTTCCGCTGGTTCAGAACAACTGCTTCAGGACACGACCACGACTGATCGGAATGGGCCGGTCGAGGCGGTCTCGCATTTCTGTGTCGGGAGAAATCCCCAGTGTATCAAACAGGGTTGCAGTTAAGTCAGCCGGCGTGACCGGAGCCCTTGCCGGGTAAGCGCCCTGTTTGTCACTGGCGACATAAACCTGACCGCCGTTGATCCCGGCCCCTGCCAGGGTGACGGAGAAGCAATGGCCCCAGTGGTTCCGGCCCGGCTTTGGATGCGGCTTAATGTACTCAATTTTCGGCGTGCGCCCGAACTCGCCCATCCAGACCACAAGCGTCTCTGAAAGCAACCCGCGGGTATCCAGGTCTTCCAGCAATGCCGTGTAGCCCTGGTCCATCGGGGGCATCAGCTTGGATTTCAGGTTTTCATCCATCCGCCAGTGGATATCCCACATGGGCGTGTCATCGTTCGGCTCGCGGTGCCAGTTCAGTTGAACGAGAGAGACGTCGGCTTCGATCAGTCGTCGCGCAAGCAAACACCCTTGGCCGAACTTGTGCCATCCGTAACGGTCGCGAACGGCCGGCGTCTCCGTGCTGAGGTCAAACGCCGAGCGGACGCGGTTGCCGCTAATCAGGCCGAATGCTTCTTCTGTGAACCGGCCGTAACGTGTTTGTGCGGGGCCCCGCTGCACTTCATCGAATCGACGGCTGACGACATCCAGCAGGGTCCGCCGGCCGCCCAATCGGGACAAAGACATACCGGCTGGCAATGCCAATTCGCCAATTTTGATGTCGTCCGCTGACGGGTCACACTTGACGAGCCACGGGTCTGCGGCCGGGCCGAGAAAACCTCCATCCTGGCCGGGGTAGAACGGGACGTTAAAAATCAGTTCGGGCAAGACGACGCTGATCGGGACTCCCAATTTAGACGGTTTGAATTTTTTGACGACGGCACTCAGACTGAGCCAATCACTGCGGCTGGCCTTGACGTCGTCCCGGCCTTTGCCGAATGGGTGGACTGTGCCGGTCAACATCTCGTAGCTGCTGCCGGGGTGTGATGGGTTGTCGGTGTGCACACCCCGCAGGATACAGAGCCGATCGGCCATTTGTGCGGTCAGCGGCATCAACTCGCCAACGTGGAGACCGGGAACATTCGTCGCAATTGGTTGAAACGAACCCCGAATTTCTACGGGGGCGTGTGGTTTCGGGTCCCACGTCTCGTGCTGGGGCGGACCGCCAGTCATCCAGAGAACGATGCACGCTTTGGCCCGGCCCACCTGAGGACGCGCACACGACGAATCCGTACTCCGTGCCGCCAGTAATTGCGGCAGTGACAAGCCGAAGGCGCTCAAGCCGCCCAACCGCAGCGCTTCACGACGAGTGATCCCGTCACAAAGCGCAGCACATGGCTTGTGAATCCCGAGCATTTCGGGTCTTTCTCAATCGAGGAATGACAGCTTCATGTTGGGATCAAAACGTGATTTTTTCACGTTTTTTTTTTGTGAGAAGTTTCCCCGATGTCGAGTTGCCGCTTGCGAAATAACAGGCCGCTTGCGGCCCGCAAAACTAATCCTGCCTGCTTCTTGAGGATTTCGCAAGGGACTCGTTAGCGTTGCAGTCGGACCGGTGTAAGTCCGCGTACGAGGATCACGTTTAGCTGCAAGTTACCGCGCTGAGTGCGCCGACCGAAAACTCCCATCTCTTGGCCGAGGTACCGGTCGAGATTCACACCAGCGTCCGCCGTCAGATAGGCGAGAATGCGACCATTGGGCGCCAGCAGGACGTACCCAGGCGTGCCCGATTGGGGTGCGGCCGTCCGTTGGATGATGCCGGCTGCGATCATGGGTTGCGCCGCGGGCTGTTGGTTGCCAGGTCGGGGTACGGTACCAGGAACGGCTGGTGCAGTCCGCCGCAGAGGTATTCTGGATCTAGGAATTGTCGGCGCCGTTTGTGCCAGTGAAGGCTGAGGCACGCTCGGTGCTGGTCGGGGCGAGATGCTCGTCGATGGGGGTGACTGCGAAGCGGGCGGCGTCGGAAGACGGATCTCAGGCATCGTGAAGGTGGGCCCGGTTGGTCGCCGTTGGACCGGCTCGTCCGTAGCGGCGGGAGCGGACCCGCTCGGGCTAACCGGCATCGGTATCGCTGCCGGACTGTCGTTAGCCGGCCTTGTCGCGGGTGACTGATTCGCCGACTTCAATTGTGTTTGCTGGAGTGTCAGCAGTTGTACGTCGCGCCGTCGGGTCTCTGAGGTGAGCTTGATGAAGTCGTCATATTCCGATTTGGTCGTCTCATACCGCTCGACGGCCGCCAACCGCAAATCGACCTGGCTGGCAAATGCGGAGTGAGAAACGCTTTGTTGCAGTTTCAGATAGCCCTCTTTCAGGGCAGCGAAGTTCCATTCGACGGTGTCTTTGTCGAGGATTGCGCTGAACTGGACATCGAGCTGATTGAGCCGGTGACGGTCCTTCCGGAGCTCATCGGCGGTCGGACCGCTACGACGGACGACGCCATCGTTGACAGTTTGAATGAGGGGACGCTTGAGGAGTCGGGGACCTTTGGGCGTCCGTTGTTTTGACGTGAGACCGGTCGCTTTCGACTGTCGGCCACGAGTGGCGCCGATCAGATCCTTTTCAACCGGTGGGTGTGATTGAGCGAGAACCGAAGACGGACTGTGATCGAGTTGTTTGCGGACGACCCGATCGATGGGAGTGACCACCCGTCCGGGAAGCCACCGCCATTCTCCCTGAGGAGAAGTGATTTTGTACATCCGGACCGGGCCCTGTTCTGTCCGAAACGTCTTTTCGCCCAGGATTTCGATGGCCGCTCCCGTCGAGAGATCTTTCTGAAAGACATCACGAATTTCGCTCAGCGTGCTGCCGACACGGACAATGACGTTGTTGTCCGAAAGCACTCCCCGGTCGCTGCTTAGCCGCTTGATGGCATCAGCTCGGATCCAACTAAAACTGCCGGCCGGCGGTTTGATCATGTACCATCCGCCCGGATCGTGCCTGTGAATGATCACTCGCTCTCCGCGGCTTAACTCGCTGGTGGCATAGTATTTCTGCCCCGGTCCGCTGCGAACCTCGACCATGTCCGAGTCGACGATCGCTGTATAAGGCGAAAATCTGCCAACTTGGGCGAGTGCAATTTGGCTGAACGTTCCAACCAGCAGCAGCCCGATGACGATCAGACGCATGATCAAGACATCCTTTTGTGGTGGTCGTAATTCGCTGCCGGCCGATGAACTTACTTGGCGGCTAACGTAATCCGCAGCGACACCCCGACATTTTCGGTCTGCCGAGAATTGTACTTGCGGTGTGGAAAAGGAAAATTGCTCAGAGTGGGAAGAGGTAAATAGCGGATTCAGCCGAATCGTTCAAGTGGAGTTCTTGAGACAAAGTCTGTCCGGAATTGGGGGCAGTTTGAGTCGAACAGCAAGGGTCGCCGGCGGCTTGCGCGACTCATTTGGAGCCGGTAAGATGTGTGAATCGCGTAATACTCTGCGTGTTACGGCGACTTACCGATCAAGCACAAATAGAGTCCAACCGAAATGAAGGGCGGCATGCGTTCCGATCCCCCTCGCCTCGACGCACATACTCACGTCTTTTGCTGGGGAGAGAACCCTCAGGACGGGTTTCTTTCCAAGCGCACCCGCCGGTCCTGGCTGACTCGGCTGGTGATGTTTCTCACCCGGCTTCAGCACGAACCGGGCGAGACGATCAGTGAGAAAATACGGAACCGGCTGTTGCGGCACGTCCAAAGTTCCAAGCTAGATTACATTATCGTGTTGTCGCAGGATGCCATCTACCGCGCAGACGGAACACGGGACGATGCTGCCACGCATTTTTACGTCTCGAACGATTATGTGTTGCGGTTGGCCGAGGAGTGTCCGCAGATTCTGCCCGGCTGTTCTATCAATCCGATCCGCCGAGATGCGCTCCAGGAGTTGCAGCGCTGCCGGGAAGCCGGGTGCCGGCTGATCAAGATTCACACAGCCATTCAGGGGGTCGATCCGTCGAGACCGGAGTTCGACGCGTTTTATCGGCTGGCAAAGGAGTTGGACGTGGTGCTGATGTTTCACACCGGCTACGAGCATTCTTGCACGGTCGTCTCGCAGAAATTGACCGACCCGCATCGGTTGTCACGGCCGCTTGACCACGGCGGAGCGATCATCGCCGCACATTGTGGAACCTGCGCCTTCTTCGACGCGGAGCAGTACTCGCCGCACTTCATCGAAATGATGCGCCGTTACGATAACCTGTACGGCGACACAGCCATCATGAGCAGCCTGATCCGTTGGACGTCGCTCAGGCGGCTCAGCCGGGAAAGCAAAGCGATTCGCGCCCGAATTCTGCACGGCAGTGACTACCCGTTCCCGCCGGCCCGATTGCCGTATCTCTTCCGAACGGGGCTGTTCCCGCCGGAACGCAAAAACCCACTCGACATGGACCTGCGGATCAAGGAGTCATTCTGCTTGGGGGCGGAGTACGCGAGTCAATTGTTCGGGCTGTTGGGAATTGAAGACGAGCAGCGTGTTGCCGTGGAGAGGGACTAGGCAAGGGCATAGCCCTTGAAATTTGAAACTCGAAATCCAAAATCCAAAACAAATCCGAATCTCGAATGTCCAAAACGCCAGAGGACAGCAGCAGATGACTAGGAAGTTTTGAACATTCGTATTTCGAGAATTCAAATTTGTTTCGAGTTTCGTGCTTCGGATTTCGGAATTGGAAGCGCGAACACAATTCACGTTTCGTACCCGATATCGGTCCCAAGGACTTCGCAATTTCGATTGTGCGGAATTTCGTGGCCGGAACTGTATTTTCTGGTTAGACTGAGACTGGCGCGATGCCACAGACGATTCGATTTTTGAGGAATGGCGCGTGCTTTCTGCAAAGATGATGGCCGGTGCGCGGACGGTCACGAACGTCGCCGATCATTTCGAACGGCTCAAGCAGGCCGCGGTCGAAATGGTCGATTTATTTGCGGCCAGCCAGCGGGGTTACTTTACTCCGACGGAAGACGAAGAGGTGCGGCACATGCTGGTCTCGTACTGGCAGCCGCGCAATGCGCTGATCGAGCTGGTGCTGTCGTTTCAAGATGACGAGCAGCTTTCGCAAGAATTGCGGCCGGCCGGTTTTCTGGTTGCCTATTCGGGTGCGCTGGTGCTGGTCGATGCGGCCCGGTTTCTGCGAGAACAATTTCACAAGCGGCCCGTAGTCCGTAAAAAGCTGAACGAGCCGGAACCGCATTTCGGCATTGGCGAAGGGACCTATGATCGCATTCAGAAATCGCTGACCAGCCCGGTCCATGCGTGGCACCTGTATCACGCGGCTGAGTATTTCCAGGAACATCGACAGATGCTGCGCGGGCTGGCCGATGGTCAACCGATACTGGCGCCACTGATCGAGATTGTCGACCGGCTGCAGGAACGCATTCGAGTCGGCATGGGCGAATATGCCGTGGCCCGGATTCGAGTGCGGGCGCGTGAGTTGGTGTCCACCATCCACCACGATTTGTGGAGTAAAGCCCTTTTCGGTCTTCAAAAGTCGGTATCCCGGCTGATCTCGGACGTTTACACCAAGCCGGACCATCATCCGCAGCTACCGTCAGCGGTGGCGGAAGAATTGTGCCGCATTCTTCAGCCGGGCGACGTGCTGATCACCCGTAAGGAATACGCGCTGACGAATTATTTTCTGCCCGGTTATTGGCCGCACGCCGCGTTGTTTCTGGGGAACGAGCAACAACTTCGCGAGCTGGGCGTCGTCGATCACAAAAACGTCAAGCCTCGCTGGCGGCGGCTGCTGGAGTGCGACCCCCACGAACCGCGGCGGGTGCTGGAAGCGTTGAAAGACGGTGTCTGGATTCGCTCGCTGGCTTCCCCGTTTGCCTCCGACGCGCTGGCGGTGCTGCGCCCGCGACTCTCGCAGTCCGACGTAGCCGTTGCGCTGGGTCGCGGTCTGTTTCACGACGGCAAACCGTACGATTTTGATTTCGACTTCACTCGCTCCGACCGGCTGGTCTGCACCGAAGTGATCTATCGCAGCTACGAACAGGTGGGGGGCATCCGCTTCCAGCTCACACCTCGCGCCGGTCGTCTGACGCTTGCCGCCGAAGACCTGATCCGGATGGCACTGAACCGCGAGCATTTCGAGCCGATCGCCGTCTACACGCCGGCGCATGCGGAGCAACTGGTGGTTGGCGGCAACACAGATGCGGCGATCCGTCGAACATTGGCAACAGCGACCGAGGCGTGAGTATCACCGGCGGGCTTGATCCGAAAACGTACACGTGGCCGGTCACCCCGATCCAAAACCAGAACACGGCCGGATGAGTCAATTCCGCCGCGTCGAGCCGGTATCTCGGTTTTGATCGAGCGAGGGGGTCTGACCCATTGTAAGTGCAACATGTTCAGCTCCACCGATTGACATCAATCCGCAACCATCTTTTCTGGAGAGGGCCAGACCCCTGCCCGATACTTCAGAATGAAAGATTGACCAGTCCTGAATTGCGTCCCAATGGCCGTTTCCTCCGCTCGCCGATGTGCTAGAATTGCACAGATTGTGGTCATGGAAATCGATACCTGCAACGGGTGACCCGAACCAATGGCACGAGGCCGGGGACCTACGCGATTCTCTGGTCGGTTTGGGCGGAGCGCATCGACGACGGCGTATGCAGCGAAGCGCCCGACAGGCTGCGGCACGGGACCAAACATGCATATTTTGCTAGCAAATCCGCGCGGTTTTTGTGCGGGCGTGAATATGGCCATCGAGTGTCTGGACGAAGCGATTCGGATCTTTGGGCCGGAGATTTTTGTCTTTCACGAAATCGTCCACAACAAGTACGTTGTCGAGCGGTTTACTCAGCAGGGAGTGACGTTTATCAGCCGGGTCGAGGACGTCCCAATAGGCTCGATTCTGTTGTTCAGCGCGCATGGGGTCTCCCCGGAGATCCGAGAGGCGGCCCGTCTTCGCCGGCTGCAGACAATCGACGCAACTTGCCCGCTGGTGACCAAGGTACACCTCGAGGCGGTCCGTTTCGCCCGCCAGGGTTATCACATCATCCTGATCGGGCACGAAGGGCACGACGAAGTCATCGGTACAATGGGCGAAGCGCCCGAAAGCATCACCCTGGTCGAATCACCCGAAGAGGTGGAACGGCTCGATTTCCCACCCGATGCAAAGCTGGCGTATCTCACGCAAACCACGCTGAGCGTTGAGGAGGCCGGCCGGGTCATCCAGCGGCTCATCGGGCGGTTCCCGGCTATCGCTTCACCGCCGAAAGAGGACATTTGCTATGCAACCACCAACCGGCAGGAAGCGGTGGCGACGCTGGCACCCCGGGCCGACGTGGTGATTGTGCTCGGCAGCCAGAACAGCTCGAACAGCCTGCGTTTGGCGGAAATCGGCCGCTTGTGCGGCAAGCCCTCCCATCTCGTCGACGGAGCCCACGAACTGCAGCCGCATTGGTTTGAGAACGCTCAGACGGTGCTGATGACCGCCGGCGCTAGCGCTCCCGAGATCGTCGTCGAGGAATGTCTCGACTATCTTGTCGAGACCTACGGGGCGACCATCGAGCCGGTGACAATTCGTCAGGAGCACGTCAACTTCCCACTGCCCCGCGAACTGCGACAACTGCAATCGAACGTGTAGCACCGGCAGTTCCTCTTAGACTCGGCATGGCCACAGATTGCGGGAGGGCAAGGCTCCTACCGAGCCGCCGGATCAACGATATCCACGGCTCAGCGGGAACTTCGCCCTCCCAAAAAAGCGCAATTCGTGGCCGTCGGAATTATAGGCAGTACGGTACAAGGCAGGGCGGCTCGCGGTTTTCCGATTTTGCAGCCACGCCCGGCAGCTTGACGTCTGCCAGCCTGGCCAGCGGAACTTTCCGGAAAAACAAACGTCTAATGAACTGTGTTGTTGGATCGTTTACCAAGACAGAGACCGCTTTGACATTGCACGATGTGATCATAAGTTCACAATTCTTCTTGTAAGACACGACATGTTCGACCGCCTGCCCGATTGGCCGGTCGCAAGTCTTCGAGGAAATCAACCACCCTTCCGGACCAGAAAAGGAATTGTCAAATGAACCGCAGTCCCCTTTTCGTCGCAGGAATCATCGTGTGGCTCTCCACAGCGGGCTTTGCGGATGAGATCCGCTACGTCGAGTATTTTGCGCTCGCCACAGATCGGATCAAAGCGCTTCAACAACTCATTCCAGGTACGGAAGACCACTACTTTTACCACTGCCAGCACAACCAGAACACCGAGCAGTTCGACCAAGTCGAACAACTACTGGGGGCCTGGATCAAGCGGTACGGTTACACCGTCCGCGTCCGGGAAATTCAGAATCGGCAGGCACTGCTCACCTATCCTCGAAATCCGCAGCAGTCACTAGATTTTTTGCGCAGGCGGCTGAATCTTCGGTTTAATCACCAGCGGGAAACGCTCGACCGCCGACCGAACCTGCCGACTGTCTTGGACGCGAAGCTTTTCGCCCGCGAGACGCTGCTCCAACGGGAATTCACTCGACACAAAAACTTGCAAGGATTTGAAGAGCGGGCACTCGATTGGCTGGTTGCCGTGACTTTGAACCCCGATCGTCGCCGTCATCTGCTGCAGCGGTTGCAGCGCCCCGACTACCCGAATTTGCCCCGGCTCGTCGTCGACGACCTGAATCACAAGTACAGCTCTGGGTTCGGGAAGTTTGCCATCCATCGGCAACTGCTGCGCTCGCAGCTCGACGACTGCCTCGAACTCAAGCCGAACTTACGGAATCAGACCGCTTTCGTCCAGACCTACCTGAGGAAGCTGCACCCCAGCGCCGACGTCGACTGGCGGCACGCCCCCCAAGACCATCGGGCGTATCTCGACCGGCTCTGGAGTTTCGTCCGGGCGCTGGCACCGGTACACAACTCGCTGAAGACGCACGTCTTATACCGCCGGCTGGTGTTCGACCGCTCGCAGGGTCTTTACAGCAAGCGGCTTTTCATGCAGTACATCAAGCTGCCGCGAAACGTCAGCTACATCAACCGAAAGTTTCTCGCACACGCCGAGAACCGCCGCTTTCGTGCTGACCTGAACGCCGATTTCCGAGAGGTCACGCTACTGCCGCCGGTCGTCAACGACGAGTCGCTGGTCCGCAGTTACCTGCATCACTTTTTCGTCAAGGAAACGACCTACGCG
>Ga0310123_10001078_pt1 | contig 23185 bp, 12 predicted proteins | sample CB6_AW_1057_MG_FD_203505 | JGI IMG/M metagenome (GOLD analysis project Ga0310123, IMG submission 203505) | Marine microbial communities from Western Arctic Ocean, Canada - CB6_AW_1057 | ecosystem: Environmental > Aquatic > Marine > Oceanic | place: Canada: Western Arctic Ocean | collected... | reverse complement strand
TGCTCGAAGAGCCTCACACCGAGGGCCCCTCGGCGGGAGTGACCGTCGACCTGGATGCCATGCTGCCGGTCTACTACCGCGAGCGTGGCTGGGACGAAGAGGGAGTACCGACCGAGGAGAAGCTGGCCGAGCTGGGGCTGGCGTCGATGTAAGGCCCGGCGGGCCGAGGGACACCGGTTGACACTGGTGGCCGTGATGGTCACCGCGAGCAAGGAAACGACTGACCATGACGAAGCATGTCATCATCGGCGGTGGACCGGTGGCCACCAACGCGATCGAGACCATCCGGCAATACGGTAACGGCGAGGCGTCGATCACGCTGATCTCCGACGAGCCGGCTCATTCGAGAATGGCCCTGCCGTATTGGCTCTCGGGACGAGTCCCCCGCGAGCACACTCACACCGCAGACGACGCCGAATTCGCTCGACTGGACGTCGATGCCAGGATTGGCCAGCGGGTGACCGCGATCGACACCGCCTCACGCACCGTGACACTGTGTGACGAGAGTACGCTGGAATACGACAACCTGCTGATCGCCACCGGAGCGGCACCTCTCGGGCTGCCGATCCCCGGAGCCGACCTCCCCGGCGTGCAGCCACTGTGGTCACTCGAACATACCGCCAGCCTGCTCGAGGCCACCGAGGGGCTCGAGTCACCTCGGGTGACGATGATCGGAGCCGGCTTCATCGGCTTCATCATGCTCAATGCCATGCACAAGCGAGGCTTTGACCTGACGGTCATCGAGCGGGAAGGCCGCGTACTGCCCAGGATGCTCGACGCCGAGTCGGCGGGGCTGGTCGAGAGCTGGCTGGGTCAAAAGGGCGTCGCGGTGCACACCGGTGCGGCGGTCGAGTCGATTGCTGAGGGCGAGGGGGGCGGCAGGGTTGTGTCGATGTCCGGAGGCGGGACGGTCGAGGCCGACGTGGTGGTCGTGGCGACGGGCATCTCGCCCAACACGCAACTGGCCTCAGAAGCCGGGATCGAGACCGACGCAGGGATCATCGTCAACGATCGCTGCCGGACCAGTGCCGAGGGTGTTTATGCCGGAGGCGACGTCGCCCAGGGCCCGGTGCTCGGGGGAGGCGACAACGAGATCCACTCGATTCAACCCACCGCCGTGGACCACGGCCGAATCGCCGGGGCCAACATGGCCGGTCACGATGCTCAGTACCCGGGCAGCCTGTCGCTGAACATCCTGGATGTCTGCGGTCTGCAAAACGCCAGCTTCGGCAACTGGGCAGACACCTCCGATGACGCCGTGACGATCGCCAACGCCGCCGATCACATCTACCGCAAGTTCATCTTCAGCGGCGAGAGGATCAGTGGTGCGGTGTTCGTGGGCCAGGCCAACGACCTGGGCATGCTGACCGACGTCGGCATGGTCAAGGGGATCATCCAGACCCAGACCGAACTGGGTGCCTGGAAGGGTTTCCTCAAGGAGAACCCCTTTGACGTCAGGCGAGCCTACATCGCCACCGGCGTGGCGGCTTCGCTTGCCGGGACGACCCTGTTGGGCCAGAAGGCCGAGCCTCGAGGCTTTCACTTCGGCGGCGAAGCGCCTCAATCGGCCGTCGACGGCTCACATGCCCAGTTGATCGCGCCCAAGGCTGCCGCGATGAAGAAGGCGGCCGAGGCGGCTGCGGCGATGGCGGCCGAGGCGGCTGCTGCGGAGGCCGAGGCGGGCGGTGAGGCGACCCAGTGATGCAGATCCGCGTCAAGCTGATGGCGGCGTTGAAGGACAAGTCGCCCGAGGGCAACGTGTTGGAATTGCCCGAGGGGTCGACCATCAACCAGGCCCTGGCGGCGATGAGCGTGCCGGGCAACTTCGTGCACCTGGTGATGGTCAACAACCAGATGGAGCGTGACCGCGGACGCGAGTTGACTGACGACGACGAGTTGATGGTGATGCCACCGGTCGGGGCGGGGTAGCCCGCCTGCGGTGGGCTACCCCAGCAGGCCTTCGATCGGCGTGCCGTGGTAGACGGCGTGGGGCCGATTGAGGTTGTCGTCCCAGGTGGCGTGCTGATCGATCCCCAACGCGTCATAAATTGTCGCCGCCATGCTCTCGGGTGTCTGCTTGTTCTCCCTGGGCTGACCGCCATCGGCATCCGAGGCTCCGATCACCTTGCCTCCACTGGCTCCGGCCCCGGCAAAGAAGACACTCTGCACCGCACCCCAATGGTCTCGACCGGGCAACTCGTAGTACTGCGGCAGCGTGAACACCCGGGGCGTGCGGCCGAACTCGCCGGCGGCGACGATCAGGGTATCTTCGAGCAGGCCTCGCTCGTGCAGGTCATCGATCAAGGCCGAGAGGGCCTGGTCGGTGGGGGGGAGCATCAGGTTCTTGAGGTGGTCGAAGGCGTTGCCGTGCGTGTCGAAGCCACCTCGACCGAGATTGACCTGCACCATGCTGACTCCGACCTCGACCAGCCGGGCGGCCATCAGCAGCGAGTAGCCGAAGAGGTTGCGGCCGTAGCGGTCCAGTGCCTTCGGATCGGCGTTTTCGATATCGAATGCGCGGCGGACTCGGCCGGAGGTCAACAGGCTCAGGGCGCCGCTGCGGTAGCGTTCGAGGCTGTTGACGGTGGCATATTGGTCGAGGAACCGTTGCTGGCGCTCGATGCTCCCCAGCAGAGCCTTGCGGTTGTCGATGCGTCCTTGGGTGAGTCCATCGGCGAGGCTGAGGTTGGGGGCGCGGAAGACCGGGTAGCCTGTGTGCCGGGCCTCGGGTCGCCGCTGGTGGTCCCAGCAGTTCGGGCAGGCCCCGGACCATTTGCAGTCGCTGGCCGCCTTGAGCAGCCAGGGGTCGAACCGCGGGCCCATGCGTCCGGCGAGTGTTCCCGGCGTGGTGATCGGGTAGGGCAGCACGGCCGAGCCGGGCAGGCCGTTGCGACCCGGTAGCATCCGCCCGGCCATCGCGGCGATGCCGGGGAAGTCGGACGGCCTGGGGCTGTTGCCGAAACTCGGCGGCAGGCCGCTGCGGCCGGTCAACATCAGGCAGGTGCCCTGGACGTGCTCGTTCCAGCCGTGTGAGACGCTGCGGCACAGAGCCCACTTGTCGCTGCGGGCCGCCAGCAAGGGCAGGTGCTCGCAGATCTGTAGGCCAGGGGTGCGAGTCGAGATCGGATCGAAATCACCTCGGATGTTCGCCGTCGCGTTCGGCTTCGGATCGAAACTCTCGTGCTGGGCCAACCCGCCGGTCAGAAAGACGTAGATCACCGAGCGGGGCCGGCGGGGCGAGGGCGAGTCGGCTCGCAATCGCTCGACGTCGGCCATCGACAGGCCCATCAGGCCCAGCGTCCCAGCCTGCAGGATCTCGCGGCGAGACCAACCGCCGTGGTCGATCGACGTGGAACCCATCGGAAGCATGTCGCGGTCCTGACACGAGGCGGCTTACGCAGCGGGCATCCTAGCACGTTATAATCGGACCGGCCAACTTTGAAGAGACCGCGTGGGGATTTCAGGCAGGATACTCATGATGATCCAACGTCCCGTCAACCTGCTGCTCGCTCTGGCAGCCACCGCAGCCACCGCCGCGGCTCAGGCTCCCAAGCCGATCGAGTTTTCCGGTCACACCAACAGCGTCTCCCAGGTGGCGTTTGCTCCTGGAGGCTTGCAGTTGGCCAGCGGGGGTTGGGATGAGACGGTGCGGTTGTGGGACTCCTCGGGCGGTCCCCCGCGTCAGAGTCTGACCGATCACACCGACTGGGTGTTGGCGATCCGGTACAGCGTTGACGGCAAGACGCTGTTGAGTGCGAGCCAGCGGAGCGTGAAGGCCTGGGACCCCTCGACGGGCCGCCTGCGGAATTCGTGGGTTGGCCTCAGCGGCCAGCGGATCAGCATGGTGACGATCTCTTTCGACGGCCGGCAATTGGCCTGCGGGATGCGAGACGGCGGGGTGCAGTTGTATCGGCTGGACAAGGCGGCGGGTGGAAAACTGGCGTCGCCACGGCAATGGGTCGGTCACAAGAGCTGGATCGACACTCTGGTGTTTGATCGCAGCGGGAAGCGGCTGGCGACCGGTTGCCGGACCGGGGAGATCACCGTGTGGGACACGGCGACGTCGAAGCCGATTTCGAAGCCGGCCGGTCACGGCGGCCAGCAGGTTTCTGCCTTGGCGTTCGCTCCCAAGGGCGACCGTTTGGCCTCGGGAGGCTTCGACACCGTGGTGCGGATCTGGTCGGTTGACGAGGGTAAGCCGCAGGGAGTCCTCAAGGGTCACAAGGGACTGGTGCTGTCGTTGTGCTACGCGCCCGACGGCCTGCTGCTGGCTTCCGGAGAACGCCACGGCCCGATCAAGCTGTGGTCAACCACCGACTTGTCGCTGAAGACGACCCTGCCGGGCCACTCGGGCGGACAACTCGGCTACAGCGTCCATTCGCTCGACTTCTCCAGCGACGGCAAACGCCTGGCCTCGGCCGGCCGCGACAAGATGGTTCGGCTGTGGCAGGTCCCCGACTGAGCCGAGGCTACTCCTTTTCGACAACGTCGCCAGAGTCGTCGAAGCTGTCCTCGTCCTCATTCTCGTCTTCCGACTCGGCAGCCTCGAGCGGATCGCCTTGCCTGACGTGCAGCAGTTCGTCGAGGCGGGTGATGGCGAGGACTTCTCTGACGTCGTCGGAGGGGTTGAAGAGTTCGACGGTGACGTTGAGTTCACGCAGCGAGGCGAGTAGTCCGAGCAGGCCGCTGGGGATGACCACGATTCCGGTGAGATCGAAGGTGACGGTGTTGACGGAGTGCTCATCAATCAGCTTGAGCAGGTGGTCGCGGTAGACCGAGACGTTGAGCTGCGAGACGATTTTCTGGCCGCCGAAACCCAGCACGGTCCGCTGGCCCACGGCGTAGACTATCAGCGGATCGTCGGCGGATGACATGATGTTGCTCCTCGTCGCGGAACCAGAGGCGTGGCCTGGGTTTCCCTGGTTGCCGTTTACTTTAGCGATCGAGCGGTTCGGCTTTCAACGAGACCGGTGGTTTCTCGAGGGGGTCAGCGCCAGCAACCTCTGGCGACCCAAGAAAAGGGCTGAATCAGGTTGCTTCTGGTCTGGAATTCGGTTGAATGACGACAAGCTGAACACTTTGAGTTGACCTTGGCGATTGGGTTGAACCGGGCGGGCCACCGGTAGCCGGGGTCGTGCACTCTACAGCTACTTCATATTGATCCATGTCTTTGGCAGTGGGTTTGGAGGGTGTCGTGTGCTTCAGTTGGTGGTTGGAGTCGGTTCGTTTACGTCTTCGTCATTCGCCTCGTCGGGGCAAGCAGAGGCTGCGACGACAACATCTCTGGCGGTGCCGGCGATGATCAGATCTCCGGAGCCGATGGTGCGGACCAGATTGATGGCGGGGCCGGTGACGACGTGATGAACGGCGGGCTGGGCGACGACAACATGGCCGGGGCCGACGGCGCCGACCAGATCGACGGTGGCGACGGCAATGACGTGATCGACGGTGGCCCCGGTGACGACAATCTTTCCGGCGGTGACGGGTCGGACCAGATGACCGGCGGTGACGGCAGCGACCGGATGGACGGTGGACTCGGCGACGACGAGTTGACCGAATCGGGCGATACCGACTTCACGCTCACCGATGACCAGCTGGTCTCAAACGACGGCTCGGGCGACGTGACCGACTCGATCAGCGGATTCGAAGACGCTGACCTCACCGGTGGTGATGGCGACAACTCGATCGATGCCGGTGGATTCACGGGCGACACCACCATTTCCGGCGGTGGCGGCGACGATGAGCTCACCGGCGGTTCGGGCCACGACGTGATCGACGGCGGAGACGGTGCCGACACGATGCATGGCGGTGAGGGGAATGACACCCTCGACGGTGGTCTCGGCGACGATGAACTCCACGGTGACGGCGATGACGACCACCTGTTGGGAGGTGACGGCGCCGATGTGCTCGATGGCGGGCTCGGCGGCGACGATCTCGATGGCCAGGACGGTAACGACCATCTCAGCGGCGGAGGTGGGAACGACCTGATGCAGGGTGGTCCTGGCAACGACTTTGTCAACGGTGGCTCAGGCAACGACTCGGCTGCCGGAGGGGCGGGCGATGACACCCTGTTCGGCGGATCCGGATCGGACCAGCTCTCCGGCGAAGACGGCAATGACATCGTCAATGGCCAGGGCGGCTTCGACACGATCGCAGGTGGTGACGGCTTCGATACCACGATCGGGGACGAGAACGAGATGGACGAGGACTACGACTTCGGGTTCGGCTCGGATCCCGGAGCGGGGGACCAGTCCGGCTGATCGACCGCAATGCAAGCGGGCCGCCGGTTGCCTCGAGGTGACCGGCGGCCCGTTTTTTTTGTGCATCTGCTTCGATCGGGGTTCTATAATGGTGTTGGCGGGCTAGAGACCAGCGGAAATCGGGATCGACTACATGCTGTTTCGCTCGCTCGGGTTCCGGCCGCCTCGCGGCCGGTCCGGTCGCGTCGCCGTTCGTCGCCGTTGCCGCCAGGGACTGTCCCGGTCTGCCGGCGTAGTCGCGATGGCGGGGGCGGTTGAGCCGCTCGAGGATCGGACGCTTTTGAGCGTCGGGTTCGTGTTCGACTACAGCTACGACACCGCGGATTTCTTCGGCGATCCGGCTCGCCAGGCGGTGCTCGAACAGGCTGCCGCGGACCTCGGCCATCGGCTCTATGATCGCCTCGATGACCTGACGGTGAGCGGTAGCAACACCTGGTCGGCGAACTTCATCGACCCGGGCACCGGCGATACGGTCAGTGAGACCGACCTGGTGGTTCCCAGTGATACCCTGTATGTCTTCGCCGGGGGCCGCGAACTCGATTTGGGGGACGTGGGTCGAGGTGGTTACGGGGGATTCTCAGCAAGCGGAGATCCCGATTGGCTCGGGCGGGTCAACGCTCGCGGGCAGACTGCCGCGCTGCTGCCTGGTCCGACCGACTTCGGGCCGTGGGGCGGATCGGTCACATTCGACACGCTGGCCAACTGGCACTTTGGCAGTACCAGCACGGGTCTGGATCCCGGCGAGATCGATTTCTACTCGGTCGCCATCCACGAACTCGGACACCTGCTGGGCATTGCGGGCAGCAATCCGTCCTGGACCCGTTGGATTGCCGAGGCGGAGTTCGAAGGAACGGCGTCGGTGGTCGAGTTCGACGGTTTGGGGAGTGTTCCGTTGGACGTGGACGAGGGTCATTGGGGCGAGGGGGTCACCGACAATGGCCAGGAGGCGGCGATGGATCCCTCCTTGAACAACGGAGCTCGAAAGGAATTCACGGAGCTCGATTTTGCCGGCCTGGTCGACCTCGGCTGGGCGCTGCTCCCGGTCTCCCAGACGATTGACCTCGCTGACGGTTTCGATCACACGATCGTGATCGAGGACAACCAGGCCGCCTCGGACTTTCGATTCTGGGTCACGGTCGATGGCACGGCGACCGACAACCTGCTGGTGCCTTCGGATGTGCTGGTGATCAATGGGGCCGACGGAGCCGACGTGTTCACGTTCGTGGGACTCGACGCCGAGTTCGCGGCCCGGATCGAGATCAACGCCCAGGACGGCGACGACGTGGTCAGTGCCCAGGTGGGGTTTGACTGGGGTTACCTGGTTCGCGGCGGCAACGGCAACGACTCGCTGGTGGGTGGTGAGGGCGACGACACGCTCGAGGGTGAGTCGGGTTCGGACGTGCTGAGCGGTGGCGAGGGTGACGATGTACTGATGGGGGGTGCCGGCGCCGATCGTCTTGCCGGCGGTCCCGGGGCCGATTGGCTCGACGGAGGTGATGGTGACGGCGACACGTTGCTGGCCGACGGCGGCGACGACACGCTCGATGGAGGAGCTGGGACGGACTTGATCGAGGCCGCCGGCGACGTCGATTTCACACTCACCGACGTGTCACTCGTCGGACTGGGCAACGACGTGCTGACGGGAGTCGAGGAGGTGCGGATCACGGCCGGCGCGTCCGCCAACCTGCTCGACGCCACGCTGTTCAGCGGCCAGGCGACATTGATTGGCGCCGGTGGCGAGGACACTCTGCGTGGCGGCAGCGGAGCGGACGTATTGATCGGCAATGCTGGCAAGGACACCCTGGAAGGAGGCGGCGGGGACGACCGGTTGCTGGGCGGCCGTGACGCCGATCGGCTCGACGGCGGAGTCGGCAACGACTTCCTCAAGGGCCAGGGCGGCAGTCTCGATTCGCTGATCGGCGGCAGCGGCGACGATACGCTCGACGGCGGGCCGGGCAACGACTGGGTGATCGCCGACGGCGGGGTCGACTGGGTGCTTGGTGCCACGGTGTTGACCGGCGACGGTCCCGACGTACTGTTTTCGATCGAACGGGGTGAACTGACCGGCGACGACCTGGCCAACAGGATCGATGCCAGCGGGTTTGGCGGAAATGTCACGATTTACGGAGGGGGAGGGGACGACACGCTGTTGGGTGGTAGCGGCATCGATCTGCTCAATGGCAATGCCGGCAACGACAGCCTCGTGGCCGGTGATGGTGACGACCGGGTTTTTGGAGGCGGAGGCAACGATTGGCTGGACGGCGGCGGCGGCGGCGATCGGATCAGGGGACACGGGGGGGACTTCGATACACTCGTTGGCGGACCCGGCGACGATCAGCTCAATGGCGGCAGCGGAAGCGGCGATCGGGTTTACCAGTCGCACGACGGCAACCTGGTGCTCGTCGACGGAGAACTCAGGGGTGTCGGCACCGACCGCTTGGCTTCGATCGATATCGTCGAATTGGTCGGTGGTGCCGGCGACGACTTTTTCAATGCGGCCGCCTACAGCGGTGACGTGATTCTGCGAGGCGGCGGCGGTAACGACACGTTGCTGGGTGGTGCGGGAGCCGACCTGCTGGTCGGCAACAGTGGCGACGACCTGCTCGATGGGGCTGCCGGTGCCGATCGGATCTTCGGCGGCAGCGGCGCGGATCAGCTATTCGGAGGAGCCGGCAACGACCTGCTGCGGGGCCAGGCCGGAGACGGCGATCGGCTCACCGGCGGCGACGGCAATGACACTCTGCGGGGTGGTGCTGGTGATGACCATCTCGAGGGTCTTGCCGGCGACGACCTGTTGGACGGGGGTGGCGGGGTCGACCGGGTGGTGGGTGAGGCGGACGTCGATTGGACACTCACCGACGTGGCACTCGAGGGAGACGGAGCCGACACGCTGGTCTCGATCGAGGCTGCGGTGTTGACCGGAGGCGATGGCGCCAACCTGCTCGATGCCAGCGACTTCTCGGGCAACGTCACGCTGGTGGGTGGCAAGGGCAACGACACGCTGCGGGGCGGGTCGGGGAACGACCGCCTGGATGGGGGTGCCGGGGACGACCGGATTGCCGGTCACGCCGGGTCGGATCGGGCCAATGGAGGCTCGGGTAACGACGTGCTGCTGGGAGGGGCCGGCAACGACATGCTGCTGGGCGGTTCCGGAGCCGACTCGATTCTCGGCGGCGATGGCGACGACACACTCAAGGGCCAGGGCGGCATCGATCGACTCTGCGGCGGCGACGGGACCGACCTGGTGGTGGGGACCGCGGCCGAGATCGACAGCTGCATCGGTGACTGCTTCGACGACATCTGCATGGATGTCTAGCGAAAAACGCCAAGTGCAGGGGTCAGACGCCGCCCCCAGTTTGGCCTGTTTCCCCTGGAGCGTCCCGCAGGCGGGGCCTGAACCCTTTATTCCAACCGCCAACTCTCACGGGAAGGGGTCAGGCCCCGCCACGGGCGGCGTCAGACCCCGTGGCGGACTAGACCTGGTCGAGCAGATCGAGGATCGCGTTGCTCAACTGGAACGCCTCGTCGATTTCGCTGGCGAGGTTGGTGCCGAGTCGGTCATCGCCTTCGTTGCCCGAGATGACATCGGTCGATCCGTTGCCATTGATGAAGTCGTCTCCGTCTCCACCAAGCAGGGTATCCGAACCGCCTCCGCCCAGCAGGGTATCGTGGCCGTCACCGCCGACGAGGATGTCTGTACCGGAGCCGCCGTTGATACGGTCGTCGCCGTCGTGGCCAGCGAGGATGTCGTCTCCCGAGCCTCCGTTGATCGTATCGTGGCCGTCGCCGCCGTTGATCAGGTCATCGCCGGAATCGCCGTCGATCCAGTCGTTGCCGTGCCGTCCGGCGATCACGTCGTTGCCGGCCTGTCCGGTGAGCGTATCGTCATCGACACCGCCGTCGAGGGTATCAGCTCCGATGCCGCCCATCAGCTTGTCGCGACCGTCTGCTCCTTCGAGCAGGTCGTCTCCGGCCGAGCCGTTGAGCACGTCGTTGCCGGCGTTGCCATACAGCGAGTCGTCGCCGAGTTCACCGGTCAGGCTGTCGTGGCCGTCCTGTCCACGGAGCACGTCGTCGCCATCGCCACCGGTGATCGTGTCGTTGTCGAGGCCGCCGGTGATCACGTCGTTGCCGCTTCCACCGGCCAGCACGTCGTGGTTGGCTCCGCCGTCGATCGTGTCGTCGCCGGCTCCTCCGTCGATCAGGTCGTTGCCATCATCGCCTCGCAGCAGGTCATCGCCGATGCTGCCGGTGATGGTGTCGTTGCCGTCACCGCCCTGGACCAGCAGCCGGACGCTTCCGAGATCGGCGCCGGAGGCATCGATGGTGTCGCTGCCGTTTTGGCCGTTGACGACCAGCAGCACACCGGCAGCTCCGAAGAGGTCCTCGATCGTGACGCGGTCGTTGCCCGAGGCAGCGTCGATCGTGACCCGGGTGACACTGGGTGCCACGGTGATCTGGTAGGTCTTGTCCGAGATCTGGATGTTCCCGGAGAGGCTCTCGCTGACGGTCAGCTTGTTGTTGGCCGAGTTGCCCTGGACGATCAGTTCGTCGAAGCCCTGGGTCCCCGAGAAGTTGTCGGAGCTGGCTCCGACCTGCCAGATCAGCGTGTCATCGTCGTCTTCACCATCGACGGTGTCGACTCCACCCTGTCCGTTGAGAGTATCGTTGCCCGAGCCGCCATTGAGTGTATCTCGGCCGCCGCCGCCGAAGAGCAGGTCGTCGCCGCCACTGGCGTCGAGCAGGTCGTTGCCTCCGCCTCCGTTGAGCAGGTCGGCACCCAGGGCACCTCGCAGCGTGTCCTGCCCCGCGTTGCCGACCAGGGTGTCCCCGATGTAGTCGGGATCCTGGAGTGTGGAGGGAGTCGGGTCTGGGTCTGGGTCCGGGTTCACGGCTGCACAGGAATGGCTGTCGGCGGGATCAACGAGATTCGGAGGCAGATCAAACGCCTCGACGACAGTGTCGTTGTTGTTGCTTCCGTCGTCGGCGCTGAAGCCCAGGCCACGCCGGGCGAACGCCGTCCAGATGTCAAAGGCATTCTCGCCAACGTTGATATCCACGTCGGCCTGGAGGATGGCATCGCGACCGTCAATCATCGAAGGATCCGCCGTCATGTTCCTCATGGCTTCGATGACGAGTTTCATTGCTTCGTTGTTTCCGCCGGAACCGGTGTGCATGTCTGCATCGAATCCACAGCGAGCAACCATCAGCCAGTTCATGTCCCACAAAGTAGCCGCCCAGATCTCGCCTGCGTTATGAACCTCCGAACCAGGAGCCCCATTTCCGTAGTCGGCGTCGTTGTAGTTGCCGTAGGTAAGGGGGTTGATGGTCATGTCGAACGAGTAGGGGTATTTCCGGATACCAACCGAAGGTGCTGGGAAATATGGCGTTCCCCACCATTCTCCGATGGGCCGCCCTTGGTCAGGCGTGTCGATGTCCTCCTGTGTCAACATCATTCCAAACCAGTCACCCCAGCCTTCGCCCATGCCCCCGCCCTGGCCGCCGAGGATTGAAAACTCGTTGGACGCACCGCCAACAAGACGGGTGGAAACGCCGTGCGAGTACTCGTGGACGACGATCACATTCGCGAATGACGACGAGCGATTCGTGTCGCCGAGCGGGGGGAGCGTGTTGCGTCCCAGGTTCATTCGCAACGGAGTTCCGTCAGGACTCGGAACAACATGCGGGCCGAATCCCGCCTCCGCGAGACTGTCGTAGACGTCGACCACCACCGGGTCGGACTCGAGCCCCTGCCCGGTGAAGTTGGTTGTCTGGAAGTTGCCCGCCGCCTCATCGAAGCCCAGGTTGTAGAAGATGTCGTGAGCCAGGTTGGTGGAATAGAAAGCCTGGGTGATCGCGGCATCCAGGTTGGCAGCATCTCCCGGTAGCGACGGGTCGTAGGCAAAGTCAAAGACCAACGCGGTACCGCCGTCGGGTCGGGTGCCGCCGGTGTCGTCGCCGTTCTGGTCTTCCTGGGCCAGCACATTGTTCCCCCGGGTGTCGGTGAAAGCTGTCGCCGCGTCGGCGTGCCAACCCGACGGTGACGCGAAGGCGTCATCAGGATCGACGCTCAATGTGCGGGAACCGTCCAGCGGGTGAGTTATGGGCAACTCGAACGTGTTGTAGGTTACATTCAACACGAGGTCGTCGGCACGCAGCACCGTGCCGTCGGCGGCATTCACGCTCAGGTCGTAAACATGCTGTCCATCGAGTGTCTCGATCCGAATGCTCCAAGCCAGTTCAACACCACCGGCACCATCGGGCATCCAATGCAATCGCACCGGGATGTCATTTCGAGAAATACCTGATCGGTCCAACACGGTGGCTTGATCCACGGCCGGGCTGAATTCGGACTCGAAACGGACCGGCTCAGGCGGGTTGTCCAGGTCGATCTCGCCCCAGCCGAATTCCTGGGCCGCGTACGTGACCGCTTCCCCAGCAGTGATGGCCGGTTCGGTCGAAGATGGGACATCGCCCAGGCCTGGAATGAACCCGCTGGTGACTCGAATCACCTCCCCCTTGTCCGAGACAGCGACCATGAGATCGGTGTTGTGGACTTCCAACTCTCCAAGCGTCTGGCGGTAGTGGATATGTGTGACGCCACTGAGTTGGCTGACAGACTGGTCGGTCACGATCGCGTTGGCGATGTCCGCATCGCTCAACTGCAGATCGTCCGCATTCAATTGCAAGTGTGACAACGCCAATACCAGGGCGGCGGCGGCATCGTCATCGACGATCGTGCCTATTCCGACAGGATCACCCACGACCGCGTTGGTCGGGTTGTCGAGGGTCAGTTGGAACGTCTCGGTGCCCTCGGCGGTCAAGTCACCCAGCACCTTGACGCCAATGGTCTGGTGGGTTTGGCCGGGCTCGAAGGTGACCACGCTGCTGTTGGTAACGTAGTCGTCTCCGGCCTCAGCCGTGTTGTCGACGGTGGTGTAGTCGACGGTGACGGTGTCGGCCGACGAGTGAGACAGCGTGACGTTGAAGGTGGCGGTTGTCTGGACGGGGACTCCGTTGAGAGTCACCTCGACGTTGTCGATCCCCCATGACTCGTTGGCACCACCCTCCCATCCCGTCTGGGCATACCACTCGACGGTCAAGGTCGAAGCGGTATGTGGGATGGCGTCAAATGTCGGGTCGAGACCCATGTTGTAGGCACTGTCGTTCCTCTCGAGAACGCCCGTCGGGCCGGGGAATCCGAGGTCACTCAGAGGCGCGGGGGTCAGGGCGACACCGGGAGGGGGCTGGTAACCCTGGGTCGAGCCGTCGATGTTGCGGAAGTTCTCATTGAAGATCTCCAGCCCGTCGAAGGTGACGACGAATTCGTCCGGGCCCCAGATACTCGAGTCGTTGGCGTCGTTCCACGAGTTGATGATCGCGAGCAGGAAGTCGATATCGACGCTCTCGTGAGTCGGCAGGTTGGTGAGTGTCAGTCGGGTGGGGGTCTGGGGAGTGGTAGGCTGACCGGGTCCAAAGCCGCTGTCGTTCTGAAGGAAGTCGCCGGCGAAGACGTTCGAGTTGGTGCCGAGTCCGGCGTAGCCCTGGACGGAGGTGGTCGAGGTGAATCCGCTGAACTCGCTTGGGACGCCGCCCTCGAAGCCTGTGTTGAAGACCGACAGCGATGCGATGTCACCCTCGGCCAAGACGATCACATCGTCGATCAGGATCAGTGTCAGTTGGGGCAGGAAGCTGTCGATCAGGTCGTTTCCGCTGCCGCCTTCGAGCCGGTCGGCTCCGCCACCGCCGTACAGAGTGTCGTTGCCACCCTGGCCACGGAGGTTGTCGTTGCCGTCGCCGGTGATGTTGGGATCGGAGCTGTCTCCGTAGAGCACGTCGCTGCCGGCTCCGCCGTAGAGGCTGTCGTCGCCGATGCCACCGACGAGCAGGTCGTTGCCGCCGGAGCCGCTGAGGCGATCATTGCCATTGTCACCCAGCAGAGTGTCTCGGCCGCCGCCACCGATCAGGCTGTCGTTGCCGTTACCGCCATCGATCAGGTCGTCGCCGCCCTGGCCGTTGAGATTGTCGTTGTCGTCACCGCCCTCGATCACATCAGCTCCGCCGCCGCCGCGGATCGAGTCGTTGCCACTGCCGCCTCGCAACGTGTCGGTTCCGGATTCGCCGTTGAGCGTGTCATCACCGGCATTGCCGTCGATCTGGTCGGCGTAGTCACCTCCGGAGACGACATCGTCGTCGTCACCGCCGGAGAGCGTGTCGCGGCCGTCGCCGCCGTCGATCACGTCCCGGCCATCGAGACCGAAGATCATGTCCTTACCGTCACCGCCGTCGATCGTGTCGTTTCCATCGTTGCCGTAGATCTGGTCGTCGCCATCGTCGCCGTCGATCTGGTCGTCGCCCTCACGGCCGACGATGAAATCGTCGCCGTCACCGCCGGAAATCGTGTCACCGAATCCGGGACTGCCGTAGATCGTGTCGTTTCCATTGTGGCCCCTGACAAGCACGCTCATCGGGTCGCCGGTGACCGCGTCGGCGTAGCTGAATGCGGTGGCATCGACTCCGCGGAGGTCGATGACGTTGGCTAGATCGCCACCCTCGACGATGATCGAACGGACTTCCGAGGCAGCGATCGGGGGCACGCTGGTGTCCTCGAGACCGTTGACCCTGACCACAACCTCGAGATTGCCGTCGGTCTCGATCGCGATGCTGTCGCCGGAATCCGAGCGGACTGACAGCTTACCATCGAGGTCGGTCCATAACGCGGTGACCGACAACATCGTCCGGTCTTCCAGCCGTTCAGTTAGCGCCGACACCGGGGCCGGGCGACGAACCAACTGGCGAGTTTTCAGGGATCCCAAACGGACCTTCACGGAGTTCAGCCATGATGTGAGGTGCACGTTTCCAGCTCCTAGTGAAGACAGCGCATACAATCGGACGAAGCCGTAGAATCGTCCTTGTGGTCTTCATCAGCACGACCGGGCTACAGGATTCAGCACAATCGGAGCAAAGGGTGCTGCCCGACGTGCTTGGTTTGGCACGACCGGTAAGGTTTGACTGACCGCACCTCCAGCCGGCAGGCGGGGTAAGCTGGGTCGAGTGTGCGGGCGAAGTGGCCAGGGTCCGCCCGCGGTTCCTACGCCAGGACCTCGGTCACGACGTTTCCGAAGACGTCGGTCAGCCGGAAGTCTCGACCGGCGTAGCGATAGGTCAGCTGTTTGTGGTTGAGACCGAGCAGGTGGAGCATGGTGGCGTGCAGGTCGTGGAAGTGGACCTTTCCGCCAACGGCCTCGATGCCGTACTCATCGGTCGTTCCGTGAGCCATGCCGCCCCGGACTCCTCCACCGGCCATCCAGAAGGTGAACCCGGTCGAGTTGTGGTCTCGGCCGTCAGCCTTCTTGACATGAGGCGTACGTCCGAACTCACCGCCCCAGACGACCAGGGTATCCTCGAGCATGCCGCGTTGCTTGAGGTCCTCGAGCAGTGCGGCGATCGGTTGGTCGACGGCCCGGCAGTTGGCCGTCAGCCGTTTTTGCAGCCCGCCGTGCTGGTCCCAGTTCGCATGAGACAACTCGATGAACCTCACGCCCGATTCCGCCAGCCGGCGGGCCAGCAGGCACTGCCGCCCGAAGTTGTCGGTCGCTGGGGCATCGACGCCGTAGGCTTTCTGGGTTGCGGCGGTTTCTTGCGAGAGGCTGAGCACCCTGGGCAATTCCGACTGCATCCGGAACGCGAGTTCGTAGGACTCGATCACGCTTTCGAGCTGCTCATCGGACTGGCGTTTTTCGAGGAGTCCACGGTTGAGCGACTGCACGAAGTCGATCTGGCGTCGTTGCTGCGAGCGGTCGAGCCTGGGGTTTTTGAGGTTGCCGATGGTGGCGGACTTGAGTGACTGGCCGAGCTGCCTGATACGGGTCCCCTGGTAGAGGGCCGGCAGGAACGAGCTGCCGTAATTCTGGGCTCCTCCGACGCGGCTGGGCGGGTTGAGCGTGATGAAGCCGGGCATGTTGGCGTTTTCTGTGCCCAGTCCGTAGAGCACCCAGGCTCCCATCGAGGGCCGCACGAACTGGAAGCTGCCGGTGTGCAGTTGCACGAAGCACTCGGGGTGGCTGGGCACGTCGGCGTGCATGCCGTTGAGCAGGCAGAGGTCGTCGGCGTGGCGGGCGACATGGGGGAACAGGTCGGAAATCCACTGGCCGCTGTCGCCGTGCTGTTTGAATTCCCACGGCGAGTGCATCAGCTTGCGGTTTTTCTGTTTGGGAGCCGGCTTGCCGGTATCGACGGCCAATTGCGGCTTGTAGTCGAACGTATCGACGTGCGACGGCCCGCCCCTCATGCACAGGAAGATCACTCGCTTGGCCCTGGCCGGGAAGTGAGGCTGCAAGGGCGCCAGCGCGTTGTGTCGTCCGGACCCGGCGGCGGACTCCTCGGCTGCCAGGCTCGCCAACGCGGCATAGCCGAAGCCACACGAGAGTCCCTTGAGCAATTCGCGCCGGGTGGGATGGGAGCTGATCATGATTCGAAATCCGGTCTTCGGATTGAACGTCTTGAGCGTGTCTACTCGAGGTATCGGAACTCGGCACAGGCCAGCAGTGACTGGCAGAGTAAGGACCAGGCTTGGAGTTCTCTGGCAGCGTCGTCACCGTCGGGCAGGGTGGCGATGGCGTCGTCGACGAGTCCCCTGGCGGCGGCAATCTCGGCCTCGGAGGGGGTTCGGCTCAGGGCGAGCCGATACGCGTGTCTCACGCGGGCCGACTCGTCGTTCTCGGAGGCCAGCAGTTTCTTGGCCATTTGATCGGAGAGTGTCAGGACGAAGTTGCTGTTGAGCAGGAACAGGGCCTGGGTCGGCACGGTGGTCACGTCGCGGCGACCCACGATGATCGATGGCTCGGCAAAGTCGAACAGCCTCAGCATTTCGGGCAGGCGGTTGCGAACAATCGGCAGGTAGACGCTGCGATTGCGGCTGAATTCGTCGAGGCGGCGGTTGACGTTGGCATTCCTGCCGATGTTGACGTCTCCGATTGCGGCCACCGCCGACTTCTGGCGTGGCTTGGGGTCGAGTTGTCCGCTGGCGGCCAGCATGGCGTCGCGGATCGCCTCGGCATCGAGCCGGCGGTGGTTCATCCTCCACAGCAGCGAGTTGTCGGGATCAGCGGCGGTGCCGGCGGTGGTGGGGTGGCTCGAGAGCTGGTAGGTGCGGCTGAGCACGATCGAGCGGACCAGCGACTTGACCGACCAGCCGTTTTCTTGGAACCCAATCGCGAGATGATCGAGCAGTTCGGGGTGCGAGGGGCGTTGTCCCATGGCACCGAAGTTGTCCAGCGTGGTGACCAGTCCCCGGCCGGTCAGGTGGTACCAGACCCGGTTGGACATCACTCGGGCCGTCAGTGGGTTGTCGCGGTGTGTCAGCCAGGCGGCGAGTTCGAGTCGACCGCTTTTGGTGGAGTTGATCGGCTGGGCTCCGTCGATCTGTACGACCTGCAGGTAGCCTCGAGCGACACTGTCGCCCAGCGTGCGGACGTTGCCGCGGATGTGGACCCTGCAATCGGCGGGAGACCCTTCGCGGACCCCCATCGCCACCGGCCCGGTCGGCTTTGCGGGTCCGCGGCCCTTGCGTTTTCCGCCTGACTTCCTGGCCTGCTGCAGCTGCTTGTTGAGCCGCTTGATACGGACGCGGAAGGGTCTCAGGGCCTGGTTGACCTTCTTCTTGTTCTTCAACTGGGCCTGAGTGAGCTTTGCGCGGGCGGCCTTGAGTTCCTTGCGGGTGGTGTTGATCTGGGCGGTGAGTTGCTTGATCCGCTTCGGGTTTGCGGCCGCCGGTGCCTTGGGTGACTCTGTGGCGGTGGCCTGCCGAGGAGGCCTGGCAGCTGCGCCGACGGGTTCGAGCGAGGCGAGTTGTCCCGGCTGGCGATTGCCCTGTCCTTTGGTCGTGCCGTAGAGCGTCTCGGTGCTGCGGAAGATCCCGGCCAGCGCGTAGTAATCCTCGGTCGGGAACGGGTCGAACTTGTGGTCGTGACACCGTGCACAGCTGACGGTGAGTCCCATGATGGTCCGGGTTGTGATGTCGATCTGTTCGTCGACGATGTCCATCCGAAAGATGGCCTTGTTCCGTTGATTGAGCGACTTGGGTCCCATGGCGAGGAAGCCGGTGGCGATCTTCAGGCGGTTGCGCTCCTCGGGAGACTTGGCCTCGATCAAATCGCCGGCCACCTGTTCGCGGACGAATCGATCAAAGGGCAGGTCTTTGTTGAAGACATCGATCACGTAGTCTCGGTACCTCCAGGCGTGGGGAAACGTGTAGTTGCGTTCCATGCCGGTCGACTCGGCAAACCGTGCGATGTCGAGCCAGTGTCGGGCCCAGCGCTGGCCGAAGTGGGGTGATGCGAGCAGAGTGTCGACGAGTGCTTCGACCGCCTGGGGACTTACGTCGGCGAGAAAGGCCTCGAGTTGTCTCGGCGTGGGGGGCAGTCCGATGAGGTCGAAGTAGAGTCGTCGCGCGAGGGTGGTCTTGTCGGCGTCCTGGACCGGGGCGATTCCGGCGGCTTCGATGCGGGCCAGGATGAAGTGGTCGATCGGTGAGGCGGGCCACTTGCGGTTTTCGATGTCCGGCAGCAAGGCGGCGTTCGGCGGCTGAAATGCCCAGAAACTGCGGCCCTCCTCGATGTTGATTTCACGGCGGATCAACGACGCGGTGCCACCCCGTCGAGGATCGGGTGCTCCCATCTCGACCCACCGCACCAGGTCGGCGACCTGGTTGGCGGTGAGTTTCTCCTTGGGAGGCATCTCGAGGCCTTCGTACCGGACCGCTTCGATCAGCAGGCTCTCGCCGGGCTTCCCCGGCACCACCGCGGTACCGCTCTCGCCACCGCTGACCCAACCGTTACGGCTGTTCAGCAGCAGGCCTCCCTTGACCGACTTGGCCTTGGCCGAGTGGCAGCCGTAGCACCTGGCGACCAGCAACGGCCGGATCTTCTTCTCGAAGAACGCCAGCTGACTGGCGGTTGGCTTCGTGGCCGGTTTGGCGGCCGGCTTGTCGGCGGCCTGGAGGGGAGCGGCCGGTGACACCCAAAGGAGACAGGCGGCCGCGAGGATGCAGAGGCGTGGCATCGAGAGACAGTCCACCCACTGAGTTGACGGATCGAGCGAAACGGACCGGAGTGCGGACCTCAGACCTCTTGTGATGCGCCCCGCAGCGTGGTTATTTGCCTCGGGAATCGGCGACTTGGGCCCTGTGGGGACCATCGTACAGCATCGCCGGCCGATTCTGTTATCATGCTCCGGCGCACCGGGCCGTGGCCGGCCCAGGGAGTGGATCGGATGAGCGAATCGGGTGAGTCAAAGGCTGTCCGGCCAGTGAGTGAGTCTCAGGTCGAGAACCCCTATGCGCGGTCGGCCGATTCGTTCAAGGATCCTCCCAAGACCTTCCTGGGCACGCTGAAGCACCTGGGTCCGGGCATGATCCTGGTCGGTTCGATTGTCGGCTCGGGCGAGTTGATCATGACGACCAAGCTGGGGGCGGAGGTCGGCTTCCTGCTGCTGTGGTTCATCCTCGCCTCGTGCTTCCTGAAGGTGGTGGTCCAGGCCGAGCTGGTTCGCCATACGATTTCCAGCGGGAAGACGTTTTTGGACGTCTACAACAGCCTGCCGGGCCCCGGTCACCGGCGGCCGGTGTGGATGACCAGGCGGTGGATGGCTCTGGTGCTGGTGGGGTTCGTGGTGGGTGTCGCCTATTTCAGCAATATCGGTCCGGACGCCAGGTTGCTGGGAGTCAGGTCGGCGATCTGGATCCCGCTGCTGGTTCTCGGGTTTGTCGTCGCGGCCGCCGCCCAGATCAGCAAGGTCGAATTGAAGCGGCGCGAGCCGACCGAGCGGCCTCGGGTCAACTGGTTCATGTGGGTCTACCTGGTCAGCGTGCTGTTGATGTACATCAATGGCGGGGCGATCGTGGGCGGAGCGGGGCAGGCGGTCGAGTTGATCTGGCCGGACATGCTGGGGAGCAACGGTTCGGTGATCTGGACCATCGTGGTGGCCATCGGTGCGGCGGCCATCCTGCTTTCGGGTGGCTACAACGTGCTCGAACGCGTGTCGATCGGCCTGGTGTTCACCTTTACCCTGATCACGATCGGGTGCACGGTCCTGTTGCAATGGACCGGGTACGCGGTCACCTGGGACGACATCCGCAGCGGACTCGAGTTTCGTGTCTTTCCCAACACCCTGATGACCGGGCTGTTGGCTTCGACCATCGTGATGACCGCCCTGGCGGCCTATGCCGGCACGGGGATCGGGCACTACGAGATGATCACCTACACCTACTGGTGCGTGGAGAAGGGGTACGCGCGAAATGCCGGCGAGTGTGTACCCGGTGATGATTGGCCGCAGCGGGCTCGGGGCTGGGTCAAGGTGATGTACACCGACGTGTTCATGACGATGATCGTCTACACCGTCAGTACGATCTGCTTCTATTTCCTCGGCGCCGCGATTCTCCACCAGAAGCAGATCGATCCGGATGCCAAGCAGACGCTTTCGACGTTGCAGGAGATGTACACGTCGGTGATCTTCGAGGTTTCCGATGGTGTCCTGGCCAGCTGGGCGGCGACGGGGTTCATCGTCGGCGCGTTCTTCGTGCTGTTTTCCACGGTGCTGGCCGGAGCGGCCGGGGGGGCTCGGTTGCTGACCGACGCGATGTGCGTGCTGCGACTCATCGATCCGGCCGACTACCCGGCGCGGCAGAAGTCGGTCCGCGTGCTGATCTGCGTGTCGCTGGGGACCGGGACCGTGATGTACTCGCTGTTCGCCAACCCGCCGCTGATGCTGATGATCGCCAGCCTGGTCTCGGTCATCTTCTATCCGGCCCTGGCCTTGGGGACGCTCTGGCTGAGGCATCGGGGGGTGGACGAGAGAATCCGGCCGTCGATGCCGACGACGGTCTTCCTGTGGATCTGCGGGATTCTGCTGGCCCTGATTTCACCGTTGGTGGTGGTGTACGCGCTGGCACTGAAGAATGGGTGGGTCGACTCGCCGGTTTAGCAGCCCGTTGAATTGTCGCCATTCCGAGGTAGGTCAGGCGGTGAGTGTAAGGAGCTGCCTCTGTGAAGCCCTCCAGCGGCAGTCGTTGTCGATCCGCTGTGCTGCCCTCGCCTGACCCAAGACCGAGTCCGCCTTCGGCGGACTCGGGATGACACTTGAGTCGCTGTTTCTGGAAGATCTCGGAGTCTGGAGTCTGGAGTCTGATCCGCCTGCGGCGGACCCGTGGCGGGGGCCTGAACCCTTTTGCAGACCGCTGAGAGGGAGATTGGCTTGAGGTACGGGGTCGGATGGATCGATGTCTGTTGATGGGCACCGTTTTCAGGGTATAATTGTCGTGCGGCGGGTTTGCGCCCGGTGTGGCTGCGGTGCAGCTGACTAACAACGTTGGGAGACAACGGTATGCTCTCGATCTCAGGCGGTTCAGGACATCGTTTCTGTGACGGTGTTTCGCGTCGTTCGTTCCTGCAGATTGGCGGATTGGGCCTGGGTGGCCTGTCGATGGCCGAGATGATGCGGGCCCAATCGCAGGCGACCGGTGGAGCCCAGGGGGACACGAAGAACAAGGCGGTGATCATGATTTTCCTGGCCGGCGGTGTGTCGCACCAGGACTTCGTCGACCTGAAGCCGAAAGCTCCCAAGGAGGTTCGGGGCGAGTTCAACCCGATTGCGACCAACGTACCGGGAATCGAGATCTGCGAGTTGGCACCGCGGATGGCGAAGATGGCCGACAAGTTCGCCATCATCCGTTCGATCGCCGACTCCGACGGCTCCCACGCGGCGACTCAGTGCTGGAGCGGCGTGCGTCGGGCCGACCAGGTCCGGATGCAGCAGCCGTCGATCGGTTCGTTCCTGGCCAGGGAACTGGGCAGTCGCGAAGAGACGATGCCGGCCTACATGGGCCTGACCAAGACCTGTGGTCACAAGCCGTGGTGCGATGTCGGCTTCCCCGGCAAGCTCGGCCGAGCCTACGCTCCGGTCAAGCCCGACGGTGAGGACATCAAGGCCATGACGCTCAAGGGCATCACGCTCGATCAGCTCAACAACCGCAAGAAGCTGCTGGCGGCATTTGACGGGTTCCGTCGTTCCAGTGACAACGCGATCTTCAGAGGAGCCGATGCGATCTACGAGCAGGCCTTCGACGTGCTCACCTCCAGCAAGCTGCTCAACGCGCTGGACGTCTCCAAGGAAGACCCGAAGATCCGCGAGCGTTACGGCAAGGGATCGCCGAAGAATGTCAGCGATGGGCCTCCGGTCTGGAACGAGCAGGTATTGATCTGCCGCCGCCTGATCGAGGCGGGTGTGCGGTGCGTGACGCTGGGCTTTGGCCGTTGGGATTACCACGGCAACAACTTCGGCCAGATGAGGGAGCGTCTGCCCCTGGTCGACCAGGTCCTCAGCGCCTTGGTCACCGACCTCCACGAACGGGGCATGGACAAGGACGTGACCGTGCTGGTCTGCAGCGAGTTTGGTCGCACGCCCAAGATCAACAAGAACGCCGGCCGCGACCATTGGCCTCCGGCCAGTTGTGCGTTGTTGGCCGGTGGGGGACTGCGGACCGGCCAGGTGATCGGTTCGACGACCAAGGATGCCGGGCACCCGGACCAGCGACCGGTGAAGTACCAGGAAATCCTGGCGACGATCTATCACAACATGGGGATCAACCCCAAGGGCTTCATCCGCGACGACGCCGATCGGCCCGTCAAGCTGCTCAACCAGAACCCCGACCCGTTGCACGAGTTGGTCTAAGCCCGCCTGCGGCGGGTTGAATAACGCGGACCCCGGGGTCAGACGCCGCCCACACCGGGGTTTGCTCCACCTGTCGCGTTTCACAGGCGGGGCCTGAACCCTTTCCACGTTCACCGGTGGCTGGAACAAAGGGGTCAGGCCCCGCCTGCGTGCCGTTCTGGGTGGAGCGGGACTTTCTGTGGGCGGCGTCTGACCCC
>Ga0310123_10001076_pt1 | contig 23199 bp, 15 predicted proteins | sample CB6_AW_1057_MG_FD_203505 | JGI IMG/M metagenome (GOLD analysis project Ga0310123, IMG submission 203505) | Marine microbial communities from Western Arctic Ocean, Canada - CB6_AW_1057 | ecosystem: Environmental > Aquatic > Marine > Oceanic | place: Canada: Western Arctic Ocean | collected... | reverse complement strand
ATAATCAGCGCTGTGAAGGCCAACCAAGCGGCAGTACCCGGATGACCATCGACCCATGCAACATTGGACAGAATCAATGCGCCGACGATGGTAATGCCAGAAATCGCATTAGCACCGGACATCAGAGGGGTGTGTAGGGTCGGAGGGACCTTGCTGATCAACTCAAATCCGAGGAAGATAGCAAGCACGAAAACTGTGATACTGGCGACTAGGGCGGCGAGGGTCAGACTCATTCAACCACCTCCGCCAAACGAGTCTGCTTCGGGTGAATCTCGCCGTCAGAGCAAACGAGGACTCCGCCCATTCCAGATACGTAGAAATCGCTGCCCTCAGGTGCTCCGACCAGAATGTCGTCCTCCGGGTCTAGGACTATTTCGCCATCCTTGACAAATGAAGTGACGAGGTTAGTGAGATTGTTTGAGTACAACATGCTGGCGGTTGATGCGAGTAGCCCCGGTAGATTGGTGGTGCCAATGATGATGACTCCATTCTCAGTGGTGATGATCTCTCCAGGCGAAGTTAGTTCGCAATTCCCTCCAACATCTGCATTCATGTCGACCACTACTGCGCCCGGTTTGAAGTTCGCAACGGCGGAAGCGGGCACTGTAATAGGCGCAGGGCGGCCAAAGATTCGGGCCGTGGTCACGATGACATCAGCATCGGATGCAACCTCACAAACCGTATCGTTGACTTTCTGAATGAATTCAGGGGTCAATGGCTTAGCGTAGCCTGATTCGTCCTCGAAGTCATCCATGCCCTCGACTTCAATGAAGCGTCCACCCACTGATTCGATTTGCTCGGCCGTAGACTTCCTGACGTCTGAAGCATAAACGATTGCGCCGAGTCTCTTGGCGGTTGCAATCGCTTGCAGGCCAGCCACTCCGCTGCCCATAATGACGAACTTGGCTGGCCTTACAGTACCAGCAGATGTAGTCATCATTGGAATTGCCTTAGCAACTGAGGCAGCACCCATCAGCACTGCCTTGTAGCCAGCGAGGTTATCCTGACTTGAGTTCACGTCCATCGCCTGCGCGCGTGAGAGTCGCCGGGGAATCATGTCCATGCTGAGTAGGGTCACCTTGGCATCCATGGCCTGCCTGACTCGTTCAGGCTGGCGGAATGGGTCAGCGACACAGGCGACTATCTGTCCTTGCTTGAGAGACGAGACATCAGGCATGCCGATGCATATTAGGACGTCAGAACTCATCGCATCTTCACGAGATGTGACTTTCGCACCTTTCCCCTCATATTCAGAATCAGGGTGATGGGCTGATATGCCCGCACCCGCTTCGACCATTACTTCAAAACCGAGTTTCGTCAACTTGGGTATCGAGTTGGGAACGATGGCCACTCTGGTCTCATCTCCAGCCTCAATCAGCACTCCCAACCTCATTTCCTCAACTCCGCCGATTCTCAACCCCAAGTCGGTAGTGGTTGTACGATTGCATCGACCTGAATCGGGTTCTTGAACCATGCGGGTTACCTGACTGAACAGGGAAATCGTGTTGAGCAGAACGAGGGCAACAGCAGCAACCCATATGGACGGGTGTCGGCGCGCATGAATACAAGAGGGATGCAGATGAGCGGCGGAAAGGCAAAGATTGCTGTGATTGGAGCTGGTAATGTCGGCGCCTCGTGTGCGTTCGTCTTGGCCACGAAAAACCTCGGACAGATTGTCTTGCTCGACATCTACGAGGGATTCGCCAAAGGAAAGGCCCTCGACATGAGCCAAGCTGGGCAGATTCTGAATTATGATGGCAAACTCACCGGGACCTCAAACTACGAGGATATCGCGGGCGCTGATGTTGTGGTGGTGACCAGCGGATTTCCTCGCAAGCCGGGAATGAGCCGTGAAGACCTCATCGGCATGAATGCCGATATTATCTCTCAAGTCGGCGCAGGCATCCGCGAACACGCACCGGATTCAGTCATCGTGATGGTGACCAACCCGCTTGACTTGATGACTTTCCACATGCAGAAGGTCACCGGTTTCCCATCCAATCGTGTGGTAGGACAGGCAGGAATCCTCGACAGTGCTCGAATGACACATTTTGTGGCCGACGCCGTCGGTTGTTCCAATGAGGATGTTACTGCAATGGTACTCGGCGGCCACGGCGATACGATGGTACCGCTGCCTCGCTATACTACTGTCAGCGGCATCAGCATCGACCAACTGCTCGATGATGCCACAATCACCGCCATCTGTGAAAGGACTGCCGGTGGTGGCGGAGAAATCGTCAAGCTTCTGGAAAAAGGAAGCGCGTTCTACGCGCCCGGCAGCGCAGCCGCAATCATGGCAGAATCAATTCTACTCGACCGTAAGCGGCTGCTACCTTGCAGCGCCTACCTGACAGGCCAGTACGGCTTGCAAGACGTATACATCGGAGTACCAGTCATTCTAGGCGCATCTGGAGTGGAGAGCATCATCGAATTGGAACTCACCGACGAAGAACTCGCTTCACTACAGGGTTCTGGTGAATTCTACAAACAACAACTCTCCGAACTTCTCGGATACTGAGGTGAGTTGGTGAGCGTCGACCGTCTGAGGTCGCAGTTGGCTGATACGCGTCTGTTCTGGCTCACCAGCATCGTCCTATTGGCACAGGATGTCATCATGCAGAAGTCTTCAGAATTATTTGATGCATTGGATTCAGGAGTGGACAGCTGGCTTCACGCCATGATTGGCGATTCAGAATCGGTGCGGATATTTGCTCGTGAGGGATTGGCCTTCTTCGGACATTCCGAGTTATCCATTGCTCTAGGAATGATCATGTTCGTATCTTTGTGGAGTCGTGGATACCGATTCGAAGGTGTGCTGTGTCTATTCACTCTAGCAACTTCATGGAAAATCGTCCGCATGCTGAAGATTAATCTCGGGCGTCAGCGCCCAGAATACGCTCTGGATTTTATGGATAGTTTCGCATGGCCGAGCGGACATGTGGCGATTTCCGTCGTCCTGCTCGGCCTTGTTCTGCTGGTATGGCTACCGAAGTTGGCTGACGGCTCTGACACCACTGCTGCTCGCATCGCTTCTCGACTGACGGAGGCCAAGATGGCTAGCGGGCTACTCATCGGCATACCAATAATTACCGCAGTTGGTAGAATTGTCGGCGGCGTACACTGGTTCAGCGATACCATCGCCGGCCTGCTTACAGGACTTGCCCTGCTATCGGCTTCTCTCTGGTTACATGAACACATACCGGCCGCAAATCCACAAATCGCCGCGGATGAAAGCGAATGAGACCTGCGGCGGGTTCTTCATCGGAGGACGGCAGCCGCAAGAGGGAGAATGATGCAGGAACTGCTCTATCTCGAACACGACGGCAAGGTCTTGCTCGTTGATTCAAATGGTGCTGGGCCCATGCTTGCCGAAATGGGCAGGACTGAATGGCCACAACGAGATGACAGGTCATGGCTGCTCCGATTACCGACCCAAAAAGAAGTCGAATCGCTCGGAATCGCATGGCATGAGAGAAGGAGAAATCGATTCTCACTCGGCGATGAGCGATTCGAGGTTATCCACGCCCTGCCTGACATTGTCTGGCCAGAACATTGGGCGTGGAAGGATACAATTCCCTCAGACTCGGCTGTTCATCCAGCCGCACGGGAATCGGTATACCGCAGCATGCACCGACTGGTTGCAAAGGTCATTCTGCGCAACCCAAGTGGACAGGTCCTGATGGCGAAAGTCAAGCGTGGCTTTTTCACAGGGCATTGGACTCTGTGCGGTGGTTTCCTCGATTATGCGGAACACCCGCGTGATGGAGTCGCGCGCGAGGCGGCGGAAGAACTTGGCATTTCCATTGATGTTGGAGACCCGCATGGGGAATCAGCAGAGCCGCGCGAGGGTGAGGATTTCTCATTCGTTCAGTCAAGAATCTTCACTTCAGAGGGAATCAACTTTGTTTCATTCACCTATCTCGTCGACATCGACCCGAGCTCAGATGACTTCAAACTCAAAGATGATGAAATCGACGAGGTCAAGTGGTTTGAACTCGATGAGGCGGTGCAGGTAGCGGCATCACTATTCGACCTCGATGCACTGTCTCAACTAATGGAGGGTAGGTGATGAAGGACTCCTTGGTGAGCGATGAGGCATTCAAGCGAGTAATCATCGCTGGTGTCGTATTGATTGTCGGCACATGCATTGTCAGCCAAGCGATTATGCAAATGGACTTCAGCGGGAAACGAGACAATCCTGTGCATTACTCCGAACAATTTCCCGGTAATGCGACGCACATTGATTTCCCAGATGGTTTACCACCATTCATTTCATCTGCCGGAGCATATTATCCAGAGAAAGCAATTTTCGATGTTGGACTATCCATTGGAGGTATCTTGCTAGGCCTACTGGGTGTTGAGATGTTCCTTCGTTCCCGGAAATCACTCACTGCGATTGACGCATCGGTGTTGCGACATCTCGCGAACGTGGTTCAAGGAATCACAGCGGTAGTGATGGGGATTTCATTAGTGATGATTACTCGCCACCCATTCAACACTGATATTGTGCCGCATGTCTTCTATGCGTTGATTATCTTCCAAGGCAGCCTCCTATGGATGGCGGTGAATGCTGTGGCTCGGGCTCCTTTGGACAGTGGAGTTTACTGGAGGGGGCACCCTATCACACGAGTTCGCTGGCTACTATTTGCTGTAGGGCTCGTCTCATACCTACTGATGACTGTCTTTGTCGGCACCGGACACCTCGTTGAATCCGCACTCTTTGAGTGGACTCTTACCTTCTCATCGGAAATATCGATGCTGACTCTGATACCTGCGATTGCGATGGCATCTTCCGGGCAATCGGAAGAAGAATGAGGTCAGGATTCCTCATCATACCCAAGAGGTAGTGAATCTCGATTAGAATTCTCATCTACAATCCAAATTCCCAAGAGTATCGCCAGAATCATGATGACTATTCCTCCAACCAATAGCAACTGTGTGGTTTCTAACTCACCAGTGAGGTCTGCCTGAGGTTCTTCATCGCAATCTGCACCGAAACACTCACCGATGTCAGGAGAGTGGGAATCGCTGGCAACATCAAGCAATATGTGAATCTCGGTTCCATCGGAGACATAGTCGGTCAGAGCGTATTCTCCGGCCATTTCAGAACTGTTGAAGGGGAGTGACCAAGATCGACGACAACTCGAATCATTATCCCAATCACAAACTCCACTCAATAGCCCTGATGAGAACTCGTTCTCGTCATCGAAATCGCCGTCATCGTTGAGGTCCAAACCAATGTGGTGAGTGATGTTCTCACGGTCATCCACATTGTAATATTGGACGGTATCACTCACGATGATGCTCACCTGATTCGGGGAGTGATTGCCTTCGCGAACGATGACCGTGTAGGTGGAAGGGTCGTGTGCTGCCACAGGCATCGCAAACAGGGGGAAAATGAGTATCAGCATGAGGCTGAATGTACCTGCGGCACGGCGGGGTACGGTCATGGTGTCGGCTACCGCTTCATGGATAAAACAAAACCGACTCGCAGGTTCGGGGCCGCCATGGACGTCAAGGCAGTAGCATTGGCCGTGCTTCTATTGCTAGGTAGCACGATGCTCGGAGCCTTTGCGCTAATCACTCTCGGTGTTGACAATGACGCTGATTCAGACCAACTTGACTTGGTCGGCGACCCGCTGATGCAGGATGAAGAACATGATCACCGTAATGCAAGTTCACACATGAATTACACAGAAAATATCCAGCCAGTATCATTCAACAAACTCACCGAGCCGGGGAATGCAGAAATTCAGGTAGCAGAATCACCAGATGGGAAAACCTACGCCTACATCGCTGGCTGGAAAGAGATGCACATCGTCGATGTATCCAACCCAGAGAATACCACAGTGACAGGTGTCTATTACGACCCCAACACTCAGGTTCTCGACGTTAAGTATCTCGAATACAATAGTCGTGAATATGTCATCATACAGAACCAAATTGTCGACGCCGGTTCTGCAGACCCTAACGTTGGTGCATGGGAAGATCCGGCACAGGTCACAGTGACATTGGTCGATGTGACTGACAAATCCGACCCGAGTTGGGTAGACTCTTGGTATGATGCCGACCATCCGAGCGGCCCCCACAACCTGTATACGCACATGATTGACAATGAATGGTACATCTTTGTCGCAAACCCGGATTACGAACAATGCGACATCGGGCAGGGTGATGCTTGTGGCGGCATTACAATCGCGCACCTGAATTTCGCCGCTTACGGTGACCTGCCTAGAATCGTCAAGGTGGGTGAAGCGGAAGTGTCGTGGGAAACCACGCGAGGTGGATGGGTCTACATTCACGATATGACAGTGCAATCTTGGCCGGGAGAGGATACAAACGACCCTCGATTCGGTCGTACCTACGTCTACGGCGCATATTGGGAAGCCGGCTTGAGAATCTTTGATGTCAGCGATGTACCACACCCAGGCAATGATCTGGCCGAATATCTCTGGCATGGCTCGCTTTGCCGAGCATCTGGTGGGACACAGGCTGGTTGCATGTGGCGAGCTCCAGAAGTCGGACTGTGGATGGATTTTGAGGACTTCGACGGTGATGGAGAACCAGATAGCGGAACTACTGGTAACGAGAACGGAGGCAGGTCATCCTACATCCATTACGCTGAACCAATTGACAAGATGGTTGATGCAAGCCACCTTGGTTACCCTATGGGCAAGATGCACCTTACTCTCCTCGCCACAGAGGTATTGCAGACAAGTGTCGGCACCGGAATGGTCTATCTGCTGGACACCACCGAATATGAGGAGGTCAATGGAAATGTTCGATTCCTACCGAAACTGATTCATGGCTGGGAAAATCCATTCGCTTGGGAGCATTTCATCCCTGGAGGGGAAGAATGGCTGCTGTTCAGCCCACACAATGCGGATACTGCTATTTTCCAGACCGGACTTCCCGGATTGCCTGATAATAGCCACGGTGGGGCTTGGGATGGCAGAATCTACCTCGGAAGTTACCATGCTGGTCTGTGGGTTATTGACATCGAGACGCTGATGGCCGCTGGGCTTGAAGATGGAAACAAAACTGATGTTCATGCCGATGCTACTGTCGGTTTTCATCTGCCGCACGGAGCAGACGGTGAACCCCTTGAGAGTTCTTACTACGACTTCGGATGGACGCCGTTCATTTGGGCGGCTGAATATCATGAGGGGTACACCTACCTCTCGTGCATCACTACTGGCCTGTATATCGTCCAATTAGACCTAGATATGCCGTATGTCACATAATTCTAGTGCATCGAATGAGAACTCTAGCATGCGTTGGATTCAACAATAGGGCCCGCACCGGCAGGGCTGTCGGCCGTAGGCCGATGGGGTGTAAGGATGCGTAGAGATGCACTGCATTCAGACGAAGTCGCTGCAGATAGGGTGATGATTGCGGCTGCCTGTGCGTTACTAATCATCTCAGCAGCGTCGATTATCGCTTTGCTCGCAATCGGGGGTGGTACTGATTCGGTCGTAGACGAAGAGTGGCAATGGGTGGACCCAATAACTGAGATTCAAGATGATAACCACAGTCATTCCGACTTGCTTTCTCACCGTCTGTCCACACCGAATATGCAACTCATCGATTATCACAACCTGAACTGTGATGGAGATATGTTACCACCACCTGAACTCGACAATACTGCAGGGAGGCCTTGTGACCACGAAGTGAAGAATACGGCTCCGACACCCGGGGATAATTCCGAGGTCATTGTCGAAGGAAACTTCGACGAGGATTGTGAGGTTTACTCAGATGGTTCTGGTGGGTGCTTCGCATACGTCGCCGCATACAACCAATTCCACATCCTTGACATCTCTGCACCAAATGACATCAAGATGCTGAGCACTTACTACGCTGAAATTGCCCGGATTATCGACGTCAAGGTCACTGATGACAACAATTGGGTGCTGATAAATCACGAGTTGACAAATAGCGAATTAGACCCAATTCCGAATGATGACGACGCAAATAGTGGCGCCAATCGGCTCGATGTCATCTATGTCGGCGACAAGACATCGCCAATCAAGGTCGCAGAATGGAATAATCCACCAGCCGGCTTCCACAATCAAGACGTCCATGTCTACTGTGATTGGGATGGCGTGTCAAATCCTGATGAGGATTGCAGCCTATTCCTATTCGGCGCCGACCCTTACCCGGAGATCTTTGCAGGTGGAGTCGGCTACAAGGGCACACAGATTTTCTATGTCCCACTCGGATTTGAATCATGGCTGCCTAACCAGAACGATGAGCAACAGAATTCTAGCCGTGAAATTATTCGTTGGGGCGGCTACACTCCGGACCCTGACACCACCTGTGGTGGAACGGTGTTCAATCACGACAACGTGCTCTCGGTGCACCCTATCACCGGCCAAGTTCTGCTTTACTTGGCATATTGGGATGCAGGACTGCGAATCGTCGATGTCTCAGACCCGGTCACAGTTGCCGACCCATTCGGACTGAACTGGCCGCAGAATAATGAGGTCGGACGTTGGATGGGCTGCCCGTCAGCTGACGACGGCTGGTACGGGCCAGATGGTGGTGGCCATGCAAACATGACAGCATCTCAGTGGAGCGGCTCTACAGGAGTAGCAAACGGCAACGGCAATATTCACTACGTCGTTCCCTACGACCACCTCATCTGTTCTGGAATCTGGACTGGAAGCACTCTACCATGGCCCGAGCAGTGTGGAACTGGACCTGATGACGCAACTTACGGCATCAACTGGCGTCACTACACGCTAATCGCGCCCGAATATGGCAGCAATGACAATCACACTGGATACATACGTACCATCGACACCACCGACCCCGCCAAGCCATTCCTTGTCAGTGAGTGGAAATTACCGGGCAAGGGTATTCGTGACAACGGCAGCGAGCATGACCACCACTACATTCCAGGTGGTTACATCTACAGCCCTCACAACGGTGATACTGGGCTGGGTGGCAATGTCTACTGGACCCATTACCACGGTGGAGCATGGGTGACAGACCACGGCCGTATTTGGGATGAATTAGTCTGGGAGAATGGGGTGGCGGAACCAGAGAGAGGATGGCAGGCGATTACTAGTCTGGCAACCACTCACACCATGGGTTACTATCTGCCATCAGGTCCAGTTTGGATCAATGATTCGATTTCATTCCTTGAGTACGATATGGCAGATTGTTGGGCCTCGTGCATGATTCCTTTCGACTGGGGATTACAGTTCGACCCTCGTGGATTCATTGTCATCTCTGAAATGGTCAGCGGGCTTTACATCGTTCAGATGGATGAGGACTTGGATGCTGAGAATGACTTCCCCCCAATCTGGGATGTTGAGGCAGCACCAGAGGAGTGAGGTAAATGGCGTCGAGCCGTGTTTGTGTATCACTCGTTGTGTCAATCATTGCGCTATGCATTTTCGCCCCAACTGTGTCTGCACACGGTGCTAACACATTCTTGGTCATCGCTAGAGGCACCTACCTTCAGCCAGACACAATGGAGATTCTTCAGAATGACACTGTCGAGATTCACAACTCTGCTGAATCCAACCGAACTGTTAGAATCGATTTCGATGGAGATGGACTCTACAACGGCAGCAACGATGTCAATTGCAATCTGGCCAGCGGCGAGTATTGCGCGTTATGGCTTGAGCCGGCAAATTGGACAGAGGGGCAATGGACAATCGAGATTATCGATGAAAATGGCTCAAGAATGAATGCATCACTGACAGTCCAAGCCGATTTGCACGGTGTAAATGGCAATCCAATTGGATATGAATTCGGCTTGGATGATGAAGAACCTCAGGACGATGCTGCTAGTTCTTCCACCTTCAACAACTGGCTGCCATTGATTGCCCTCGCTAGTGGAATCAGTGGACTGCTATTGCTCAGCGTTGTCAAGAATCGACAAGTAGGAAGCAGTGAGGAAGAGTAATCAGAAAATTGGTGATGCAGTAGTTTGTGAAATAATTGTTCGGCGTACATTGACCTATTTCTTATGGATGTGAAAAATTGCGTTGTAGGGTAATATTGGTTATACTTCAGACCATTCTCATGCTATCCACCAACTCCCTCTCTGGTTGTCTCTCAAATGACACTACTCCACCAGATGTATTCCATGGAGAGGACATCATGGGTGGAGATTCAGAGTATTTGGTCCCTGCATTTACCCTACTTTCCCATGAAGGAACTGCAGTCAATCTATCTGACTATGAGGGGAAGGTTGTCATTGTCTCCTTCGTTTACACCCGATGCCCAGATGTTTGTCCCGCCGTTTCAGCCAGTCTGGCATGGACGCTGGAGGCACTAGGCGAAGATTACGGAGAGGATGTTGCAATTCTCAGTATCACAGTTGACCCTTGGTTTGATTCCGAGGAGGTGCTCAGCGACTATGCTGTAGGCCGGAATCTTTCGTGGCCCCATCTCCGTGGAGAAGTAGAAGACCTTGAGCCAATCTGGAAATCATTCCACGTTGGGCTGCGCACCTATCTCAACGATTCTATCGAAGAGGAGAATGGCACTGAAGGGCGCAGCGCTGCAAGACATCACCCCGACTATCTTGTCGACCACTCGACAGCGACCATTATCATAGACAGAAATCACCTACAAAGGGTGTTCTGGGGCGACCAAGATTGGGTACCAGAACTGTTCCTGAATGATGTTCAGGCGCTTATTGCTGAATAATACAATCAGAGTCCAAGGTGGCTCTTCGCTGCTGCAAGGGCGTCGGGGATTCCGTCACCATTTGAGCCACCACCTTGTGCGAATGTTGGTTTTCCACCTCCGCCTCCACCAATGTGTCCGGCGATAGCGTTCAGAATCGTAGTCGCGTCGTGGCGCTCGGATGCGATTGTGTCTTCAGTTAGTGCAATGATGAGTTTGCCTCCATCATCTCGGCTTCCAACAACAGCACAGGTGGGTTTGGATTCGTCGAGTGTCAATTCACCTACCATCTTCTGAATCGACTTGAGGTCGCCTGTGGCTTCCATCACAACATAGCGGATTCCGTCCTTCTCAACGGCTTCATCTCCGCCACCACTGGTTCGCAGTCGGACGATTTCCGCTTCAAGGCTCTCAATATGCTTCTGCTGTGATTTCCACTCATCAAAGAAACGAGTGACCGCTCTGGGCAGGTCGTCAGGTTGCACTCCGAGAGCCTCGGATGCTTCGCTCAGCAGTCGCTCTTGGCGACGGGCGTGCTCCCTCGCAGTCTCTCCGGCCACGATTTGCAGACGTTCCACCCCGTCTTGGACTTGACTAGAGCGAATGATGCGAACCTCGCCAATTTGACCTACTTCATCGTGATGCGTGCCTCCGCATGCCTGCACATCGTGGTCGCCAATGCGAATAACCCGAATCTGGGTGTGCTTTGGTGCGCCGCCTTGGTACAAATTGAGTCCAAAACGCTGGTCGGCTTCGGCTCGGGACAAAACAAGTTTCTCAACACTGGTATTTGCAGTGATAATCTCGTTGGCGTGGTCCTCAATTGCATCGAGATGGTCTCGATTCAGCCGACTGTGGTGGGTGACGTCCAAGCGAGCGTAGCGCTCACCCTTGTTGGAGCCAGCCTGCCAGATGTGCGGTCCAAGCAATTTCCGAGCAGAGCCACCGATGATGTGAACAGATGTGTGGTGATCCATCAACTGCTTGCGACGCTCCCAATCGATTTTGCCGCTAACCGCCGATGATTCAAGGGGCCCATCGGTGAGATGTACAATCACTTCGCCCTCGATACGGGCATCGAGGACTCTCACCGAATGACCGTTCTGTGAGAGTTGCCCTGCATCGCCGAGTTGACCCCCACCCTCCGGATAGAATAGAGTTGAATCGAGTACGACAGCATGGGTGGGCTCACCCATCACCTCGCTTGAGAGGTTCAGTGAAGCAATGTCCTCGGCATCGAGTTGTTGGGAATGCAGAACCGTCGCCTCAAATGAGGTAGCAGCAGTATCGGCGTAGTAATCGAGGGAAGTAGCAGGCAAACCTGCTCCGTTGGGTAGCGAATGTCCACTGGTAGTTTGAGCAGCTGCCTTGGTCGCTGCGGCATTCCTCGCCGCCATATCCGCAGCAAATCCGACTCGTAGTGACAGGTCAGGCCAACCCATTTCCTTGGCCATGGCCACCGTCATATCCGGCTGGATACCGCGCTCCTCGGCCAGCCTGAACAATATATCATCAGGAATATCGGATGCATCACCACTCACGTCCTTCAGAGCGGTGCGAACGCCAGCCTCGCCCTTCCGCATCATCTCATGATAGCGAGCCTCCTCAAGGGCTAGAATTTCCAGAATACCCTCGCGACTCTGTTCGAACGAGGAAATATCGAGATTGGAGTCCAGATGGTGGGTGCCTAACTCAGCGAGACTGACGCCAAGCCCCAACTCGTCTTTCATCCGACACACTCGTCGAGCCAGCATCCTGACCAAGTAGCCAGCCTTGGCATTGCTCGGAACCATTGCATCACCCAACATATTGCACAAAGCGTGCATGTGGTCGGGAATAGCATAGATGGATGATAGCGGCTCAGTCACCTGTTTCAGTCCATCAATAGTGATGTTGACACCCCTATCCGCAAGCCGCTCAACTAGTCGTGTGTACAGAGATGAGACATCGGTGCCAACATCGATGTTCAGAATACCTGCGAGTCGCGACAATTCTGAGAGAAGGGAATCCGCATCAACTTCGCCGAGAGATTTGAGACGTGCATCAAAATCACACAGGGATTTCAGCCATTCGACGCTTTCGGGATAAATCGCTTCGTAAATGGTCGGTGTGCCAGCAGCAGCCCAACAGAATCGCTCAAGGCCGTAGCCGGTGTCAATAATCTGCAACGACATTTTTGTGTAGCGCAGACCCTTGATTTCCACCTCACCCTCTGGATGCTCCTGCAAATTCATGAACACCAGAGTGGCTAACTCAAGTCCACCGACGATAACCTCGACCGCAGGACCGGCATTGCCGCCGCCAGACCACGGGCTCTCGACATAGGTGATTTCCAACGGGTCAATTGCAAGTGAGTCGACAAGTAGAGAGTCACACAGTCGGACACATTCGTCAATCCAATACACGACCTCATCGTCATCAGGTCGGTTGAAACAGTGGTGAGCCATCATCTCAAAGGTGGTGAGATGCCGGCCAGAACGGCCGACTGCGGCTACGTCAGTCAGCCTGATGCAGGGCTGTGAGATTGTCAACGGATTGGCCGGAGCAGGAACCTCTCCTGATGTGACATGAGGCTGGAAAACAGCGATGCTCGCAATGGTCAGATGGATGTCATCACGCCATCTTGCCACCACGGGATAGGGCGCTACCCGTTGGTGCTGATGTTGCTCAAAGAAAGCTAGGAATGTTTCGCGCATTGCATCCTTGAGTGACTTTCCTCGCTGTGAATAACCTTCAATAATCGGATTTCCGATGAAAGTGTACTCGTCCTCAACCGTATCACCACAGGTGTCCCGGTCTGCATCCCTAGTCCAGAATCTCTGTCCTGTGACCCGACAAATAGCCATACGGAAACCGGCCTCAGCGAAGAACGAGATATCTATCTCACCGAAGGCCATGGGTATCCCTGAATTGAGTCGAGACGCACTCGATTCTTGAAATCCACTGTTTGCGCCCACAGGGCGCAGGCGATATGTCGAGGCCGAAATTAACTTCAAAGCAAAGCCGCAGCGGCGGTCGTGAACGACGAGGGCGCGGCGTGGAAACAGCACGTCGAGGATGATGCGGAGTGCATCAAGAGAATCAGAAAACACGGTTCGATGAGAACTGATGCCCTGCTGGTAACTGACGATGCGCACTGGAATACTCACAGCGATGACCGCTCACCCGGCCAATTGGTGAATACCGCGTCACTGCCCGGCATTGTCGGAGAAGCATGGGCGATGGCGGACTGGCATTTCGGCTACGGCTTTCCAATTGGAGGCGTGGTTGCCACAGATATCGAGAATGGCGGTGTAATCTCTCCTGGTGGTGTCGGATTCGACATCAACTGCGGTGTCAGGCTATGTGCTACGGAACTCGATGTCGCAGATATCCGCGACCTGAAGGGTTTGGCGAGTCGGCTAGCGGGTCGTATTCCTGCAGGGGCTTCAGGCAAGGGCGGCGTCAGCCTCGACGCAAATGGATTGGAGGCAATTCTTGCTGAAGGTGCCGCCGCCGCAGTCGAAATGGGCTACGGCGAGGCGAGGGACCTAGCAACCATCGAGAGCAACGGATTGCTGGAGGGTGATGAGCGAGGACTTTCGGAACGCGCACAGAAGCGAGGAATGAAGGCACTTGGAACACTGGGTTCTGGCAACCATTTCCTAGAATTGCAAGTCGTTGACCGAGTAGTGGATGAACAGGCCGCCAAAGCCTTCGGATTACGAGAAGGACAGGTTACTGCAATGATTCACACGGGTAGCCGTGGCCTTGGACATCAGGTATGTACTGACCATGTGGGAGACATCGAGAAGCGTTATCGTAGCCATGGAGCGAGTTGGACTTGTGAGGAGTGGGACATCACCCTGCCCGACCGCCAACTCGCGGCCGCTCCATTCTATAGCCGACAGGGTCAGGCCTACTTCGAAGCGATGCAGGCTGCTGGCAACTATGCGTTTGCAAATCGCTCCGCACTGACTCAAAGGCTGAGAGAAGGTCTGCGCGCCCACCTAGGAGCGGCTGATTGTGATCTGCGATTGGTCTACGATGTGTGCCACAACATTGCGAAAATCGAGGATCATGTGGTTCACGGAGTATCGTGCACCTGCTGCGTACACCGCAAGGGTGCCACTCGGGCTCTGGGTGGCGATCATCCTGAACTGGCATCGACATTCAGTGGAATTGGCCAGCCGGTGCTCATTCCCGGTGACATGGGGACTGCATCTTGGGTTCTCGCTGGCCCTGAAAGCGGGGGCAATCGGGCCTTCTCATCCTCATGCCACGGTGCTGGACGGGCACTCTCAAGAAGCGCCGCGCGCAAACAGGTCGATGTGAAGGCTCTCGCTGAAAGGCTGAAGGCGGATGGAATCTATGTCCATGCGAAGACGCCAAATGTACTCAGTGAGGAGGCACCGGAGGCCTACAAGGACGTAGATGAAGTCATCAGATTAACTGCTGGAGCTGGTCTTGCTCGACCGGTGGCGAGATTGAAACCTATCGCCGTCATCAAAGGCTGAGGCCCCTCGACTTCGCCGCTACTCATGTGGAGTTTTCTTGGTTCTGAGACCTTCGGGCGTTGATATGTCGTCGGCTGATTTTGACAACCATCACCCACCAAAGGACTTCTAGAACTACCAAAGCGAGGGCCATCCCCCAGCCAAACCCGGATTCGACTTGATTGAGTCCTGTCGTTCCGGATGCCGTGTTCCATGCCTCTACCATGCTAAGCATTGTCTTTCCTTCATTGTTCGTCACATCGATATCCCTGGGCGAGTACCGCCTGGGGGTGTTGGTGCCGCTCCAGAGTGGATTCCGTCAGCTTCCTCCATGATGACGGTGAGCAATGTGTTGACAAGGCGACGCAGATCCTCAACCTCAAGTTGCAGTTCAGCCATATCGCTGGCAACCCGTAATTTCCTTTCTTCTGCACGGCCCGTCATACTCGCATCCCATCCTTGAGGAGTCTCCTCCTCGAAATCCTAAGCCTTACGCGCCGGCCTATAAAGGAAACGGTTTCGTTAGGTTTCTGACGCGCGTATGAACACTACCTGATTGGTGCCGAAACACAAAAAAGGGGTTTTACGCGATTCAATTCAACCTAATAGGTGGGAAATGATGTCTGATTTGGTACCACCCGTATCGAATCCAAGCGAATCGGCCAATTCGACAAGTTCGGCCTTCTTCATTCGATTCAGCGCCGCCTTCGATGGTAAATCAATCACGGGATCTGACTCGGGTTCAGGTTCTGGCTCAGGTTCTGTTTCCACCGCTGGCTCGGCCTCAACTTCAGGCTCGGCATCCATCTCTGACTCATCCTCTTCCTCTGATGGTGGAGGTGGTGGGGCACTACTCGCATGTTCTGCGACAATCTGATGGGGCTTCCATCCGCGTCGCAGCCACTTACGTATCCTCTTGTCACTCCACTCAGGCAGACCTGCCTTGACTTCAGCAACAGTACTACTCAACTCATCGCCTTCATCAGACATAGCAGCGAAGGCCTTGGCGGCTTCTACTAATTCTGACTGGCGCAGATACCCATTATCGTCAGCGTCGTAAGCTGCGGCAAAGGAAAGGAAAGCATCTCCCTCCGTAATACCGTGCTGAGACATCACGTAGGAGACTGTGGCGTCGTTGTAGTCTAGTGGCAACTCAGCTGTGGGCGGAGGTGAAGGAATCGGCTTTGCGTCCATCGATGGCATCGGCGGTGCGTCAACCGGAGGCCCAGTAGGACCAGCGCGGGCGGGGTGTCCATCATCATCGAACCACACGTCGTCTTCTACCCACTCATAATCCTCGTCTTGAGGCCGTCGGAGCACTAGTACGAGAACTAGGGAGAGGACTGCGATGACCAAGATTACAATCAGTCCAATTAGTTGCGCCGCAGTCATGCTGGCAAATCCTCCGCTTCCATCGCTTGCAGCGACCTCGAATGACTCAACTGACAACAACACTGAATGATTCCCATCTACAATCAGGTGTAGGTCAGCAGTGCCAGCCTGCCAAGCCTCCCAAGTGAATATGGCTGTGTTGTCACGTGACATCGGACCCATGGATACCTCAACGGTGTCGTATTCCTTCCACAATCCTTCTATCCTCTCAGCAAGGGTGACTGACAAGATGCCGTTTCGCAACCCGTCATTGTTGAAGTAGGCCGTGATGGTGACCATCTCCCCTACAACCGGATGGGCGGGTTCTATTGTGAAATCAATTAGAGATGGGACGAATTCAATAATCGATAGCGACGGGACACGCGGCAGCGATTGAGTACCTTCACCAACCAACTCATTGCCGGCAAGGTCCTCACCACTGACCCACAGAGTAATCTGGTCTCCATCTTCCAAACGGTCGATGCCAACTGCTCGCAAGTCGAATAACCCGTGATAGTGGTAAATTGAATCTTCCACGTAAACTTGTGATATTTCAGCAGAATCACCAACCCCCATCAACGGTAGGCCGTTGCGGAGATATGCCCAGTGCAGGGTGAGGGGAGCATCAGACATACCTCCATCGTCATCCACTACGAAATCGATGGTGACGCTGTCGAGACGGTCGCTCTCAAGCAGTGTCAGAGATGTGGTCGGATATCGATATACATCGAAACTGATGACTGGTGCATCACTGTCTACGACAATTGAAGTGTCTGTGTTGAGAACAGAAGTGCCGCTTCCTTCCACATTGCGTACGTAGATGTGGATTGGCATATTCGGATTGAGAGGTGCACGCATTGGCAGAACGAATGGCATTGAGAAAACCCCACCGGGCTGCACAGATACATTGGCCGAAAGTTCAGTGACCCCATACATGATGAGCCCCTCGACCTCAAGGCCTGTTGTGGGTTCCAGTATCGGAATCTGGGTTGCCACGTAGCGTACGATGCCCTCGACTGCAATCTCGTCACCTTGTCGAACATACAGAATAGAAGCATCGCCCGGGGAGATTGGGGGCGTCATATCGACCAAATCGGTTGTAATCGCTTCCAAACTATTGTCGAGTTTCCAGCGCATTCCGTTCAGATTGTTGACATTCTCAACAACTTGCTGGTCATCAATGATTGTCACTCCAGGAATGCGGAAGTTCTCAGAGGTTGGCGAGTGCCAATCAAGACTGAATCGGAGGTCGACCTTTGCAGTATCTTCTGACAATTGCTCAATGGTCACGCCAATCGGAGTGACGCGACTCTCAAATGGTGTGAAGAAGGTACCTTGACGCGGGTCGTAATGGAATTCACCGAACGGAGCAGAAGTCTGTCCCGCGAGATAGACCACGATGTCATCAAGTGTCTCGATACCGTTGGCGTCTTTGATGTACATGCTGATAGTATGCTCTTGCCCGGCGAGCAAATATTCACTCTCAGTGTCGAGACTGAAACCAGTGCCTAGCAGAATCGTCTCGGTATTCTCAGCAGTTTGCAGGGTAGCCCAGTCATTGTATAGGCCCGCACCTCCACCCGTGCCACCATCGAGGTAGCTATTTCCAGCCCAGTCAGTGCCAGAAAGATACAGGCTCACCTTGCCGTTGAATCCGTTGCCCGACACATCGATACCGCTGAACGTGACCTGTTCGCTGCCACTTCGCAAGGCGAATAGGGGCTCAGAGACGGATTGATACTCGCTTTCGTTAGCGAATCCATCGACATTTGTGTCGTCGATATTCTGGCGCCAGTAGTGCAGTGTCAGTGATTCACCTCTATCCTCTACGTCCTCCACGGTCACGTAGACACTCAGCGGTGATATTGGGTCCCAGACGAAGCCATCTGCATCGAGTAGGCCGACAGAAGTCTGCACCAATAGTGGGCCGGCGACAGGGGGTGTATTATCGATTAGAACCATGACTACCGGGGGTTGTACCGTCATATCCTCTGCTCCGGTTGAGCCTGTCACCGGCCCGACTCGCCCCATGACTGGTGAGAGACTGTAGGCATCGTCCGAGCCGAGAACTGCTTGACCCGAGAAGGTTCCCGGGCCATCAGAGAGCAACGGTATCTCGACACTAGAGATGTTCAGTCCGACTGCGAAATCGCTGATGGCTGGTCTCAGGTCAACCGTGTTCTGGAATCTGACCTGACCGGTAACGTTGAGGGTCGCTTCAGGAATGACCCTGAATGGATAATCTGGCGAAAACGGGTTGGATAGATGACGGCCGTGCTCATCGTAGACCTCAAATCCACTGATTTCAAGGTCATTTTCGACTGCTTGAGAGCCTGAGCCACCACTTTGTGCATATGCAGGACTACTTGACTCCCCAGTAGTGTTGAATGCGGTGGCCTTCCAAGTGATTGAAGCAATGTCGTCGCAAGACCATTGCACATCGAATACCCAATCGACTGCAATGAAATCAAACAGTTGACCGGGAGGATTGCTTTGGGCCTCTATTGCCAGACTATTCGCTGAATCAAGGGTCAAACAACTCTGACCGGCGGCCTGGGCAAATGTGGGTGTTGCCCACTGCCCATCGCCATTGGTGACCGTGAATACGATTGAGGTACCTTCTGAACCGGTACCGACCAATTGAATCTGCCCAAGTTCATCATTGTCATTCAGGTGATGGTGGCCGGTTGATATTGTGACTGATGAGCCATCTGGATACATTGTATTCGGGGCGGCGAATTGGTGATTGGTAATCATCAACTCATGATATATTCCGCCGCCGATGACGAGTACACCAATATCTGCAGTCATTGTGACTGGAACAGTAATCTGCAACTTCGGGGCACCAATCTGTTCTGCGGCGTGGTAATCCTTCACCTGCTGGGTAAGGCCGGTTACATTCTCACTGATTGTGTATCCAACTGTGAATGCAGTGATGTCGATGATATCAGGGGCTGTCCCAGATATCTCGAATTCTATCACTCGCCAATCGCGATCTGCCTGAATGCCGCTCTGGGCCTGAATCGCGTTCATCTGATTATGCCACGTATTTGAGAAAGAATACGTTGATACTCCAGAACCGGTAAACGAGACTACTTGGCTAGAACCCACCTGATTGAATTCTAATCCTTGGGAGGCAAAAGTCCCTGTGGCAGCCACCATGGAGACAACTAGACTGGTTACTGTTGCATCACCCGGAATCATCACTGAAACTGCAGCAGGACTCGTGGAGTCCACCGTGACTCTGGCCGATGTGCTACCGTTGTGTGTTGTCGTCCCACTGGTGTCGGTGGTCTGGTACAGCATGGTCTGCCAGCCGTGGTAGCCGTAGGCAGTACCTGTTGGGAAGGACCAATCTACAGTGCCATCATCCGTGACATCGACAGTTGCGTTCACTGCTGGTTGTCCGAATAATCCAGTGGCAGTCAACTCGCGCACCATGCCACCACCAGCGACATTCACTCGCACACCGAAGCCGGGTTGAGGTTCAGGGAATGTGAGAGTGCCAGTCGGGCCAGTGCTGCCGACGTAATTACCCCACGAATCGATGAGATTGATTGTAACTCCAGTGGCTACTCCGGAGAATCTGACTGATGTAATCGGGCGGGATGAGTGAACGAAGTTTGACATGACCACTTCGGAGGAGGTGCCGGGGTTGGTCAAGTTGCCATCACCGCTGACCAGACCGCTGCCAACCAGCCACCCAGTCTTTTCAGGCCCATTCCCATCCAGATAACGCACACTTCCCACATGTAATGCACTGACTAACGGGGTTGAGTAGGGGTCACTGGTACCCACGGTCACGCGTACGTGTATGGAAGAGTGGGCGTCCCGGTCAAGGCCATGCAAGGAAATGGGGAAAGTCTGGTTTTCGAATCCGACGATGGGGCTTCCTGTACCATCCATGATGGCACCGCCAATCCATGTCCCGTTACCCATCGTTGCGTCAACATCGACGAATCCTGCTCCGAGGTCATCGACTTGGATTGGTGGCGAGAGCCAATTGCCCTCGTCAAGGAAATAGTCGACTTCAAGGCCGACATCATCGACATACCAGCCCTCATCACTGACTATCGAGTCGCTCTCAAAGGAAAATCGGAACCATACCGTCTGGCCAGAATATGACGATAGGTCGGCGGTCTTGGTCTCCCACAGATTGTGTGGGCCATTGCAACTGAATCCACCGGGTGGTATTGAATTGGAACCATCGAAAATCCAGTCATTGGCTAGATTACCATTGGTATTGAATGTGAACCCATTGGTATCGTAGAAGGCAGCGCCACCCGGGTCGAAGTGATTCCAAGTAGTATTGTCAGTCGAGATGAAGATGGCCCCACCATCCCAACCGTTCTCGGAACACATCCAGTGGCCGAAAGTCAGTCGGGCACTCGCACCTGCTGGGATTGAGTATCCGGGAGTATACAGATGGTCCCAGTTGCTACCGCTATATGTGCCAGCGAGATTGGTGCCAAACCCGAATGGAGTGGTCGGGAACGATGTCGGCCCCATCTGATTGGTATTCAGTGGTCCGAATTCCCATTCACCAGTGGCAGCCCAGCCATTTGGAATACCTCCGGGTGCACCCGCGCTCGCGTCCTCAAAGTCCTGACCAGTGGTCAGCGCACCTGCACCGATGGAGAGGAATTGCCAGTCATCAGCCACTGCTCCAATCGCATAATGGAACATCGTGCTTGCTGTATTCAATTGGTCACTGTCCACCACATTGCCGCTACTGTCTATAATCTCGATATAGTCGATAGTGACTCCTTCAAGGGGGTCTGTATTCCCTCCGTATTGAATTGAAGAATCAGTTTGAACCACATAACGTACATTCACCAAGCTCACTCCTTGGAATGCCGCCGGAATGGCTAGGTCGAGGAGAACGAAGGAGTTGGTCTGGTCAGTATAGGTTGTACCGCCGACAGTGTAGCCGTTGGAAGGGATTGCTCCGCTACGTGATCTGCAGACAGTAGTCGATTGTGAACCACCAGTGGATGAGATGTCAGTCCATGTGTTGTTATTCGTTGACAACTCAATGCATAGATTATCCCAACCACTCCCTTCAAGGTCCCACTCAAGTCGGGTGCGAAGGACTGAATTCGTGCTTGCATTCGAGAAGTTGAAATTACCCTGCAGCGCACCTACAGCGCTGTTGGAGTAAAAGCATGAAGTGGCTGATGTAGTGTAGCAGCCATGATGCCAATAATCCGTGGAATTACCTATGTTGACTAGCCGAATATCATCCAAGAACCACCCTGGTATCCCGGAACTTGAGTTGTCGGTGAAAATCCTGAACCTAAACTGAATCTGGTTAGCGTTGGATAGCCCAGTGATATTGTCCAAACTGAAGGTGTCCAGATTCCAACCAGTGTGGCTATTGGACGCCCACGCAGGGAAGGTGCTGCTGCTGCCGGGTGTGCCTGAGGGAATTGAACTTGCGAGGGTGACGTTGCCGTTGTATCCACCGACCGGAGCAACCCACGTCCAAGAACCGGTGTCAAGTCGATACTCAACCCAAACTGCATCTCCACTACTGCTGTCCAAGTGATGCCAGTTCCACATTGTCATGTTGAAGTCAGCAACCGGCCAAGGGATGTTCTCTGCAGGCATTCTCAGTGCAGAATCAATCCCAGCCGGAACTGGTGAACCTGCGACGGTTGCTGCAACCACGCTTCCACCGTGAGCTGAGGCTGGAATAGAGCCGTGTGTCAATGTTCGAGTTCCACCCGACACTGTGCCATTCTGAATATTCCCAATCAGTGAGGGGTGCCAGATTCCACTGTTGCCATCAACGCTCCAGTTATTCTGGAAAGTCAGTGCCACATTGCCACCGAAGTTGTCCACTTGGCTGAAAGCACCGTCAGGAAGCAGAGATAGTTGGCCGGCAAAGTGCGAGTCGGTGGTATCGGTGAACGAACCAGCGGTGAAATTTGTCGAAGTGCCTGTGCGCCACTGTGAACCATTGCCATCTGCCGCCATTATGTCCTCCACAGTCAGCCATGAATCGAGGATAGTCGCATTGCCCGGCACGTTCCAGCCATCGACGGTTACTGCTTGGCCGCTTGAACCAACTGCAGATGGCCCAATCCAAGTGGAAGTGTCTGCTGCAGCCCATGGTGCCGCTACCATCAGCAGAATGATTGCGATGGCTGAAAAAACGCTGCGATTGCTTGACATGGCTTGGCCTCTGCATCGGGGTCGCTGCACCGACTGAATAATCTTCGCCTACGGCGAATGTGCGAATCACAGAGCCACTGGTGGGAATTGAACCCACGACCTACGCCTTACCAAGGCGTCGCTATACCTCTAAGCCACAGTGGCAGCAACGGCGGCGAGCAATGAGGCCGCTTTAATCGTGGCGCACTGCATAGATGCAGCCCTGTGAGGCGATTAGTCAAGCGTCACCGTCAAAACAGAAGGGCGGGTCGAAGGGGTCGCAGCCGAGATCGCATAGCCTGGTATCGCGCGTGACTGGAAATCACGTGGGTTCGTCCCGCGAGAGTTCAAATCTCTCTCTCGGCGCCATTTAACCGACTGTCACAGGATGAATCGAGTACACGAACGACCACGATATATTTTGGACCATAGAGTAGCCATCGATGATATCGATTGTGTGTGTGCAGTCAAATGCAGAACCGCCCAGATAGTAGTTTGCGGACAGTGTATCGTGGGTGGGTGGCCCAGCAGCCTCGAAGTATCCGGTGCTGTA
>Ga0310123_10001075_pt1 | contig 23199 bp, 17 predicted proteins | sample CB6_AW_1057_MG_FD_203505 | JGI IMG/M metagenome (GOLD analysis project Ga0310123, IMG submission 203505) | Marine microbial communities from Western Arctic Ocean, Canada - CB6_AW_1057 | ecosystem: Environmental > Aquatic > Marine > Oceanic | place: Canada: Western Arctic Ocean | collected... | reverse complement strand
GACGGTGGGGTCTTCGGACGTAAACCCCGCGGCCTGGAATGCGATCAGGGCCAGTGCTGTGGGTGAGGGTTCGGGCTTGATGTCTCCATCGGCCTTCCAGGTCTTGCCCCCGTCGGGGCTCTTGCCGGGTCCAAACCCCCAGGTGCCGTCGGCGTTCTGGATTTGTCTGAGTCGCTTGAGGTCTGTGGCGACCTGTTTGTCGATTCGCTCAGCAAGTCGTGTGGCTTCTGCGGGGGTGGTCTTCTTCCCCTTGTAGGGCACTCGCGAAGTGGCCTTCGGCTGGGTCTTTTCCATCTTGGCCACCGCGGCGGAGACGGCGAGATAGTCTTTCGGGAAGTACCTCCTGAGCAGTTCGACCCGGTGGGCCATGTCGTCGGTGTAGACGGGTTTGACGCCGAGGACCTTGCGAGCCTTGTCTTCGAGGCCGCGGAAGTACTTGGGATCTCCGGTCGCTTTCCAGGCCTCGTACAGCACTTCACCGGCATAGCTGAACACCACACTCTTGCCGACGTTGGCTCCGGGTCCGGCGGCGTTGATGCCACCGGGGTCACCCGACTGGAGGATGAAGTTTGCAGCGCGGATGGCCTGCTTGCTCTGCAGGGCACGCGGGGCCCGGAAGCGTTCGATCGAGACGACCGAGTGTCCGGCGACGCGGGTGCCGGCGGGTCCGTCACCGAGATCCAGCGGAGCCAGGCTGGTGTTGTTTGCCGCATCGATCAGCTTGTTGGTTGGCCGCATCGACTGGTAGCAGATATTGACCAGGTTGCGGAACAGCTGGATGTTGCGGATGCGGTAGCCCTGGGTCAGCGGGATCGCCGGCCCCCAGACTCCACTCTGCGTGTGGCAACTCATGCACTGGGTCCCCAGCAGGTTGCCCGTATCGCGGATCCGCCGCTCGACGCTGGCCCCTCGTGGCCGGTTGGCCAACCAGCTGTCGACCTGTCCGACGTGGTCATAGAGTCCGTGCCGGACTGCCTGGCGGGGGTCGGAGAAGGGAGCGGGGCGGACGACTCGGAGGTCGAGTTCGTAGCCGGGCGCGTTGCTTTCGACGCGGAGGAAGTAGACCTGGCCGGGTTTCAGGAGTCGGTTGATCGCGATCCGGTGCTGTTCCTGCTGCTGGTGGACCCGTTCGTTGGAGTTCTTCCCCTCGGTGTACTCGTCTCCCAGCGGCAAGAGAGATCCGCTCGCGGCGGTGACCGTTTTGGCCGGCAGCGTGTAGCAGCGAATCCTGGCGGCGATCAGCTGGTCGGGGATCGACAGGCACGCGGTCAGTAGCCGCGGCTGGTCGCCGGGGAATGTGAGCCGGAACCAGTCGTCCCCGCTGGCTCCGACACGGCTGTTGTCGTAGTACTCGATGTCATCGGATCCTCCGACGACCCGCAGCGAGTAGTCCTTTGGAGACTTCCTGAGCGGCAGTGGCTGAGCCTGTTCGGGCGTGTCGTTGGGTTCGGCTTCGATGAACAGCCGATTGCCTGCGGGCCGGGCGTCGATCTTTCGGATTTCAACGGTGACGTCGACCGAGTGGCCGTTGATCCAGGCGACTTTTCGGGCCGCGGGTCGACTGAACGGTGCCTGTCCTTTTTCGCGCCAGCGGCCGCCGTCGAACAGTTTGACCTCGCCTTGCTCGGTTGAGACCTGCAGTTGGTAGGTCCCGGCGATCGGCGCGCGGTAGACGGTGAAGACGTCGGGGTCGAGGGCGTGGAGCAGTTTCGACCAGTTGGGCGTGGGGACTGTGTAGATGCCCTGGGCGTCGGCCTTGCGGGCGGGCTTTGTCGTTTTCGGGCCGGAGAACTGCTTGGGATCGTCGGCTCGGATGAGTGCCCAGATGGCCCTGAGTCGACCGTTGTTCGGCAGGGTCGACGGCTTGTCGATCCGGGCGCTGATGGTGACGGCCTGGCCCTGATCGAGGTGTACGTCTTGGGAAAGCGGCTTGGGGACGGGGGCCGTTTTCCGGATGTCCTGGGCCTGTGCGGCGGGCACGAGTGTCGCGACGAGGAGTGCGATGATGCAGCGAACAGGAACGGACATGGTCAACTCGGGAGGGCGTTTTCGTTGAAAGTCGCTCGATCACGGGGAGTTCGTGCTCGGCGGTGGTGCGTGAGGCTCCATTGTCTCTGGTTTACCGGAGCGAGTTCAAGTGGAGCCAACAGGGGTTTGGCCCTTGGCTCCAAATTACAGACGGGTTGGTACACTGTGCCGATTCCGATTGAGGGACTGCGATGCGGACTGCACTGGGATTGGTGTTGGTGTGGGTGACGGCCACCGGCGAGGCCGCTGCCGCCGATTGGCCTCAGTGGCGTGGTCCTACGCGTGACGGCGTGGCCGATGCGTCGGGTTTGCCGGTGAAGTGGCCTCAGTCGCTGGGCCGTTCGTGGAGTAAGAAGGTGGGCCTGGGCCATTCGTCGCCGGTGGTGCAATCGGGGCGTGTGTACCAGATGTCTCGCGACGGCGACCGGGAGGTGGTCCAGGGGTTCGACCTGGGCACGGGTCGCGAGTTGTGGAAGCGCCAGTACAAGGCGTCCTATAAAGTCAATTCGGCCGCTCGGGATCATGGTCCAGGACCCAAGGCGACCCCGGTGGTGTCGGGCAATCGGCTGGTCACCTTCGGCATCAGCGGGATTCTCTCGTGCTGGGACATCACAAGCGGCCGCAAGGTGTGGTCGCACGAGTTCAGCAGCCAGCACAGAACGACCTCACCGCTGTACGGCCACGCCGCTTCGCCGATCATTGTTGGAGGCCGAGTGATCGTGCACGTGGGTGGCCACGATGACGGGGCGTTGTGTGCGTTCGAGTTGGCCAGCGGCAAGGTCGTGTGGCGTTGGGCCCAGGACGGCCCGTCGTACACCTCGCCGGTGATGGTCAACCTGGGCGGCAAGCCGCACCTGGTTGCCCAGTCTCAGAAGTTCCACCTGGGCGTCGATCCGGCCACCGGCGGCATCCTGTGGCGTGTCCCGTTTAACACTCAGTACGACCAGAACAGCATCACACCACTGGTTGCCGGCGGGCGGTTGATCCTGGGTGGCTACAACCAGCCGACGGTGGCGTTGAAGGTGACGGCTCGAGGCAACCGGTTTCGGACCGAGGGGGCGTGGAAGAACCGCGAGATCTCGATGTATATGAGCAGCCCGGTGCTGGTTGGGGGCCGGATGTTCGGCTTCAGTCACCGGCGTCGCGGGCAGTTGTTCTGTGCCGACCCGGTGACTGGCAAGGTGGCCTGGGCGGCCCAGGGGCGGCTGGCCGAGAATGCCGCGATTGTGGCCGCCGGCGGTGTGTTGCTGGTGCTGACGACCGGCGGCGAGTTGCTGGTGGTGGCCGCTGAGGGGGGATACCGGGAACTGGCGAAGTACCGCGTCTCCGAATCGGCGACGTGGGCTCACCCGGCGCTGGTGGGCTCGAAGCTGCTGGTCAAGGACCGGGACGATCTGCTGGTCTTTGATCTGAAGGGGTGAGGTGTCCCTGGGCTAGAGTTCAAACAGCGACTGCGTTTTGACGACCGCCCCGCTTTCGGGGAAGGTGTGAAACGCGTTGACCAGCAGGCTGTCGGGGGTGCTGTCGGTGGTGATCAGCGACAGGGGTGCCGGGTCGAACCGGCCGACGGTGGGAAAGCTGAACGCCACGGCGGCAGTGCGGCTGTCCTCGAGCAGTTCCTGGTGCACGTGCAGGAACACCTCGAGGTCGAGTTGTTCGAGCTGGTAGCTGGCGTGGTATCGGATCCCGTTGTCGAACTCGAGCGTCTCGTGTCGGCTGCCGCGGATGCGGTCTTCGAGCAGTTGGCGAGACTGGGGCAGGGGGTGTTGTCGTGCGGAGGTGACTTCGGTGACGGTTTCGCCTTTGACCCTCATCGAGACCATGTGCCCGGTGTCGCAGAGTTTCAGCGCGGCCGAGTAGTTGTCGTGCCAGATCTCGGCCTCGGCCCGTACGTCGAGCAACTCGGGATGTACCGATCGTCTGAAGAGGTGGAACACCAGTTCGCGGGCATCGGGGCGGACCGAAGAGAGTGACATGCGGCGGTGACCGTCGAGTGTCTGGGGAGGTGCGTGCGGGCTGAATTGTACCGCCGCACCGGACCTCTCGCTACCGGCCAGATTGAGCCCCACGGCACGAAGTTCTACCTGGCCCCGGCCTCCTCGAGTGCCAGCAGCCGCTTCTTCAATCGCGTGCCCTGGGGTGCGGAGAATCCTCCGAGTCGACCCGAGGCGGCGATGACCCGGTGGCAGGGGACCAGGATCGGCACGGGGTTGTTGGCCATCACGCTGCCTACGCCACGAGCAGCTCGGGGTCGCCCGATCCGCCGGGCCACCTCCCCGTAACTGATTGTTTCGCCGTAATCGATCCCACGGACTTGGTTCATGACCTGGAACCTGAAGTCGGTCATGGGAGGCAGGACCAGTGCCACATCGTCGAAGTCGGTCGGTTCTCCGGCCGCGAAGTCCTCCATCCGCGACCTCAGCTCCGGATCCCAGTCCGATTCCCGGGACGAGCGTGTTCCGACCCGTTTTCTCAGCGAGGAGGCCGAGTCGTGTCCGATCTCGACCCCGTGCACCGATTCGCCGTCTCCGAGCAGACCGAACCATCCCAGCGGGGTAGGGAAGACGGAGAGCAGCAGGTCGCATCGAGCGTCGTTCATGGGTGCCGGGCTGAGTGGATCCGGTGGTGTTCAGGGTCTTTGACCGTCTGCACGGTGACCTATACAATAGGGGTCTCGCGACCGGCGATCACCTCCATTGTGGACGGACTGGGTGCCTTTGGTCGCGGCACATCCTTGCGAGGTGTCTCTCGATTATGAACGCCTACAGCTCGCTGGCGGACGAATTCTACAGCAACATGAACCTGAGCACCGAGATGGCTCTCCCGAACAACCGGGAGACGGTGCTTGGATTCCTGGAGCGGGTCCAGAAGTCGTACCCCTCGATGCGGAACTTCTACACTCGGGACAACGGCGACTTTGTGCTCGAGGAGGACAAGGACCAGGGGCAGCAGCGTTGGCTTTCGATTGAGCCGCGTCGGATCAACAGCGGTCACGCGAACCCTGACGACCTCGACAGCTCCCTGGATCAGCACCTGCTGGTGCTCCAGCAGGTGCCCTACATGCTCTCGGTCAGCCCGCTGGATTGCGAGGCGCTGGACTACATGATGGGCTTCGATTTTGCCTACAGCGGCAACCATGACGCGTTGGTGGCCGAGGCGTTGGGGACGGTTGTGGCGTTGGAGGGCCTGATGGACATTTCCGGTTCGGAGGTCCTCAACTACGAGCCGGCGATCACGTTGAGCCTGGATGAGAGTTGCCGCCGGCAGGCCCGGTTGATGATCGAGACCCGGACCAATGCCTACCAGGTTCGCAAGGGAGATTTTCCCGACGAGTTGATCAGCGTGTATTTCACGGTACGCCAGTATGGGAGCCTGGAGGCAGACGCGTCGTTCGAAGAGACACTGGTGGCGTTGCGAGGCCAGTGCGAGGAGCTGCTCGACGCGTTCGTGATCGAGCAGGTGCTGCGTCCCCTGGCGCAGGCGATTGCGACGAAGTAGAGCACCGGGGTGGTCCCGGGGTGAATCGATCTGGAGTCGGGAGAACTCGACGTGGCCGTTGCGCTCAGCCAGTTTGCTCAGACCCTGTCCGTCGAGACTGCGTTCACCGTGTTGGCGGTGGCCAAGCAGTTGCAGGCCACAGGAAAGGACGTCGTCGAACTCGAAATCGGCGACAGCCCCTTCGACAGCACCGCTTCGGCCAAGTCGGCCGGCGTGGTGGCGATCGAGGACAACCAGTCTCACTATTGCCCCTCGCCGGGGATCCCGCCGTTCCGCGAGGCGGCCGCGAAATTCGTTTCCGAAGAATTCCACATCCCGGCCAGTTCCGCCAACATCGTCGCCGGCCCTGGAGCGAAGGTCTTCGAACAGTTCTTCTGCGAGGCATTTCTGGATCCCGGGGACGGGGTGCTGGTCTTCAGCCCGTTCTTCCCGACCTACATTCCCAACATCGAGCGGCGGGGTGCTCGAGCTGTACTCACACCACTGCGGCAGTCAAACGGGTTTCGGCCCGAGGTGTCTGCGATCGAGAGCTTCCTGGCCGACGACCCGCAGCCCAAGGCCATCTTCCTCAATTCGCCTCACAATCCCACCGGCGGAGTAACGACCGAAGAGGACCTGGTGGCGATTGCCGACCTGGTCCGCGGCACCCAGATCGCGGTGTTTTCTGATGAGCCGTACTGTCACATGGTCTGGGAGGGTCGGCACCACTCGCTGTTGGAACAGCCCGGCATGATGGATCAGTGCCTGGCGGCCTACACCTTCAGCAAGTCGTACAGCATGAGCGGTTGGCGGCTGGGGTTTGCGGTGACGTCTGAACGCATCGCCGACTCGATCGGCAAGATGATCAACACCTCGCTCTCGTGCACGCCTCCCCTGGTCCAACTCGCCGGAACCGCGGCACTGGGCAACGACCACGCGGAACGTGACCGGGTGATGGGCGAGTTTCGCGACAAGGTCGTGCTGCTGACCGACGGTCTCAATGCCATCGACGGCATCCACTCGCTGGACCCCACCGCCACCTTCTACGTGTTCCCCAACGTGATGCCGGTCTGCAACCGGTTGGGGATCCGCAGCCACGGGTTGGCGATGTACCTGCTCGAGGGTGCTGACGATGAATTCGGGGTCGCCTGTTTGGGGGGCGAGTGTTTTGGCGAGGCCGGGGCGGGGTTCCTGAGGTTCAGCTGTGCCGAAGGGAACGATCGCCTTCAGCAGGCTCTGGATTTCCTGCCCGAGGCGTTTTCAAGAGCCGATCGGATCGAGTCGTATCTCGAGAGCCATCCCGAGTTCCGTCTCGAGACGCCGTACGAGATCGAGGCATAGGTGGACCCCCTGGCTGGCGACTGCCCAGGTCCAGAGATGCCCAACGACTCTCACACTCGACCTCCAGGGCTGCTGGTCCCGCTGATTCGCCTGGTCACCGGCGTGTACTGGGTGGCGATGTGCGTGGGGACTCATGTGCCCAACCCTCCGGATGTCGTTCCCAGCCACGTCTCGGATACCTGGTTGCACCTGGGGGCCTACCTGGGGCTGGCGGTGTTGCTGGTCGGTTCGCTGGCTGCGGTTCGTCCGGTGAGTCGTCGCGACGCGATCCGGGTATGGCTGGTTGCGATCTGTTACGGGGCGGTGGACGAGTTGGCCCAGATGATCCCGGTTCTGCACCGTAGTGCGGAGTGGAAGGACCTGGGTGCGGATGCGGTCGGAGCCGCCGTTGGTGCAGCGGCCGGGCTGGTTCTTGTGAAGTGGATTCGAGCGGTCTGTGATGGTTGAAAGCTCGTGAGGCGGTCCGCATAATGGCCGGTTCGCTCAGTCCGCGGCTCGCACCGGGCCCGTTTGGTCCCGGAGGGACGATTCGCGTCGGTTTCGATTTCGAGGCCGATCCACGGCTGACAGGTAATCAAGGACTACAGACGAATGGCCCGACCCAAGACCCGTGCCGAGATTCGCAAGGCGCGAAAGCGCAAGGCACGCCAGCAGCGTCAGTTGAAGTGTCGTTTCTGTCCCGACGGTTGTGACAACTCGCCGCGGCCGATTTACGTCGACTTCAAGGACGTGAAGATGTTGCGAACGATGGTCAACCGCAACGGCCACATGCTTTCGAGACGACGCACCGGCTGCTGTGCGAAGTACCAGCGAGCGGTCCGCCGCGCGGTCCTGCGAGCTCGCTTCATGGGCCTGTTGCCCTACGTGCCCCAGGACTGATCCACTTTGGCCACGTGGCCGATCGATCAGGAGAGCGGCTGAGGATTCAATTCTCGGTGGACTCCTGCCGGGAGCCGCCGGGTGGGAATGCGAAACCGCCACGGCGTGGTGCGGCCGGAATGGTCGCCGACGCTACGGCCGTCGGAACTCGGTCGGCCCGTCATCGTGGTGTGGATCGGGAATCGAGACCCGGTGGATTCCGGCGGCCAGGCATGGCGGTGCCGCAACAGCATCAGCCAGTCGGTCAATCGCATCTCGAAGGACTCCTTCTTCGTGTTGTGACTGCTTGACCCGGCGGCCGACGGCAGCATACCGTCGGCTGCTCGGCTGAGTCAAAAACCGATTGGGCCGGGTTGGGCATTTCCCGGTATTGAGCGAATGCGCCAGGGCGACTTCCGAGCATCCGAGACTTCCAGCATGACCGATTCGAACTCACCCGACCCGCTGTTCTCGATCTCCGACCGTGTCACGATCGTTTCGGGAGGCAGCCGGGGGATTGGCAAGGAGATGGCGGCCGGTTTCGCCCGGCGAGGTGCTCCGGTGGTCGTCACCGGTCGGAGTGCCGAGACGCTCGAGGCGACGGTGTCGGAGATATCCGGCGAGTCGTCCAGCCCGGTGCGAGGGATCGTCTGTGACGTGGCCCGCTCCGGGGACATCTCGCGGATGGTCGAGGAGGTGATTGGAGAATTCGGACGGATCGACGTGCTGCTGAACGTGGCGGGTGTGAATCGCCGAAAGAAGGTCGAGATGGTGACCGAGGAGGACTACGACTTCATTCTCGATATCAACCTCAAGGGCGCGTTCCTGGTCGCCCAGTCGGTCGGCCGCCAGATGATCGCCCAGGAGTCGGGTGCGATCATCAACGTTGATTCGCTGAACACCTACGCGCCTCTAAAGGGCGTGGCTCCGTACGCGATGAGCAAGGCCGGGCTGGTGATGATGACCCGATCGCTGGCGATGGAGTGGGGTGGGTTGGGTGTGCGGGTCAACTCGATTGCCCCGGGCTTTATCCTGACCGACCTGACTCGCAAGCTGTGGTCGGACCCGGTGATGCAGGAGTGGGGCCTGGGGAACACTCCGCTGGGGCGGCTGGGCGAGGTCGAGGACCTGGTGGGTGCGGCGGTGTTCCTGGCCGCCGAAGCTTCGGCCTTCATGACCGGCCAGGTGGTCCGGGTCGACGGCGGGTTCACGGCCGGATTGCTGTGGCCGATCCCGTTTGACGAGTAGCCCTACGCTGCCCCGTCGGGTTCGGGCCGGGGGGGTGAGGCCGGACGGGGTCCGCCGACGAGTACGAAGACGATCTGCACCTGTTTCGAGGCCTGTTGCCTGGAGGCTGTCGACGGCCGGTTGTCACTGCGGGCCCTGTTGACCTGTTTCATCAACTCGGACGGAAGGTCCAGCCGCACCTGGGCCGAGGCCAGGGCCTGTCGTTTCTGTGGCAGTGCATCAGACCTGGCCGCGAGCTTCCGGCTTCCTTTGCCGGCACCCGGTTTGCCCGCGGGTGCGGCCGGAGTTGAGAATCGGGCCGGAGATTGCTTGCTGCGGTAGGACTGGAGTTGCGCCAGGGCCCGACGGCCGCCCGGGGCGTTCTTCAATGCCGCCATCTGGAGCACTCCAGCCAATTCCATTTCGGAAGCTACCTCCCGACGCAGGCTGGCCATCGCCTTGGACACCTGCTCCGAGGACGCCTGCACGACGACGCTGACGAGCTGTCCGCCGCCGGAGGGCGATGTGGGACTTGGTATGCGGCGGGCCGACTTCCGATCCAACACATGGGCGGTGGGGAAGTCGGCCGAGGCGATCTGGTGCTTTTGCAGGAGCAGGCGGAGCGAGTCGAGGCCCTGCTGGATATCGACGACCGTCAGCCGGACCACGACTGCCTGGCCTCCTGAGGTGTCGATGGCCGAGAGAATCTGGCCGACCTCAGCCTTGTCGGGCGTCTCGTCGAAGACCAGCTTGCCATCGTCGGTGAAGGTCGTTGCGTCGGAGATTTCTTCTCTCGGAGCACTCGCCCCGGCATCTGAGTCTGCCGACACGGCCGCCTCGGGCATGCTCGGAGCCCCCGCCAGTGTGCCCAGGCTGGGTTCGCTATCGGCCGACCCCGATGGAGACCACAGTGAGGTCTGCGGGATCAACGACACCATGACCAGGGCAGCCATCGCAACCACCGCAGCGATCGCTGCGATCGAAGGACGACGGTGCGAGCGGGGGGGCTGTTGCGGTGTTTGTTGCGGTGTTTGTTGCGGTGTTTGTTGCGGTGTTTGTTGCGGTGTTGTGAGCAGTGAGGCTCGGAGTGTTTCGGGTGCGGATTCCGGTTTGAGATCGGCGAGGTAGTTGGAGAGCGTGCGGAGTTCTTCGAGGGTGTGTCGAGCCGATTCGGAGGCCTCGAGGTGCGCTTCCACTTCGGCGGTCTCCTCGGAAGTCAATTCCCCGTCGAGGTACGCCGAGAGCAGTCCTTCGGGACCGGGAGTACGGTCCTGATGGGAGTCGTGTTCAGGGATCTGGTCAGGTGTTTGGCTGTTCATAGGTTTTGGCCCGCGCGGAATAATACCTCCTGGTAGGACGAAACGGATTTGATGTAGGTTCCCGCGGTTTTCAAGAAATGCATGTCAGCAGTTGTCATCACGTGAGATCGGCGTGGCTGAATGCGGGTCTTGCCGGGAAATCGCGAGAAACTCTTAGTTCGGCGGTCACGTACCTGTTCCTGTGAAGAATCCGGGATGCCGTCACCGTTTCGAAACCTCCGTCTGTGGCTGATCGGCCTGGTTGTGTTGGCGATCGGCGTTTCGTTGTTGTGGGACACACTGAACTCCTCGACCCGCTCCGCACCGCCCAGTCCGATCACCAGTTGACTCTGGTTCGAGAACATCGATGCGGGAGGTGAGGTGGTTGAGGGCGTGGGAACTGCCTGGCGGTTGCCTCGCTGAACCGGCTCGCCTTGCGGCGGCTGTTGGCAGCAGCGACATTGGGGTGATGCGGCAACTTGCGACCACCCGCCTGGCGGTTCCGTTACTGGTCCCACTGCTGGTCCTGGGGACCACGGTGTTGGCCTATGGAGAGGACCGTCGGGTTCTGGATCTGAGCGGATTGGCGCGGGTCAGTGTGCATCCCGAGGTGGTGCGATTGACCGGTCATGGACAGCGGCAACGCCTGATCGTGACGGGGTTGACGGACCAGGGTGGCGAGGGCCGGCGATGGGACCTGGGCCGCGAGGCGAGCTACCGGGTCGAGCCGGGGGGTGTGGTCGAGGTCACCGGTGACGGCGAGCTGATTGCTCGAGGGAGTGGGACGGCGGTCGTAGGGGTTTCAGTCGGCGGGATCGCGGTCAGCATTTCGGTTTCGGTTCGCGACGGCGAGACGTACCGCGCGGTCGATTTCACCAACGACATCAACCCGTTGCTGACCCGGCTGGGCTGCAACGGCGGTAGCTGCCACGGCAAGTCGACCGGTCGCGGAGGCTTCCGGTTGAGCCTGTTCGGTCACCATCCCGAGTGGGATTTCGAATGGATTGCCCAGGGAGGTCGCGGGCGGCGGATCTTCTCGGCCGCTCCGGGCCAATCACTGTTGCTGCAGAAACCGACCATGCGGATTCCTCACGGCGGAGGCCGCCGGATGGCGGTTGATTCGGACGCGTACCGGTTGCTGAGTCGGTGGGTGTCGGAGGGGGCTGGCTGGGGGCAGAGGGACGCGGCGAGATTAGTGCGGATCGAGGTGTTTCCCGGCGAAGCAACGGTTCGATCCGGTCAACCGCAACAGCTCGCCGTAACCGCCGTCTATGACGACGGAACGACCCGTGACGTGACCCGGGTCGTGGAGTTGCGGACGAATGATTCGAGCCTGGTGAAGATTGACGGGTCGGGGCTGGCGACGGCGGGCCGGCGAACGGGCCAGACGGCGGTGATCGCCCTGCTGCAGGGGCGGGTGTCCGTGTCGCGGGTGACGGTGCCGCTGGCGACGCCCAAGGCAAAGTGGCCACAGTTCCCGATCGCCAACCTGGTCGACCGGTACGTTGAGCGAAACCTGAGGACGCTGCGCGTGGCACCCTCGAAGGTCTGCGACGACGCCACGTTCCTGAGACGGGTGTCGCTGCACCTGGCCGGACGGGTTCCTTTGCCCGAGGCAGTTGAATCGTTCCTGGCCGACGGTGCCCCGGACAAGCGAGCGAAGCTGGTGGGGCGATTGTTGACGTCCCCTGAGTACGCCGACACGTTTGCACAGAAGTGGTCGGCGTTGTTGAGGAACAAGCGTCGGGGCCAGAAGGACCGCGTGGCCGGTACGATCACGTTTCACCGCTGGATCCGCAATGCGATTGCCCAGGGGATGCCGTATGACCGCTTCGTGCGTCAGATCCTGACGGCCACCGGTAACGTCAGCGTCTCGCCTCCGGCTCAGTGGTACGCGGAGGTGCGTTACCTGGACCGTTACGTCGACGACACCGCCCAGGTCTTTTTGGGATTGCGGATCGGCTGTGCGCGTTGCCACCACCATCCCTTCGAGAACTTCACCCAGGCGGACTACTACGGCCTGGCGGCCTTTTTTACTCGGGTGGACCGTCGCGAGGGAATGGGTGTGGCCGAGCGTCGGGCTAACGAGACGATCCTGATCAAAGCCACCGGCAGCGTTACGCATCCGATCACCGGCCGCGTGGTCAAGCCGCACGGCCTGGGAGGCCCGGAGCTGGACGTGCCACCCTATGCCGACCCGCGGCACCTGCTGGTCGACTGGATGGCGGCTCCCAAGAATCCCTACTTCGCCCGTGCGTTCGTCAACCGCATGTGGGCTCACTGCTTCGGCCGCGGCCTGGTCGAACCGATCGACGACCTGCGGGTGACCAACCCGGCGACCAATCCGGCCCTGTTGGACGCATTGGCCGGCGAGTTCATTGCCAGCGGTTTCGACATGCGTCACGTGCTGCGGCTGATCACCACCAGCACGACCTATCAGCTCGATTCATCGGCCAACCTCGACAATCTCGACGAGACCCAGGGCCACTCGCGATTCTACCCCCAGCGGCTTTCGGCCGAGATGTTGCTCGATTCGATCGACCAGGTCACATCGCGACCGACCTCCTACGGCGGTCTTCCCCATGGCACTCGTGCGATGCAGTTGCCCGACGAGGGCTATTCGAACCAGTTCCTGAAGCTATTCGGTCGACCGCCTCGCGAGAGTGCCTGCGAGTGCGAACGGGCGGCCGATCCGAGCCTGTCTCAGTTACTGTTCGCCTTGAACGACGGTTTCCTGCTGGGCAAGATCTTCGACTCGAAGAGTTCCGCCGCAACGCTGGCCTCAGCCGACGGCGATCATGCTTCCCGGGTCCGCCGGTTGTTCCTGCTGGCTCTTTCGCGGCCGGCGACGACCGCGGAAGTAGAAAAGGCGGTCAAGTACATCGATTCGGAGACCGATGCCAAGACTGCCTACAGCAACCTGATGTGGGCGCTGATCAACACCAGGGAATTCCAGTACAATCATTAGCAGACCTGGCCGGCGCCTCCACGTTGGATAGTAATTCATGATTCGATCGTCATCCCGTTGCCACGGCCCGATCGACCGTCGTAACTTCCTGAAGATCGGTGGCCTGTCGCTGGGTGCCCTCTCGAGTGGACTCTCGCCGGACCTGGCTGGTCTGTTGGCGGCCGAGGCGGCCGGCGAGGCACTCGACAAGGATTTCTCGGTCATCCTCTTCTGGGCCAACGGAGGTCCAAGTCATCTGGAGACCTTCGACATGAAGCCGAAGGCTCCGGCAGAGTACCGGGGCGACTTCCAGCCGATCTCGACCAACGTTCCGGGGCTGGACATCTGCGAGCTGTTGCCGAACCTGGCGGGGATGGCCGAGAAGTTCTCGATCGTCCGCAGCCTGTTCCACAACCGGAACGAGCACTCCGGCGGCACCTGTCGATTCCTCAGCGGCTACACCCCCAAGGCGGCCAACCCGGCCGATGCGGAGTACCCCGAGTTGGGGTCGGTGGTGGCCAAGCGGTTGGAGGACCAGGTCCAGGACATTCCGTTGTTCGTGGCCAACACGAAGTTCTACGGCGGTGGCCCGGCCTATCTCGGAGCGGCCTACTCGGCCTTCATGCCCAACTCCAAGTCGATTACTTCCAGCGGAGCCAACCGTTACGAACCGGTGCCGCTGTTTGGTGCCAAGGACGGCCAGCTGTCCGCTCGCGATAGTGCTCTCGCCTCGCTCCGCAAACGCAACTCGCTGTTGTCCGAATTCGACGTCTTCCGTCGCGAACTCGACCGCACCGGTTCGATGGACGCACTGGACAAGTTCCGTCGCCGGGCGGTGGCGATGCTGACCAGTTCTCGGACCGCCCGGGCATTTGACCTGACCAAGGAGCCCGAGAGCGTTCATCAGCGGTACGGCAAGACGCACTGGGGCCGCAGCTTGCTGTTGTCACGTCGGCTGGTCGAGCACGGGGTGAGGTTCGTACAGATGCAGGCCACGTTCCGGTTGAAGAAGGAGAACGGGCGGACCAGCAACTGGGACGATCACAGCGTCAACGCCGATATCTTCAAGGCGTACCGTGAGCGGATGCCGGTGTTTGACCAGGCGGTCCCCGCGCTGATCAACGATCTGTATGACCGGGGTCTCAACGAGAAGGTGCTGTTCATTTTCTGCGGCGAGTTTGGACGCACGCCCAAGATCGCTCACCAGGACAAGGCGACCAAGCGACCCGGCCGTGATCACTGGGCTCGTTCGATGAGTATCTTCCTCTCGGGCGGCGGCCTGAACATGGGCCAGGTGGTCGGCGCGACCAATTCACGAGGCGAGGACCCGGTGCGGCGAGTGATGAACAGCAACTGCCTGCTGTCGACCGTCTACAACCGTTTCGGCATCAACACCGACCACCACTTCTACGACAACACGGGCCGCCCGGTCCCGATCCTGACCGACGGCGAGCCGATCCACGAATTGTTGTAGAGCGGTCTGCGGGCGGGGACAGGCACCTCCGCCGCCGGGGGCGGCTCCGGAGCCAGTCCCTTTACTCGAACTGGGCCGGTGGCGTTTCCAGTTCACGGTAGCCGGGATTCTGCAATCCGAAGGCGTCGGCCACGCGGTTGAAGAACGCGAAGAGTGCCGTGACGTAGACAGCCTCGGCGATCTGAGCGTCGCTCCAGCCGGCCTCGCGCAGACCCTCCACCTCCGCATCGGTCGTTTCGGCCGGTTCCAGGGTGAGTCGTTTGACGAATTCCAGCAGCCGTTGCTGCGGCAGGTCGAGCTGCGCGTGTTCGAGGTCTCCCGACTCGAGTTTTTCGACCACCGAGCTGTCTTCATCCTGCAACTGCAGGAAATAGGCGTGGGCGTCGGTTCAGTATTCGCAGCGGTTCAGTGCCGAGACATAGGTCGCGATGGCTTCCTTCTGCCGCCGGTCGAGGTGCCCGTCGGTGAAGTGCAGGCCGTAGGAGGCCTGCATGACCTGGGCCAGGAAGTCGGGCCGTGCCGAGAAGCACTTGAGGATTTCGGGCATCCCCTCTCGGCCGGGATTCTGTTTTCGCCATGCCTCGTAGACCTCGGCCACTTCACCGCTGGCCTGGTCGTCTTCGACCCACGCGATCCTGGGTGTGGCGGTCATGGGTGTCACTTCTCTTTCGAGGCGGCCACGGTTTCGGCCTGGGTGATTTCGATCAGCGAATCGACCTGGGGTTGGGCGACTTCCTGTGTCGTGCCGTTGGGCCAGCGAACGACCACCTTCTGCACGGCATCGATGTCGCCCAGCCCGAAGGTGACGGGGAGTTCGGCCTGCGAGAGGTAGCTGCGAGTGGGCATGACCTGCAGGCTGCGGGTTCCCCTGGCGGTATGGACGTCGACCCAGGCACCGATCGCGCTGCGGTTGACCTGGGTGGTCCCGGTCAGCTTGACCCTGAGCCAGTGATGTCCGAGCTTCTGGTCGTTTCGAAGCAGCCTGGGTCGACCTCCGACGGAGGTGATCAGCAGGTCGAGATCTCCGTCGCCGTCGATATCGGCGAAGCTGGCGCCCCGTCCGACCATCCGCTTGACGAAGTCCTTGCCGCACTGGTCCGGTTCGAGTGCCACGAACTCGTTTTCGTGCTGGGCTCCACAGTTCCACAGCAACTGAGGCGGTTGCTGGTAGTGCTGGCTCGACTGCACCAGGTTGATGTCGGCCTCGAGGTGCCCATTGGCGGCGAAGATATCGAGTCGTCCATCGAGATCGCTGTCGAAGAAGAAGACTCCGAAGGTCAGTTCGGGTCGAGTGGGTGGAGCGATGCCATTGGAGACTGCCTCGTCCTGGAACACCGGCAGTTGGTCGGCGAGTGTCCGGCGGACATACAGCGCGGTGGTTTCGTTGGCGAAGTTCCCGATGGCGATCCCCAGCTCATCGGAGTTGCGGAAGCGGCCGATGTCGATCCCCATCGCACCTCGAGCGTTGCCGTTGGAATCAAACGCGATTCCCGACTGGCGGCCTTCTTCTCGAAATGTGCCGTCTCCGTTGCCCAGAAACAGGAAGTTACGGACGGTGTCGTTGGCGACGACCAGGTCGACGTGTCCATCGTCGTTGAGGTCGGCGAAGGCGACCCCCAGCGACTTGGCCAGTTTCACGTTAGTCCCGTCGTTGAGGACCTCGATCCCCGCCTTGACGGTGACATCTGCAAACGTGCCATCGCCGTTGTTGAGGTAGAGGTAGGGGGCGCTGCCGGGGAATTTCTGCGGTTGGCCATAGGCACGCAGCGTGCCATCGAGCGTGAAGTTCTGGGCGAGATCGAAGTCCTTGCTCCAGCCGACATAGTTGCAGACGAACAGGTCGAGGTCTCCGTCGGCGTCGGCGTCGAAGAACCCGCAACTGGAGCTCCAGGCGGTGTCTGCTCCGGCCACTCGAGCCTGTTCGGTGACATCGACGAACTTTTTGCCGGTGTTTCGGAACAGCCGGTTGTGACCGACGGCGGAGATGAACAGGTCGGGGTGTCCATCGTTGTTGAAGTCGCCCACGGCGGCCCCCATGCCGTACAGCGACACGCTCAGGCCCCAGGTGTCGGTGACGTCACTGAAGTGCCCGGTTCCGTCGTTGGCATACAGGGCCAGGCGGGCGGGCTGTTTTGGCTTGGGCCGGGTGTCCCAGTCCCAGCGTTTCGAGTTGACCAGCAGCAGGTCCTGGTCACCGTCGCTGTCGAAGTCGAGAAACGCGCAGCCGCCTCCCATCGTTTCGGGCAGCAGCTTGTCGCCGTAGGCACCGTTTTCGTGAACGAAGTCGATGCCGGCTTCGGCGGTGATGTCGGAAAACTTGACCTGGGGGATTTCGGCGTCAGGCCGCCTGGGGACCTGGGGTACTTCCAGCGGAGTCCGCTCGGTCGCCACCTCCTCATCTTCGGCGAGATACCCTTGTGCGACGACGACTCCGGCGATTAGCACCGCGGCGATCCCGAAAACGGCCAGCGATTTCTTGAGAGCCGAGGCGATGACCGTGTCGTCTCGTTCCTCGGTGTCGTAGTCGTAATCGGGAGACGGTTCCGCGGCTTCGTCCTGCGGGGGTGCGGTGTCCGGGTCCGGGGACGAGGGCGTCGGGTCGTCGCGGTGTTCGGGAGGTTCAGGAGATTCGTTCATTCGTCCGCTCCAGTCGGTGTCTTCTGCCGCGTGGTGGTGGCGGGAGTCTGGGCCGGTATCCTGGAAGTGGCTCCGCCGGCCGTCAGTCCGGGTGCCCCTTCGCGTTGCAGCTCGTAAAACGCGGGCTCTTCGGACGCGGCGTTGGCGGCTGGGTAGCGTGCCTTGGCACGTCCCACGGCCAGGTCGCGGGCGTTGTCGTCGGGCTTGAAGCGGGCGTGCAGCCCGGCGTGGTGTTTGGCCCTGGCGTTGTCGCCGAGTTCTCGAAACAGCTGCTGCAGGTTGTAGTGCGCGGTGACGTTCTCGGAATCGATCACCAGTGTCTTTTGAAACGTCTCAACGGATTTTTTCAGGAACGCCTTCCTCTGGACGGCGACATCGGGCTCCCTGAGGCGGCGTGCCCTGTCGAAGTAGGTCTGTCCGAGCAGGTTGATCACCCGGTAGTCCTTGCTGAAGTCGAAGCCGCGCCGGACCATCTCGGGAGTCCGATCCTCGAGCACGCTCTGGAAGTTCTTCTGGGCCCGTTCCAGCTGGTTGAGGTCCTTGGCGACCAGTCCCGAGAGCCAGGCGATGGTCCAGGCTGGAGGTGACGGGTCGGAGTGTCTTGAGGCCCGGGCCAGTGCCTCGGCCGCCTCGGAAAGTCGCCCCTCGCGGAACATCGTCCGGGCCAGGTTCAGCGGCCCGTCGTATCGTCCCAGCTTCTCGACCTCGGCGAACGCGTCGTTGGCCTGCCGCAATTCGTCCTTGCCCTTGAGGAACAAGCCGATGCCGTAGTCGTTCCACCTGATCCATGTCTTGACCTTGGACGGCTCGTTGCTGACCGCGGTGTCGTCGCCTTGGATCGGAAATGTCACGCGGTCGACGGCCAGGACGGTGACGGGCAACAGGTTGGGCAGTTTTCCGGTCCGCGGGTCCAGCCCACGGATATCTCGGTCCCCCGCCTTGTGGTTCTTGGCCATGAAGTCGGTGTACTGCTTGTCGAACTTGCGGTAGTTGAGTTTCACTTCGACGGTGACCGGTCCATCGAGTTGCCTGGGCAGCACGAGCTTGTAGTGGACGACCTGTCCCGCCCCCGGCGGGATCTGGTGGTTGTACAGCGGCGTGAAGATGTCCTGTGGGTTGCGTCGATCGATGCGTCGGCCGTTGACATCCAGCAGGAAGACGTTGACGAAGTGCGACCACGGGTCGACCTCGCGGTCCTTGTCGAAGTGGCCACTGACACCGATCACCCGGTCGCCTGATTTCACGGTCACCTCGAGCCAGACCTCGTTCGAATCGACCGTGCCCTGGGTGAAGAGGTGACCGAGCTTGACGGTGCGGATGACGGCATCCATCAGGTAGCTGGCCCCGGGCTTGAGCGTGGGGACGGTGGGCCGTAGTGGAGCGTGTTGTTTGCCGACCAGCGAGAGTCCTTCGCGGATGCTGAAGAGGTCGACTCGCATTGTGCCAGCCAGGAACTCCTGTTGAGCGGCGATGATCTCGGGTCGGTCGCGGAACCAGGCGATGCCCGTGTTGGCACCGGGGAAGAGGTGATTGTGGATGCCCAACTGGCCGGTCTCGCCGAACGGCTTGGCTCCGAAGTCGTTCGAGGCGACAGAGGGCATGTGGCAGCGGTTGCAGTTGGTTTCGGCCTTGGGCGGGTAGTAGAAGCTCGAGGCTCCGTGTCCGAGTCCTGAGAGCAGGAAGGCGTCGTAGTGGTTCTGGCCACGGATGAAGTGCTTCTGGTAGCTGTTGCCTGCGATCGTCTTGAACTTGTTGAGTGCCAGGGGCAGGTGCACCTTGTGGCAGACGCTGCAGAACTCGGTCGTCTTGTGGTGCGGCTTGAGGAATGTCTTCTTGTGAAAGTCGGGCTTGGCCTTGACCAGCTGATTGTTGATCCATTGCAGGACTGCATTGTCGGAGTAGGCAAAGGGGTAGTGCAGCGGTTCTTCGATGGTGTAGTCCGAGTTGCCTCGGTTGCTGTTGATGTTGGTGATGGCGTGGCAGACGGTGCAGGTGATGCCGGCGTGAGCGGTGGGGTCGTTGACGTCGTCGTAGTTCTTCAGGTCAAAGGCACCGCTGAAGAACGGCACCGGGTCGTGGCAGCCGGCACACCAGCGTGAGGCTTTGACGTTGCCGTCGTGTTCGAAGGAGACCTTGCGTGTTTCGCGGACGCTGGGCAGGTAGGCGGCGTTGTTGAACGAGCTGAAGCGGTGGACGCTGTCGGACCAGGCGGCGTGCGTGTCGGGGTGACACTTCTTGCAGTAGCTGTCCATCATCAGTGCTTCGCGAGGAATGAACTTGCCGCTGGTGGTCCGCGCCAATGACGGCTCGAAGTACTTGACTCCGTCTTCGGATCCCACGACGTTCCACTGCCTGGGGTCCTGGGAGTGCATGGCGACCATCGCGACGACGGCGACACCGGCGACCGCGGCGATCCTCCCACCGATGCGCCACTTGATCCTGGGCCCGGCCAGCCGGTGCAGCCAGTACAGCCACCCGGCCAGCAGCGGCAGGGCGACGTGCAGCCAGTAGACGACGCTGCGTCCAAGCGGGTGCTTGAGATCGATGACGTTTTCGACTCGCACCAGTGCGAAGCCACTCAGCAGTACGGCGATCGAAACGGCAAACAGTACGTAGCCGACCCGGACTGCCCGGCGGTTGCGGCGGTTGTAGGCGTTGCGGATGTGCAGGCTGCCGAAAATGACCAGGGGCAGCACCAGCACCAGGCCGCCCACGATGTGACCCAGCAGCATCAGGAAATAGAAGTGAGTCTGGTAGACCTCGCCCGTGACCCACTGCATGCCGGTAATCGCGCTCAGGTAGGCGGAGTTGGCCCCCAGCAGTGCGACCAGCACGAAGACGACCCACAGCAGCTTTCTGAGTCCCGGCGTGACGGCGCGGACGTAGAGCTTCCTGGGAGCAGCGGGTGTCTCGGCCGGGAGTGCTGCTTCGGAGTCTATCTGTGTCGCCGGGGTTGGTTGTTGATCGTGTTCGGACATCGAGACGGGATCTCGGGTAAGGGGGCCGCTGCCGCGAGCAGTCGGTCGCGTGGCGAGTGGCTGCTGCGGGGAGCGACGGTGGTCAGAGACCGACGGCCGGTTTCTGTTCGCTCGATCGAAGGCGATGAGAGGCGAACCGGTCGTGTCGCGTCGGAAGAGCTTCAGACGCGAGGCGGCCGGTCGACGCGAGAGGGGTGGCCGGGTCGGGTCGGGTCGACTGCGGAACGATCGAAGCAAGACGTCTTTCGAGGCGAGTGGCTCGCACGAGTCCACTCGACGTCAGTGACATCATCAGTCGGGGTGTTGGGTGTGGGTACACCCGGGATCCGGATCGGTATCGGGTCACGCTCGCAGCGACCATGCGGACAAGGAGACGGCACCGGCGGGTGGGATGACTCGGGACCGCGGGTTTCGGATGTGATCGAGCCGGTATGCAGATAGTCACCGCAACTGGCCTTGGCCTGGGAGACATCTGCCCCCAGGCAGAGGATTCCGGCGACGACCAGCACGCCGTGCCAACCCGACAGCTTCGACCGCTTTGTGTGCTGGTGGTTGGAGGCAATCATGGCCGGGACCGGGAGGAGTGTGTCGTGTTGAGCGTTGAGACTCGTGGTGTTTCCGGGGGCATCCAGTTGTACGCACACGAAGAGCCATCTGTTGGAGGGCTCAATTCGAGTATAGGACCGGTTTTCTGGCACGGTCAACAGGCTGTTTCGCCGCCGAGCGAAGCGGCCGTTGGAGGTACTGGTTGGGCAAACCAGTCAAGGGGTAGCGGGTGATCACTTGCCGAGTTTGACGGCGGTCAGCTTGGCATCGGGAGTGATGCTGAACAGCTGTTTGGCTCGTGAATCGACCACGAGCAGGTTATTACCCTGCCAATCGAGTCCGACGGGGTTATCGAGCGGTTTGCCTTGGACCCACTTGGTTGCATCGCCGTTGGCGGCCACTTTCCAGATGCAATCGGCGTAGCCATCGCTGACGTAGGCGGTACCATCGGCGGCGACGGCCACGTCATTGGGGTAGATGAAGGTCCTGTCCTTGACGACGGGCGTGATCTTGCCATCGGCAGCGATCTTGACGAGCTGGTTCCTGGGTCCCCCCGAGACGACCCACAGTTGACCGTTCTTGTCAAAGGTCATTCCCCGGGGCGCTGGCAGCACGGCGAATTCCTTGGGCGTTCCTCCGGCAGCGGGCACCGACCAGATTCTCTGAAGCTCCAGGTCGCTGACGAAGATGGTTCCATCGCCACCGACGGCGATCCCCATCGCGATGCCGATGCCACCTTTTGTGAGTGGAGTGGCCTTGCCGTCGGGTGTGACGCGGTAGACTTCGCGGGTTCCCGAATCGCCGACAAGCAGTCCGCCCTTGCCATCGCCGGTAATGCAGCGGACGGCATTCAGTGGCGTGCGGAACTTCTTCTTGGCCGGGTAGAGCACGACGAGGGAACCGTCCCCGGTGGCCTTCCACAGTCCCGGCAACTTACGGTCGACCAGGTAGAGAGTTTTGGCGTCGTCGGCGACCGAGACATCCAGCGGGTAGACCAGGCTCGTGGCGGTCGCGGCGGCGTCCTGGGCCGAGGTCGAGTTGATCGCAATCAGCCCCAGCATGGCGGCCAGGATCGGCAGGCAGACGGTGAGGCGGCCGGGGTGGTTCATGATGAGTACTTGCCGAGTGAACCGGAGGACTGGGGTGGGTCGCGACCGACCTGGCGGCCTCGACCCACCCCAGTCTAGCTTGCCGATTGACCTCTTGACCATCGCCTGCCTTATTCCTCGGCGACGATCTCGACTCCATTGAGAATCGGTGATCCGGTCCGCGGCACCAGGTCGATGCTCAACTCGGTTGTCACCGCCACCTTCTTGAACTCGCGGACGATCGCCTTGTACCGATTGCCGCTGGTGGCGATCACGTCGAATTCCTCGAGCACCGACTTGCCGCCGAGCCGCACGTCAAAGACTCTCTGGCCGGGCTTGACGTCATCGGGTTCGCAGAAATGCAGCCGCACGGTGTAGGTCCTGGGCGCCTTGGCATTCTTGTCGAGTCGGATGGTCAGGTTCTGCAGGCCGCTCACTCCGGATGATGCGACCCAGTCGTGGTCCTTGGCGGTGACCAGCGAGGAGTGTTGCCGGAAGGTGCGGGCCTGGCCCTTGGCGGTGATACGGACGTCCGGCGAGGAGCCTCCGACGCTGGGGTAATCGAGCCACAGCGTGCCCTGTTTGGACATCCGGTCCCCGGGGGCACCGAGATTGACGCCCAGCCGTTTGACCGACAGGTCGGTCGACTTCAGCGCACTGTAGCTCCACATCTCGGCCTGCGGCAGGTGCGTGAAGGCGAGCGAAGTGAACAGCGAGTAGCCACAGACGCAGCCGTGAGCGAAGTTGGGTGCATTGAGCACTCCGCCTGCGGGGATCAGGCTGTTGCGGCAGCCCGAGCGGAACCCCTGCAGCCGTGCGGTGTTGCCGGTTTCCACATCGGTGAACCCGGCCGAGGCGGCTCGGAAGGTCAACAGGTGCGGGCTGGCGATCGCGTAGTTGCAGTGGTGGCCGCTCTTGGTAAATTCCCACGGCACGTCCTTGCCGGTGATCGGATCGCGTCTCAGGATCGGTTCACCGGTGCGGATGTTGTAAGCCTTGCCCGGGCCTCGCTGGTCGATGACCCGGTTGCCCGAAACGATCACTCGATCCCAGTAGCTCTCGGGGTGCCCCTGGAACCCTTTTCCCTCGCTGTACTTCCGCCACAGTTCCTCACCGTCGGCACCTTGATAGGCCACCATGCCCTTCTTGTTCGAGGCCATCAGGACATCGTGGTCCTTGGAGTAGTTCATCCAGGTCACGACGAGGTCGGTGGTGTACTTCCATTTCAGCTTGCCGGTCTTGAGGTCCAGAGCCTTGAGGTAGCGAATCGGCTCGGACTTGGGGACCAGTCCCCTGCGGG
>Ga0310123_10001073_pt1 | contig 23226 bp, 23 predicted proteins | sample CB6_AW_1057_MG_FD_203505 | JGI IMG/M metagenome (GOLD analysis project Ga0310123, IMG submission 203505) | Marine microbial communities from Western Arctic Ocean, Canada - CB6_AW_1057 | ecosystem: Environmental > Aquatic > Marine > Oceanic | place: Canada: Western Arctic Ocean | collected... | reverse complement strand
GGCCGTCAACCGAACCACATGCTTGGCTTCCTTGCCCATGTCTACTCTCCTGATAAATGGACCAAAAAGAGAGCAAATAACCAATATTTCAAAACCAGTTAACTCAGATGTGTTGAGGCACTAGCCAACGGACCGAGTTTCGCAAGGGTGGAACGATAGACTTTCACGTCACGGTCTCGGGCCTTTCGGAAATTGCATCGTGGATTCTTGGCTATGGAGACCAAGCCGAGGTTCTCAAACCGCCGGAACTGCGAACCATGGCGGCCGACCATGCACGGCGAATGCTCCTCAGCTACGAACGGGGCAAGATCGGCTAGTGTCGCAGGCTGGGTATCTACTACGGCGATCTGATTGCCGATGGTGAGGCCCCTAATCTATTCATTTCGTATCAAGGCACTTGCATATTAGTAACTTATGTGTTATCATTAAGCATGGTCGAAGTTGTCGAGTACGAAGATGAAAACGGAAAGCACCCTTTTGCGTTGTGGTTCGAGAGCCTGAACAGCCAGGCGGCCTTGAAAGTGCGTACGGCGATCGCTCGCATGGAGTAATGAGAATTTCTCCAATGTAGAGGCGGTCGGGAGTGGGGTAGCCGAATGCAAGATCAACTTTGGCCCCGGTTATCGTATCTACTTTGCCCAGGACGGAAAAACTTTGGTGATCCTACTGGGCGGCGGGACGAAGAAACGGCAAAGCCGTGATATAGAAAACGCCAAACAGCATTGGAGCGACTACAAAATACGAAAGAGAAAGAAATAGATCATGGCTTTAACAAGAAACTTTATTGAAACCGTCAAAGAGCGTGCCGAGAAAGACCCGGAATTTCGTATTGGGCTTTTGACTGAAGCCTCCGAGTGCTTCCTCAATGGCGAGCTGGCGACTGGAAAAATCTTGCTCCGCGACTACGTCAATGCGACCATCGGTTTCCAAGAGTTGGGCAAGGTGATTGGTAAGAAGCCCGAAAGCCTAATGCGTATGCTCAGTGATAAGGGCAATCCACGTGCCGCAAATCTCATGAACGTGTTTTCCTCACTTTGCCAACATGAAGGCATAGAATTTCATGTCAAAGCCTCTTAGAGAAAATACCACTTGAGTGTTCCGCTAAAACAGCCGCTTGGTGCTGAAATAACAGATCGGACACCGGAACATGTGTGTGCGACTCGCACTAAATCGATTTTCGGAAAAAAGATAAACGCAGAGATTGTCCGTTCGCCGATTCGTGCTTATCGGTCAATTAACCTCTGCTGGATCACACGCAAAATCCCCCGGGCGACCTCTTCCTTCGGGCCGGCAAGATGCTCCAGGACGTTGCCTTCGTGGTCGATGACATCCACGCTGTTTTCCAGGGAATGCATTGCCTGAGGGCCGTTGGAGACCATCAGATCGCAACTCTTCTTTTCGAGCTTGACCACGGCGCGCAAGTGGTGGTCTTCGGTCTCCAGGGCAAAGCCGACCAGCCACTGGTCTCGTTTTTCGGCGCCGAGAGTCGCCACAACGTCGTCGGTCTCGATCAATTGCAACGTAGTCGGCGCGCCCGTCTTGGACATTTTGTTGGTTGCCACGCGCTCGGTTCGATAGTCGCACGGCGCCGCCGCGCCGATCAGGCCGTCACAGCGACCGAAATGGGCACGAGCGACCTCGAGCATCTCGGATGTCGTGACGACTGAGTGGACTTCCGCCTCGCTAGGATACGTGACGTCGACCGGCCCGCTCACCACGATCACTTCGTGGCCAAGTTCCAGGCAAGCGGCGGCCAGAGCCACGCCCATCCGACCGCTCGAGGCGTTGGTCAGGTATCGGACCGGGTCGATGTATTGGCGCGTCGGGCCCGAGGTGATGAGGATGTGGGACATGGATGCCGAGGTATTAGGGGGACAAGTAGAGAGTGATTCGAAAGTCCGAAATCCGAAGCACGAAATCCTAAACAAATCTAAAACACGAATCTCAAATGGTCAAAACCTTCTCCGCGCGAAGTTTATTGACATTCATGCTTTGGATTTGTTTCGAGATTCGGACTTCGTGTTTCGGATTTCAGTGGCAAGGCTTTCGATCGCAGCACAAATGGTTTCCGGTTCCGCCATGCGGCCGACGCCCTGCTTGCGGCAACTCAGCCAGCCTTCGCCCGGTTCGACGAAATGGTAGCCGTCGTTGCGAAGCGTAGCCAGGTTCCGCTGCACGGCCGGCTTTTCCCACATGTCGCAGTTCATGGACGGCGCCAGCAAGATGGGGCCCGCGAACGACAGCAGCAGCGTGCTGAGCAGATCATCGGCCAGACCACTCGATGCCTTGGCCAACAGGTTGGCCGTGGCCGGCGCAACACAGAGCAGCGTGGCCTGCTCTGCAAGTTCTATGTGACTGCCCAGGGCGCGGCCATCCTCGTCGAACGTATTTGTCGCCACACGACGACCTGTCAACGCGGCGAATGTGGCCGGTCCGATAAACTGTCGTGCGTTGTCGGTCATGACGACCGACACGCCCCAACCGGCTTGTACGAGTTGGCTGGTGAGTGCAGCCGACTTGTAAGCGGCAATTCCGCCGGAGACACCGAGAATCAGTTCGCGGGACATGGTTTATAGATTAGCGAGATCGAGTTCCGGTGGTCCGCCCGAATCAAACGGTTCGCCAGGGACTTTCACTTCACGCGAAGTGTCCAGATAAATTTTATCTTGCAAAATCTCCTGGACCACAATTTCCAATTTGTCTTCGGTATCGAGGTCGACAAGCGGCCTCGCGCCGGCGTTCAGTGCGACGAGTCGCTTTTGAATGAGAGTGGACAACTTGAACCGACCGCCAACCTTATTGACGATTTCTTCTTGCTTAAATGCTTCGATCATGCGGACGTTTCCTCGTTTGGAACTAAGCCTTGCTGAATCAAGATTTCACTAATTTGATCGACCGCTTGCTTAACGGCATCTCGGTCGTTGACGATCTGGTGTTGGTATAGGGAGGCCAGCGACAACTCACGTCGAGCCACTTCCAGCCGACGCTCGATCGCCTCTTCGGGTTCGGTCGCTCGGCGACGAAGCCGACGCTCAAGTTCTTCCACGCTGCTGGGGCGAACAAAGACGGTCACGGCATCCGCAAGACGATCGAGGACGGCTCGGGTACCATCCACATCGATCTCTAAGACTACCCATTTTCCACGTTCTAGGCTAGGTGTCACCTGCGAGCGTAACGTTCCGTACCAGTGGCCGCGGCCAAAAACCTCGAAACATTCCAGAAAATCGCCCGCTTCGCGGCGTCTCTGGAACTCTTCCGGACTGAGAAACCAGTAGTCTTTCCCGTCCTGCTCGCCGGCCCTAGGCTCTCGCGTAGTGGCCGAGACGCTCAGCGCCAGCGAATCGCCGAAGCGGGCTAGCAGGTCGCACAAGATAGTCGTTTTTCCGGCGCCCGAGGGCCCCGAGATGACGACAAGTTGGCCAGACTGCGCGGACTCATTCAATGTTTTGGACCTGCTCGCGGATGCGTTCGATGGCCGTTTTGGTCTCGATGATGTGTTTGACGATTTCCACGTCGTTGGCCTTGGAGCCGATCGTGTTTGTTTCGCGACCCATTTCCTGAGTGAGGAAATCGAGCTTGCGACCCGAGCTTTCCGGCAGCTCCATGATCTTGGCGAATTGTTCGAGATGGCTTCGCAGGCGGACGACCTCTTCGGAAATGTCGCTACGTTCCGTGAACAGGCCGATCTCTCGGAGTAAATCTCCGGGTCCGACCTCGACGTTCAATTCGCTTAAGGCTCGTTGGACGCGCTCGGACAATCGATCGCGGTAGTTGTCGACGACCTGCGGTGCCCGTGCTTCGATTTGGTCGAGTTGCGTACCAATCACAGCACAGTTTTGACGGAGATCGTCGGCCATGGCAGCGCCTTCTTGGCGACGCATTCGGTCGAGCCCCTCGAGCGCCTTGGCGAGTGTGGACTCGATAAGCGGCCATTCGTCGGAGACATCCATTCGCTCATGGTGCCGGTCTTGGACAACACCAGGCAGTTGCAACAGCGAATCGATGCGCACCGGGTCGGGTGTATGCCAGCTTGTGCAAAACGATTCAAGCTGCCGACGATAGCTGTCAAGCACTCCGCCATCGATGACAAAATCGTCGGCTCGAGACGCGCGGTCGATTCGCAACTGAACGTGGATCGTGCCGCGGCGTATATGTTGTCGCACGATGGCTTCGACCTGTGACTCGACCGAGGCATAGTTCTCACTGCTACGCAGACTCAGCTTAAAGTGACGACCGTTGATCGCGCGCACCTCAATGCCGACCGCAAGCGAATCGTTCTGGCCGCTGGCCTCACCGAAACCTGTCATGCTCAGCAACAATGTTCGGACTCCAAGTCAGACGAGGAAAATCGCGTCTAGATCTCTTCTAAGCGCTAACCCGCTTTGACAGCCGCTCGCCGCGGCGAGCGGCTATAACCATGAATATTCACGAACCGCAATAGGCAGTGCCTTACTCGGCATCGTCCATTGTTTCGCCGGTGGTGGGGAGAGGCGCGCGAAATCCGTCTTCCGAAGCCGGGGCTGGTGCCTCGCTTCCAATGCCGCTGATCTTAGAGCCTCCGCTGTCGCCGCCAAGATATTTCACAGCAACGACACACAAAACGATCCATACGACCGCCGCGACAATGGTAATTCGTGTGAAAACATCGCCGGCCTTGGCGCCAAAGGCGCTCTGTCCGCCCATCCCGCCGAGCGCGCCGGCCAGTCCGCCACCGCGACCTCGCTGAACGAGTACAATCAGAATCAGAAAAATCGCCGTACCGGCCAGTAGCAGTCCCATGAATGTGGTCATGATCGATGGCTTCTCCGAAATAACCGTCTGAATAAAACAATGGCCCAGTCGGATAGTGACCCGACCGGAATACTTGTTGAACTTGCCTTAATAGCGTCCGGTGGTTGCCGTTTTACGTACGAGCGGCGGCGGCGATGCCGAGGAAGCTTTCCACTTTGAGGCTAGCGCCACCGACGAGCGCTCCATCGACGTTGCTCAGTGCCAATAGTTCCGCGGCATTCTCCGGTTTGACGCTTCCTCCGTAGAGGATGCGTACCCGGCTAGCCACCTCCGCATTATAGCGGTCGGCCATCAGCTTGCGAAGGTCATCGTGCAGCTCGCCCGCCTCGGCTGGCGTGGCGACTTTGCCGGTTCCGATGGCCCAAACCGGCTCGTAGGCAATCGTCACCTGGGCCATCTGGGCCTGGTCGATTCCGGCCAGCGAGCCATCGAACTGACGGCGGATGACGTCAACCGTCTGGCCCGCTTCGCGCTCCGATAGCACCTCGCCGACGCAGACGACCGGCCGCAGGCCGGCTGCCAACGCCGCGTGTGTTTTCCGGTTGATCTCTTCGTCGGTCTCGCCCAGTACGTGCCGCCGCTCGCTGTGACCGAGGATCACATACTGACAGCCGACGTCGAGCAGCATGTGGGCACTGACCTCGCCCGTGTAAGCCCCTTCGGATTCGTGGTACATGTTTTGTGCGCCGAGTCCGACCGATCCGTCACCCGGCTTACCACCGCTCAATTTGCCGCCGCCCAATTTGCCAGCAACGGCCTCGAGATAGACGCTCGGCGGACAAACGAGCAAATCGACGTGTTCGAGCTCGCGGGACCCTCGCACCACGCCTTCGGCCAGGGCTACCGCGGCGGCCCGGTCGAGATTCATTTTCCAATTGCCGGCGATTAGCGGAAGTGTCATCGGCTGGCTCCTAAAGCGTTTGGCACCGGCGAGATCCGCCGATCAAAGAGTTCGGCAAGTTGTCGAATTTGGTCAGCGATCTCGGCATATTGCTCGGGAAGCAAGGCCTGTGCTCCGTCGGACAACGCGTCTTCCGGTTTGTCGTGGACTTCGATATGTACTCCGTCGGCACCCGCCGCAACGCCGGCCAAGGCACAGGGGCCAATCAAATCGGGACGGCCCGTGGCATGGCTGGGATCGACAATGATCGGCAGGTGAGACAAACCTTGACAGATGGGCACGGCCGAGACGTCGAACAAATTGCGGGTTTCGCTATCGAAGCTTTTGATGCCCCGTTCACATAACACGACGTTGGGATTTCCTTGGGACAAAATGTATTCGGCGCTCATGAGAAGATCTTTGATCGTGGCGCTCATGCCACGTTTGAGCAGTACCGGCTTGTCGGTGTTGCCGACTTCGGTCAGGAGCACAAAGTTTTGCATGTTCCGTGCCCCAAGTTGCAGCATGTCAGCGTATTGCGTGACGAGTTCCACGCGACGTGGGTCCATCACTTCGGTCACAACCGGCATGCCATAGCGGTCACCCACCTCGCGGAGAATTTTTAGACCCTCTTCGCCCATCCCTTGATAGGAATACGGGCTCGTTCGCGGCTTAAACGCTCCGCCGCGTAAGATGTTGGCCCCGGCCGAGCGGATCGACTTAGCGATCGCATCGAGCCGCTTGGCCGATTCGATGGCACAAGGACCCGCGATCATCGCCAACTGCCCGCCGCCGATCTTCACGCCGCCGATGTCGACAACCGTCGGCTGCGGATGTGCTTCTCGACTCGCCAGTTTGTAGGGAGGCAGGACGGGCACAACCTGAGCCACGCCAGCAATCGCGGTGAGCGGAGCCTCTTGCAACTTCGATTCGTCACCGATGACGCCGACCACCGTGCGAAACGTGCCGCGGCTTACATGGGCTTGGAGTCCCAGCGCCTCAACCCGCTCGATGACGTGGTCGATCTGCTCCTGTGTTACCGAATCTTTGAGAATGATAATCATATCTTTTGTCTTTCGTCCCTTGTCCCTCGACTCTTGACTCTCGTCCTATCCAACCGGCTCCATGCGGGCGTACGAGCCGAGCACGACCAGACGCACCGCTCTTTTTTCCAAGGCGGCCAACGCGCGTCGTGCCCGCAGTTCCGTCTTGTGTGCAACAAATTCTACGAAAAACAGATATCGCCCTGCCTCGCCAACGATCGGGAACGATTCGATCCACGTCAAATTGAGTCGGTTTCGTTTGAAGATTGTCATCGCATCGGCAAGCTCGCCAGGTTGGTGATCGATTTCAAACACGATGGCCGTTTTATCGTTGCCCGTCCGTTGGGGCGACTCGTGTGCGATGACGGCAAACCGCGTGATGTTGTCGGGATTGTCTTCGATCTTTTGGGCCAAGACGTCGAGACGATAGTTCACGGCGGCTTGCCGGCTGGCGATGGCAGCCGCGCCTTGTTTCTTACCGACGATTTCGGCCGCCTCAGCGGTGCTGGCCACTTCGATCAACTTGGCCGCCGGAAGATGCTTTGCCGTCCAGTTGCGACACTGCGACAGTGCTTGCGGTTTGCTGTAAACCTCTCGTATTGCCGCGCGAGGACCCTTGCCGACCAAGTTATGGTGAATTCGCAACTGAACCTCGCCACAGATTTGCGAGGAGGTCTTCGCCAACATTTCTAGCGTGTCTGCGATGCGGCCGTCGGTCGAGTTCTCGACAGGCACCACGCCGAATTCGACTTGGCGTCGCTCCACTTCCTCGAACACCGCGGCAATGCTGGACACCGGATGCAGCTCCGTGCTCTGTCCAAATCGTTCGATCGCCGCCAGATGACTATAGGTGTACTCAGGCCCCAAATAGGCCACGCGAATATGTTTTTGCGCCAAACGAGTGCCACTGATCAGTTCGCGAAAAATGTTTCGTACGGATTCATCCGACAAGGGACCGCGATTCTTCTGGGCGGCCTGTGACATCACCTGTTCTTCACGATCGGGCGCATAAATCGAATCACCGGCGTGCTGTTTTAACGAGCCGGCTTCTTGGGCCAGTTGGGCCCGCTTGTTGGCCAGGCTGACAATCTGTTGATCGATTTTATCGATGTCACGACGCAAGGACGTCAGCGAGGGTTGGCGCGCGGTAGGCTCGGCCGACTTACGTGACGATTTGACCGGCTTTTTGACGGGCTTTTTCTTTTTCGACATCGAACGATAAAACGAACCGTTAAGAATTCAGTCGTAACAACCACAAATTAGGGAAGGGAAGAACATTTTAGACCAGGCCGGATCAGACTATCGGGCCGTCGGCCGCCAGGCCAGATCAGGCCGCCAGAAATGTTTTTACCGTAGCATGGGCCCCTGGCCCGTGAATCTACACGGGCCAGGGGCCCATGCTACGGTAGGTTTTCATCCGCTGCTCGCGTCAGAACCCCACAGGCTAGCAGAACGGGGCAAGCTCCCATAGGGCTGTCATTTTGACAGATCGCTTCTCCTGCGAGGTGACGCGGTGCCAATTTGGCAGTCTGGGCTGATATCAGTGAAAAATGGCCGTCCATCTCTTTGCCATAAAATATCATAACATGTTATTGTATAAGATGTTATAGAAACAGCCAATTCACGCCTTCCAGCGGCACAACCTTTGCTTTAATGCTCCGTCGTGAAGGGTGCCCATTCGGGGTGCGCCCCTTCGCTGACACGATGCAAACGACAAAGAATTAGCAGTCGGTTTCTAACCGGCACGAACGGGACATACGAAAGGAGCTCCTCATGGCTGAGGGCGAAAAAATCATCGGTATCGATCTCGGCACGACCAACTCGGTCGTAGCGGTGATGGATGGCAAGGAAGCGAAAGTCATCCCGAACCCAGAAGGCAATCGTCTTACGCCCAGCGTTGTGGCTTTTACCGACAAGGGTGAGGTGCTGGTGGGTGAGCCGGCGCGCCGGCAGGCGGTGACCAATCCGACGAAAACGGTTTCCTCGATCAAGCGATTCATGGGCCGCCGCCACAGTGAGGTTACTAGCGAAGAGAAGATCGTGCCGTACGAGATCACCGGCGGTGCGGGGGACTATGTGAAGATAAAGGCTGGGGATAGCGAGCACACACCGCCCGAGATTTCCGCCAAGACGCTGCGCAAGCTGAAGGAATCGGCCGAGGCGTATCTGGGCCATAAAGTCAACAAGGCCGTGATCACGGTGCCCGCTTATTTCAACGACGCGCAACGCCAAGCGACCAAGGATGCGGGCCAGATCGCGGGCTTGGAAGTCGAGCGGATCATCAACGAGCCGACGGCCGCGTCGCTGGCCTACGGGTTGGACAAAAAGGCTCACGAGAAAATCGTGGTCTTCGACCTGGGTGGCGGTACGTTTGACGTGTCCGTCTTGGAAGTGGCGGACGGTGTCTTTCGAGTGATTTCTACCAACGGAGACACGCACCTTGGCGGCGATGACTTTGATGATGCGTTGATCAATTACGTCGCGGATGAGTTCCAAAAGGAGCAAGGAATCGATCTTCGGAAGGACACGATGGCGCTCCAGCGTCTCCAGGAAGCGTGTGAAAAGGCTAAGAAGGAGTTGAGTTCCGCCCAGGCGACCGACATCAATCTGCCGTTCATCACGGCCGACGCCAGTGGGCCGAAGCACCTACAAACGAATCTGACGCGGGTGCAATTCGAAAAGCTGGTGGATAGCTTGGTCGAACGGTGTCGCGGACCGGTCAAAAAGGCGATGGAAGATGCCAAGATGTCGCCCAGCGATATCGATGAGATTGTGTTGGTCGGCGGATCGACACGAATTCCCAAGGTGCAAGAACTGGTCAAAGAAATCTTCGGTAAGGATCCGCACAAGGGCGTGAATCCGGACGAAGTCGTGGCCGTGGGTGCCGCGATTCAAGGAGGCGTTCTCTCGGGCGAGGTGCAGGATATCCTCTTGCTCGACGTCACGCCGCTGTCGCTCGGTATTGAAACGCTCGGCGGTGTCATGACATCGCTTGTCGAGCGAAACACGACCATTCCGACCGAACGGAAACAGGTTTTCAGTACGGCCGAAGACAATCAGACGGCAGTCACCGTGCGAGTATCGCAAGGCGAGCGAGAGATGTTCACCAACAACCGGCTGTTGGGTGAGTTCAACTTGGATGGGATTCCGCCCGCACCGCGTGGTGTACCGCAGATTGAAGTAAAGTTCGACATCGATGCGAACGGAATTTTTCATGTCTCGGCCAAGGATCTGGGCACCGGCAAGGAACAATCGGTCAAGATGGAACAGTCGAGTGGTCTGAGCGAAGAAGAAATCGACAAGATGCGAGAGGATGCCGAAGAGCATGCCGAAGAGGATAAGAAAATGCGAGAGCTCGTCGAGTCTCGCAACAAAGCGGAAGCACTCTGTTATCAGCTTGAAAAACTTATCAAAGAGCAGGGCGAAAAGATTTCTGACGCCGATAAGCAACCGCTTGAAGCAGCGATCGAGAAAACACGATCCACAGCTACTGGTGAGGATATGCAGGCGATCAAATCGGCCATCGAGGAGCTCGAAGCGGCTTCACATGCCGTGAGCAAGGCGATGTACGAAAGCGCCTCAGCCGGCGAAAGTGAAACGTCGGCCGGCGACAGCCCGAGCGATACACCGCAACCGGCCGAAGACGATGCGATCGACGCCGAGTTCGAGGTTAAGGATTCGTAAGCTGCTTGGTGCGTAAGTATGTAGGCCGAAACGAGCGGCAGCGCTGTTCCGGCAAGGCATTCTCTGATAAGCGCGCCTGCCGGAACTGCGCGGAGCTTGTTCCGGCCTACTGAACTGCCGATGTAACCGCACCTTTCATACTGGAAAGGAGAGCAACCGATGGCCTTTCGATTTGATAAATTCACGATCAAGGCACAAGAAGCCGTTCAACGCGCACAGGCCCTGGCGGCCGATGCGGGCAATCCGCAAATTGACGCGTTGCATCTATTGGCTGCGCTGCTGGCCGAGACCGACGGCATCGTCCGGCCTGTCTTGGAAAAAATCGGAGCGAATCAGACACAGCTCAACAGCGTTGTCGAATCGGAGCTTGGCCATTTCCCCAAAGTCACCGGCGGTTCACCACCTCAAATGGGTCCGACGTTGGCTGCGGTGCTCGATCGAGCTCAAGCGAATGCGGCGCAGATAAAGGACGAATTTGTCTCGACCGAACATCTGCTGCTGGCCGTGACGCAGGTCGACTCGAAGGCGAAGGATGCGATCTCTCTCAACGCGATCGGCGAGGAGGAGGTTCTCGCTGCGCTTCAAACGGTGCGTGGCAGCGGCCGCGTGGCCGATCAAAACCCCGAAGAAAAATTTCAGGCGCTGCAGAGATATGGAATCGATCTGGTGCAACAGGCGAACCAGGGAAAGCTCGATCCGGTCATCGGCCGCGATGCGGAGATTCGCCGGGTTATTCAAGTGTTGTCGCGACGCAGAAAAAACAATCCGGTCCTGATCGGTGAACCGGGTGTCGGAAAAACGGCGATTGCCGAAGGGCTGGCCCTGCGCATTATGCAGGCCGACGTACCACAAAGTCTCAAGAACAAACGCGTCGTGGCCTTGGATATGGGTGCGTTGGTCGCCGGCACCAAGTTTCGCGGCGAGTTTGAGGAACGTCTCAAAGCCGTGCTGCGCGAGGTGCAGGACGCCGAGGGCCAAGTCATTTTGTTTATCGACGAGCTGCATACGGTGATCGGCGCGGGGGCTGCCGAGGGAGGCAGCGACGCGGCAAACTTGCTCAAGCCGGCCCTGGCGCGTGGCGATCTGCGTTGTATCGGCGCCACGACGCTCGACGAGTATCGCCAGTACATTGAAAAAGACGCGGCGCTGGAGCGCCGATTCCAGCCGGTATTTGTTGCCGAGCCCTCGGTTGACGACACCGTTGCGATTCTGCGAGGACTCAAGCCCCGCTACGAGACGCATCATCGGGGTGTCAAGATTAAAGACTCGGCGCTGGTGTCTGCCGCCGAGCTGTCGCAGCGTTATATTCACGACCGCTATCTGCCCGACAAGGCGATCGACCTGATGGACGAGGCGACAAGCCGGCTGGCCATGGAGCTCGAAAGCGTGCCGACCGAGATCGACGAGCTGCAGCGACGGCTGGTGCAGCTAGAAATGGCGGCGCGGCAACTGGCCGATGAGACCGAAGAGCACACCGTCGCGCGGCTCCAAGACGTGGAATCTGAAATAACGGAATTGAAGTGTCAGTTGGCCAGCCTGCGCGAACAATGGGAAGCGGAAAAAATGGGCGTTGGCGATGTCCACGAGGTTCGTCGCACGCTGGAAGAAACAACGCTCGAATATGACAAGATACTGGCGACGACCAAGGACAAACAGGCCGCGGGCGAGCCGGTGCCGGAAGACGACTATCAAAAGCTTTATGAACTCGATGTGCGTCGCAGTGATTTGCAAAAACGAATCGATGCCGAAGCGGCTGCCCCGAGTGACGGCGACGCCGAATCGGACGCCACGCCCAGCGGGCGGCGGCTGTTGCGACGCGAGGTAGGGCCGGACGAAATCGCGGAAGTGGTTAGTGCCTGGACCGGAATTCCTTTGGCCCACATGCTCGAAACCGAGCGGGCCAAGCTGCTCGTGCTCGAGGAGCGATTGCACCAGCGGGTTGTCGGCCAGGACGAGGCGGTCGAGGCCGTCGCCAATGCGGTTCGCCGTAATCGAAGTGGCTTGCAGGACCCGGACCGACCGATCGGCTCGTTTATTTTTTGTGGTCCGACGGGCGTGGGAAAAACCGAACTCTGCAAGGCGTTGGCCGAGACGCTGTTCAACGACGAACATGCCATGGTACGACTCGACATGAGCGAGTTCATGGAGAAGCATACGGTGAGCCGGCTGGTCGGGGCGCCTCCGGGCTACGTCGGCTTTGAAGAAGGCGGCAAACTGACCGAAGCGATTCGCCGTCGGCCGTATGCCGTGATCTTACTGGATGAAATCGAGAAAGCGCATCGGGATGTGTTCAACATTCTCTTGCAAGTGCTCGACGATGGTCGCTTGACGGACAATCATGGCCACACGGTCGACTTTACCAACACCATCATTGTGATGACATCGAACGTCGGCAGCCAGCTGATTCAAAAACTCGCCGAAGAAGGCGCTACCGAAGAAGAGACTCGCGATGCGGTTCTCGAGTCGTTGCAGTCTCGATTTCTGCCCGAGTTTCTCAACCGTATTGATGAAACGATCGTGCTGCACCCGCTCGATCGCGACCAAATCCGCACGATTGTCGATCTGCAGGTGGCGCGATTGGCCGACCGGCTACAGCAACAGGGGCTCGCGCTGCAAATGAGCGAGGCGGCCAGTGAAACGCTGGCTCGCGAAAGCTACGATCCGCGCTACGGCGCGCGACCGCTCAAGAGGGTCATGCAACGGCAAATCGAAAACCCGTTGGCTACCGAGCTGCTCAAGGGCGAGCTGCCGGCCGGCGCGACCGTGAAGGTCGACGTCGCCGACGGAGAGTTCCTCATTGATTGCCGGGCGGCCGCCGAACCGGAGACCGCCGACGCAGCGCCGTAGGTCCCGGGCGGCACGAACTCAGCACCCCGGCTGCTTCAAACAGACAAAGGTGCTGGAAAGTCGCTCTGAAAAGCAGCCGGGGTGCTTCCAAACGCCCCAGCCACCCCACGCTGGTAACCCTACCGGTCAACTTCGCCTAGATCCCATGCTGAAACGATGGTGTCGGCACCGGGCGTCAGGCAGCGGACCTTACGAGCGATTTCGCCCTGTTCCGATTTCGTGGCCTTCGTTACCTTTTCCCGTAACCGACCGAGCTTCTCTCGGCGATGCCGGCGGCGCTTGATCTCTTTTCTTCGTTCGCTACAACCCACGCGGCATCTCTCCTCTTGCAAGCAAGGTGCGGATGTACAGAATCGACCGACGAATTGCTCGCTCGATTTTAACCAGACGGTGTCTTTTACCAGGATTTGCTCTTTTCGTCAACGATGCCGTTGAAAAGTGTCTGGCCAGCACTGCTGGCACAGGCCTCATTGGCCTCATTCGCGGGCTGCCGGCAGCTTGCCGCTGTTTCCGGTTCAGTTACCCAACCAGTAAATCCGATAAAAACCACCAGAACTCGGTAACCAGCATAACCGGACCGGACCCTCTCTCGTTTCAACGGGTTGATTCACGTCATGCAAACATCGCGATCACGCTGGTTTCTTGTCAGTTTGTGCGGTGTCGCGATATTGCTGCCGACGCCAGTCGCCGGAAGCGGCGAACCGACGGTAACACTCGCCCTCACAGCGGATACGGTCGTAGCCAGCGATTCCCCCGCGACTGGTCCGGTCGCTCTGAGCAGTGCCGCGATTCCGGTGCCCGCCGATCGACGCCCACGCAATCGTCGGGTCATCACGGCTGCGTCCGTCTTGCGAGCCGAAACGCCAGTCCCGCATAAGGCAGTTCCAGTTCAATATATAAAACCGATTGAGGTCCCGGCTGTCAAAACGGTCGCTGCGAGAGAATCGTTACCGCTCGTGCCTCCTAACTCGACGCTGACAGATCGACAGCGTGAAATGATTCGGGCGGAAATCCGGTCGCTACTCGGCCCAGAGACTGCCGACAACTCAGAGACCGCCGACGAAAACGGGTCGATGAACCCTGCGGCGCAAGACAACGGTTTTGATACCGACACCATCGAGCGTGGTCGCCAGGCGTTTGACAGCAGTTGCACACAATGTCACGAAGCGGAGCGAGCGCTCAGCAAATCGAAAAACCTCACTCTCTGGTTGGCGACCGTACGTCGGATGGCGGCGAAAGACGATGCGGACATCGCGGCCGGTGACATGCTGCCGATCGCCACCTACCTTGCCTCGCTCTCAGCGCCGGGCGATGGTGACGCCCGGGCAGACAGTTCTGCAGCAGGCATCGGCGGCGACTCGGTCAGTTTCTTTGGAACGATCTCGACCGTGTGGCGCGGCACGGACGACACGGTGGAAAACAAAGGCTTCTTCCCGGACGTGTGGATTGGGGCCGCGTGGCAACCTTCCGGACCAGTCAGCGGTCGGGTGATGGCATGCACGTCGTGTCATGGGGATAACGAAGGTCTGGGCGTCGAGTTGGTGGAAGCCAACCTCAGTTTAGATTTGATACATCTGTTGACCGATTGCAAACCCGAGCAGCGGGACGAATGTGCGCTCGATGCTCGGGTGAAGGCGGGCCGCTTTGTTGTGCCATTCGGTGCGTTCGCCGCAAAGAGTCACCCGGGGGCGTATCGCACGGTCAGCAATCCGCTGATGTTCAACATGGGCCGGCGCGTCGGTCCGACCGCCGTGCTCCAGCCTGTGCTGCCGGCTCCCTACGCCGACGAGGGTGTCGACGTGAGCTTGAAGAAGCCGATCTGGGATAACCTGACCGCCACGCTCGATGCATACGCGGTCAACGGCCTGCAAACCGGCGGGACAAACGTCTTTGCATTCAGTCGTAGTTATCGGGACAACAACTCGAACCTTGCGGTCGGTGGTCGTGGAACGATCGGCAACCGGTACTTCAAAGTTGGTGGTTCCCTCATGTCGGGCGAGCTACAAGCAGACGGCAGTGCGTTCCAGAATTACCGTCTCTTCGGCGGTGATGTGACGCTGCGATACGAGGATTTTGTCCGCGCTTATTTTGAGTACGCGGTCCGCCGAGAGGATCCGTTTTCCGGTGCCGAGGGCACGATCAAGGGCACGGTTGTCGAGGGCGAAGTTCGGGTGTGGAACAAACCAAGGATTGGACTGCTCGGTCGTTACGACACGTTACAACATAACGGAGTATTGGGCACCGACTCGATTTACCGATTTACAAGTGGTGTCAATATCACGCTGCCCGGCGGCAGCCTGCTGTTGATCAATCACGAGCGTTGGGTCTTCACGGACCGCCAAGACACAAACATCTTGGGGCTACGCTGGACAGCCACCTTCTAGCGGGGTGCCCACGAAAATAAGCTGCATAATCCGAAGTGACACAGCAGCTGGGGTGCTTTTCAATTCTAGCCGCCATCCTCTAGCCTCGGAAGCGTCGCCCACCGAACACGACGAGTCCCCATGTGAGCATCGCCGCCAAGCAGAGCGTCGAGGGTTCCGGTACACCCTGCCCCGTAGCCGAGGCAGAAGAAGCATTAACGAGCAATTCAAATTCGGCGATGTCGCCCAGATCAAACTGGCCGTCTCCGTTCACATTGCCGATCACACTGGCGTCGACCGCCGAATGGTCGATTGCGAATTGAACGGGATCGACCAATGCCTGAATGAACGGGGCCACGTCGTCCGTGTTCACCATTCCGCTACCATCCATATCGCCGAGCACGGAATTGAAAAGAGCTGTTATATTATCGATGCCCAACGTCGCCGAGACGAGCGAAGCGATCCCTGGAGCGCTCGGTGTGCCCGCATCATGGCGAAGGAGCAGCCGGTCCTGGCGGGCAAGCGTGTCGGCCAAAACACCCGTTCCACCCGGGCCCGCTGGGTTGCCTTGCGTACCAACATAGGTAAGATCAGCTGCGGTGAGCCCGAACTCGACGGTTTGCCAGCAGCCGGAGCATGCCGGTAACATAACGGCGTTCGTCGTGGTAAAACTGCCGCCGCTGGTCCCAAATTTATCGACCACCATGATGCGCATTTCGACTGCGTCTGGCCCCACATTGTTCAAGTCCATTTGAATCGCATTGATGCCTGCCACCAAATAATCGCCCTTCCATTGAATGGGATTCTGGGTTCCCAGCCGACCGGCAGTCGCACTGATTTGAAGGTAGCCGTCGCCGATTTCCAATGGTCCGCCACTAGCGACGTTCAGCGGAGAGGAGTTGCCAGCCCAGTTTTGTGTTGTAAAATCCTCGAAGTCGTCTACCTGATTGAGAGCCAGGGCGTAGGCCGCGATCGTTTGAACGCCCACCAAAAATAGCGAGAGGCAGATAGTGTAAACTGTTTTCAATATCATGGTGTCATTCCCCGGATCGGTTTGTGAATCGGCAGCGTCCAATTTCTCCGGCAGCCACAAGCCTGTGCCTCTATGATAACCGCGACGGTTGGGATGTCTGTAAGCTGCCTCGCGCTACTCGGACCAGCCGGGAGGGCCCGCGATCTGTCTTGAGGCCCATTTGCCGCTTTCCGACAGGATGGCGTGGCTGAGCCAGCGGGAAGCTACACGGACCATAACCCTTACCACGCCAGCACGTTGCAACGTAAAGAAGGCAACCGGTCGCTGGGCATCATCGATGCGTGGCGCGTCGCCGCAGACCGAGCAGGCTCAGCACGCCGATCGCCCCCAGGATGAGACAGGAGGGTTCTGGCACGGCTTCCAACTGAAAGTACATGTCGCCACCGCTCGCGGTGGTACCCGCAAGGTTGGTTGAACCGTTACGGAAACCGCCATCATCGTAACCGCCAGCGACCGTTGTGGTTCCCTGCCTAATATCCAATCCATCGCCTGGCATGGAAAACCAATACGTGCCTGCCAAGAGCAGAGTAGGAGCGATTGTTGCGTGTTTTCGTGTAAGCGGCGACCCGCTTGTTGCGTTGGTTGTCGTAAACAATGTATCCACGGCGTTGAGTGTAGTCCCAATATTTATGATAGGTGCCGCAAGTGGGTCCGCAAAGACCAAGAACCGCACCGCATCTCCAACGTTCCCAAACAGGTTATCTGAGAAAATAGAACCGCCCGTGAGGTTGGTATCTTCCGACAGCATAAATCGATCCCCGACAATCTGTTGTAAGTGCTGGTTTTCTCGGGTGCCAATAAGCAGCGGAGCATCTGTCGTATCTGGGCTGAAATCGACGACGATGATAGCCGAGGCGTTCTGGCCATCTGCGAGAAAGATCGTCAGTGCTAAGACAACCAGCGAGGAATGATATCGGACACTGGCAAACATATTCATGCATCTCTTCTCCGGTGTTCAAATGCTAATATCATCCGAGCCTGGGCCGCGCCGCCGGCTTATTTTCCTCTGCCAGCAAATGAAGGTCAAGTAGGGTGCCTGAAATGCACCACGGCCGTCCAACATGCCCTTCTTGGTGCAATGCATGCACCCTACTTCCTCAGAAAGAGACCGGTAACCGAGGACCGGTCAGAAGACGCCCGCGCCGAAATCGCCGCCATTCGAGCCGCCGCTATCAGGGCCTTCCTCGCGATTGGTTGGCGATGAGGAGGGTGCCGACGACGGCATCGGGTGGTGAGGCGCCCGCGGCTCTTTCGTCGCCGGCTCGAAATGGGTTCGGTGCTGCTTGGCGACGTGTGAATCGTCGATATCAAAATCATCGTATCGAGATACGTAACCTGGTAATTTGGCTCGCTCTTGTTCCAAGCGAAATTCCTCGATGACCTTGTTCTGGATCATCTCACGACATTCCGAATTGATCGGGTGCGCGATGTCCGCGTAGAGCTTCGCTCGCCCTTCGGCATCTTTGATCGCCCGATCATCCTTCAATCGCAGGCCGCATTGGTTGCAGTGGGCCGCGCGGAGGTGGTTCTTCGTCCCGCATTGGGGACAATGCGATGTCAGTTTTCGGCTCGGCATCGCCACAAAGGAACCGTTGGTGCCCTCGATGATCTTCAGATCACGTATGACGAAGCAATTATCAAGCGTGATACTGCAAAAAGCCTGAAGCCGTTCTCCTGGCTCCTCCATGAGTTTGATGCGAACCTCGGTGACTTGCACGACTGTTCTCCTTACGTAACAGGCATTCCTAGGCGGCAACTGCTCAATGCGTAGACGCTTCGCACGTCACGCACTCGGAGCCGCGCGGCGACACATCTTGCGTGTCGTGCGGATCTGCACAGGCCGAAATAGCTCGTGCCACTTCCCGTCATCTGGTGTCCCAAACAATCAAGCCTCGAAAACTCTTCCTGCAGACGTTCAATCCAACTTGATAACTTGGCCGCCGATTGTTGCAGTCGATTGTGCAACAAACGGCCAGCCAGCGCGAGCTTGCCGGCTTGCAACGCGCCAAGCAGAGCGACCAATCGGCTCGCTGCCCTCGCCGCGTCATGGCGGTCGGCCGCTTGGCAAGCAGCAAATACCTTGGCGGTGGAAAGTCCTTTGGGAGGTCGAACCACCACGAAATGAAGATGACCTAAATGCACAGCGGCTTCTAGTTTCTCACCTCGTCCACGACAAACGGCGCCACTGGAATGCCCCGCCGACGGTCCCAGGAAAAACGGTACATCACTGCCCAACTGCGCGGCGAGCCGGCTTAGCCGCTCACGGCTCCATCCGAGATTCCAGGCATGGCTGGCTGCCACCAAGGCTGCCGCTGCATCGCTCGAACCACCACCCAAACCCGCGGCCACCGGGATCCGCTTGACGAGCCGAATCGCAGCGCCCGCCGCAACGCCGGCCGTCTTCTGTAACAATTCAACTGCTCGAACGACGAGATTGGAACGATCGCGGGGAACCGCGTCGAAATCGCCAGCCGCCACGGCGACGCCCTGTGGCTTTCCAAAACTGGGCCACTGGCAATCCAATTCGATGCGACCGGCTGCCTGGCTACGAAGCGAGAGGGTGTCAAACAGGCCAATCGGCACCATGAGTGTTTCGAGTTCGTGAAACCCATCGTCGCGCCGAGACAACACCTCCAGCAGCAAGTTCAGCTTGGCCGGTGCCCGAACTTCCCAATGCGAGTCTTTTTTCGTCAGGTACATCCGCGCCGCTGCCTAGTACTTTTGGTTATGCCGAAAACTCCATAAATGGTATAATGATCATCCGACACGACCGCTAGCAATCAAACTCTATCAGCCGCTAGATGATACCGCTCACCGCTCACCGCTCACCAGGTCGAAACGCCGGATCCGGGCGACCCCATATCAACTGATCCATCTGTGGTAATCTACACCAAGGGTAATCTACACCAAGACGGAAAAATTCTATCCATCTTGTGGAAAACGGTCAACCTAAATCGCTTGGTGGTAATGCGTAACAGTGCTAACCTAGAAGGATTACGATGAGGTACCAGGTAAGACGGGTAGATTATGCTAAAGTGGGTTAGATGTATGCGATGAAATAGCCTACCAGCACCCCGGCTGCTTGGGACAGATTTGCGTACTGGAGAGTCGCTCTAGCAGCCGAGGTGCTTCCCATCGCTAGACTTTTTTGCCGCCGCTTCCTTAGCTGTCCGTTGCACGAGACAAACGGACGTTTCGGAGGGGCGAATACCCTGCATGAACGGCCCAAGTTTTCGCTATCCGAATCCAGCGGCCATGTGTCAAGGCAAATGAGGAACTGAGTGAGATGGACCGACCACGGACGCTGCGAGACGACATCGCGAACCTAGGACGCGGGATTTTGATGGGGGGGACCGACATCATGCCAGGTGTGTCGGGCGGAACGGTTGCCTTGATTCTCGGCATCTACGAGCGGCTCGTAACGGCGATTAGCCATTTTGATCTGACGCTCGTCCGGCAGTTGAGAAAGCGTCACTGGACTGCCGCCGCACAGCATGTCGATTTGCGATTTCTCGGTTCGCTCGGCTGCGGTATTCTCGCAGGAATCGCGGCGCTATCCAAGCTAATCCATTTCTTGTTAGAGCATCATCACCAATACACGTTCTCTGCGTTCTTCGGTCTTATTTTGGTGTCGAGCCTGGTGGTTGGCCGTACCGTGGCGCCCAAGAATCGCCGGCAATGGTTCGGCGCCGCCCTGCTCGGCTTGATGGCGGCCGGTTTCGCATATTGGCTGGTCGGTCAACCATTTTTGCACCCCCGGCCCGGTTACCCGTATCTTTTCCTCTGCGGCATGGTGGCGATCTGTGCCATGATCCTGCCGGGCATCAGCGGTGCGTTCGTTCTCCTGATTCTAGGCGAATACTCTCACGTCATCGGTGTCATCAAAGACGTCATGTCCTTAACAATCACAACCGAACATGTTCTCACTCTAGTCGTCTTCGCGTCCGGGTGTGCCCTGGGGCTCGTCTGTTTCAGCAAGGTACTCCGTGGGCTATTGAATCATTATCATGGGGCAACGATGGCGGTGCTGTGTGGATTCATGGTCGGGTCGCTACGCAAGATCTGGCCGTTCCAAACCGATCTGAATCCCGGGTTGCCACTGAAAGAAAAAACCTACGAGGCCTACTTTCCTGGGACCATAAGTATCGAGGTTGTGTTGACGATTTGCATCATGCTCGTGTCGATGGTTTCTCTTTGGGCCATCGATCGTCACCTGCGCTCGCGGCGTGTGGAGACGACATCGGACGACAGTTGATCGACCCGGATCGACTCACGCTTGCAATTGGAAGCACCCCGGCTGCTAACGAACAGGCTTCAGAGTTCTTCGTCACACAGTAGCCGGGGTGCTGAATTCGTGCAGTTATCTATCGGACGATCTTCATGCCTCGAACAGCAGCCGCTCGGCGGCGGCGACAATATCGGCCTGGACGGCTTCAATCGTTCGCCCGGCGTCGATCACCGCGATCTGTTCCGGTCGCCGCGCGGCTTCGGCAAGAAAACCGGCCCGCAAACGTGCGCGAAAGTCGTCCGTTTGCTGCTCCATGCGATCTTTCGCCCGATTCAAACGCTGCAGGGCATCGTCGGGCGACATGTCGAGAAGAAACACCAAGTCTGGCTCGACCCCGGCGATCGCCACTTCGCCCACCTGCCACGTTGCATCCACATCCAGTCCGCCCGCATGGGCCTGATAGACGACATTCGCCAGCAGGTACCGATCGGAAACGACCATTCGGCCATCCGAAAGAGCCGGTGCGATGATTTCTTCGACCAGCTGTGCGCGGGCCGCCATGTAAAGCAACATTTCGCTGAGTCGGCCAATCGAAGTCTCGGGACCGCTCTGCAGCAGGATCGCGCGGATTTTCTCGCCCAGCGGAGTGCTGCCCGGGTCACGACATGTCACGACATCATGGCCGCACTGCCGTAGCCACTGGCAGAAAAGATCCATTTGCGTCGACTTTCCGACGCCGTCAACACCGTCGAACGAAAAAAACATTAGGCAATCGATCGTGCAAATGGAGGGGTGGGGCGACGGGTGGCGGAGAAGGAGCCTACGGCACCCGGCGATCAAGTCACGTCAACACGTTTTGTACTATCAATCTCTTCACCTTCTCTGCGCCTTAGCCGCTTCGCGCTGTTTCTGAACGACCGTCTCCCTTTTCGTGAAATAGCAAGGCGAACAGAACCATCACCACGGCGGCGCCGATCGCCGGAAGCAGCCAGAACTCTGTCCATTCAAACGGTGGTGGGTCGACGCCCTTCGGCGTGAGATGCTTCGCTTGTGCTACCGAACACAGGTAGGCCCCAATAAAACCACCGACTCCCAAAGTGGCAAACGTAATAAAACCTTGTGCAGCCGCGCGTATGTTGTCAGGCGATTTATTGTCGACATAGATGTAACCTGTGACGAAAAAGAAGTCGTAGCAGATTCCGTGTAGCAGGATTCCCAAATAGAGCATCCACATCAGGTCATCCGGATTGCCAAAAGCAAATAGTACGTAACGCGCCGTCCAAGCAGCCATCCCGACCAAAAGCATATATTTCACACCGAGCCGTGCTAAGAAGAAGGGCATCAGCAACATGAAAACGATTTCGGACATTTGGCCGTAGGTCATCTTGCCCGCGGCATCTGTCACCCCAATCTGATTAAGAAACCAATTGGTGTAGTTGTAATAAAACTGCAATGGAATCGTAATGAGAAAACTGCCCACGACAAAGACGGCAAACGGCCATTGCTTCATAAGCCGCAGCGCGTCCACCCCGAGGACGCTCCCGATGGTCACCTTTTCTCCCTTGCTGCTGGGCGGCGTGTGTGGCAGCGCCAGACAAAATATCCCAAGTAACAATTGAGCTGCGGCCGCAATCTGCATCGGCATGACGGTCGGTTCGACACTTTCGCCTTGCCCGTTTAATTCGCCTAACATAATTCCGAGCTGGATTCCCAGGAAATTGTCTATTTCAAGACCGAATTTTCCACCAGCCACACGAAGATAGCCCACCAGCAATCCTGCCACGATCCAACCAATCGTGCCGAGAACGCGAATTCCCGGAAATTGTCGGCCCGGGTCGTTCAGCTGGTGAAAAGCAAGCGAATTCGTTAACGCGATCGTCGGCATGTAGCAAACGAAAAACACGATCAGTGTTGCGTAAAATACTGGCTCACTGCCAAGCGTCGAAAGATAGTAGAGTACGCAAGCCCCCAATACATGCAAAACAAACAGAACGCGCTCCGTTGAAAAGAATCGGTCGGCGATCATGCCGACAAAAAATGGCGAGATCACCGCACCGATCGCTGCGGTTCCATATGCTAAACCGACAAACCCCTCGCCAAAGAGTTTCCCGTCGCCGGTGTTCGCACCAATAAATGTGCCTAACGTGACGAACCAGGCACCCCAGGCGAAGTACTGCAAAAACATCATCACGGAAAGCCGAAGACGGATGTTGAGATCAAGCGATCTGGCAGTGGGGCTATTGCTCGTCGACATGAACTGACCTGCCCCCACTGGTGAAACCAACGTCTAACTTACATTCTTGGGGTTTTCCTTTAACTGCTTGTGGAGCGTAGCGGAACAAGCAGTTAAAGGCAGC
>Ga0310123_10001068_pt1 | contig 23315 bp, 19 predicted proteins | sample CB6_AW_1057_MG_FD_203505 | JGI IMG/M metagenome (GOLD analysis project Ga0310123, IMG submission 203505) | Marine microbial communities from Western Arctic Ocean, Canada - CB6_AW_1057 | ecosystem: Environmental > Aquatic > Marine > Oceanic | place: Canada: Western Arctic Ocean | collected... | reverse complement strand
GTCCCAAGGCCAGACAGACTAGACTTCCGCTGCCGCGGTCGCAATCCAGCGGCCTCTAGCCCGCCTGCGGCGGGTTGAAGAACGCAGGTTCGGGGACTGGCTCACCCGCCCGTGGCGGGGGTGCCTGTCCCGTGGCGGGGGTGCCTGCCCCGTTCTCTCACTCGCTGTTGGCAACCGGGACAGGCACCCCGCCACGGGCGGGCGAGACAGTCCCTGCACTCTGTGTTTTTCAACCGGCCTCTAGCGGACCTGGCGCCCGTCGCTGAAGACTGCTTCGACCGACCCGGGGAACGTGACGCCTTCGAACGGCGACCAGCCGCACTTGGTGGCCAGGCTGTCGCGGTCGACCCTCTGCGGTCGGGCGAGGTTGAGCACGGTCAGGGCGGCGGTGTAGCCGGGGGCAATGCGGCCGAAGCGGCGTGGGGCGGAGTAGGGGTTGACGAATTCTCCGGGGTTTTCGCAGCAGACCGCGGCGATCCGTTCGGGAGTGAATCCGGCTTCGGCCATCATCCAGGTCACGAACGCGCCGTAGGTGTCCAGGTGGGGCTGGCCCGAGACACCCGTCGCTTTTTCTTCGAGCGTATGAGGGGCGTGATCTGTGGCGAGGTAATCGAGCGTGCCGTCGCGGAGCGCCTCGAGCATCGCCACTCGATCGTCAGTGGATCGCAGCGGCGGGTTCATCTGCATCAGCCCACGGTTCGCCTCGGTGATTCCCTCGGCGTCGTAATAAATGTGGTGCGGAGTCACCTCGCAGGTCACTTCCAACCCGGCTTCCCGAGCGGCCTGGATCAGCGGCAGGCCTTCCCGGACCGAGTAGTGACAGAGTTTTCCTCTGAGCTGGTACTTCTCGATCATCTGCAGAGCAAACCGGGTTGCCGAGACCTCGCACTCCGGCGGCCGTCTCAGCTCGTGGGTCCCGGCTCCGGCGTGGGCATCGAGCAGTTCGGGGTCCTCGCAGTGGAAGCTGACCGAGCAGCCTCGATAGTGAACCAGGGCCTCGTCGAGTTGGGCGAGCGATTCGAAGAACAGGTCGCCGACGCTGGGTCCCATGTAGGCCTTGTAGGGGACGTCTGAGGAGAGTGGTCGGGTGCCGGGTCCGATTCCCGCATACAGGGTCACGTGGACGTCGCAGTCGCGAGCGGCCAGGTGCTGACACTTGGCCGCATAGCTGTCGTCGTCGACAGGAGCGTCGGGGTTGTTGGGCATGTCGGCCACGTGGACGACTCCCCCATTGAGCGCCGCCTGGCCGGCCGTTACGAAGGTCTCCTTGTGAGTTTCGCGTCCGCTGGTGTCGTCGCGGGCGTGGATGTGGATGTCACCCATCCCGGCAAACACCAGGCAGTCCTCGCCGAATCTCACGTCGGGGGAGCCCAGGCCGTCCCCGGTTTCGGCGATTTCGGCTCCGTCGAATCGCACCTGGCCGCTGGCGACTCCGTCGGTGCTGACCAATCGGCCTTCGATGATCATCGAAGTTCGTCTCGGGGTGTTGGCTTGGAAAGTGCTTAAGCGAGTGATGGGTTTGAACTCGGCGGGTGCCCAGAATACGCTATCAAGCGTTGGCCGCCAAACCGGCGGCCTGCTGTGTCGGCTCCCGGAGAATCTCGTATGCGGCCTTTGTGTCTGTTCGCTGCCGTTGTCGGAACCCTGTTGGCCTGCGATCTCGAGGCCGCCGGGCCCGCTCGGGTGTTTCCCGAGGGCAAGTCGCCGGCGGATTCTCGGCTGGGGGTCACTCGCAACCTGCGAGACAAGTACCACCCATGGTCCCCCCCCACGACGCTCAAGCAGTGGAAGGCCGAGGCTGGCCGCGTGAGGCGGCAGCTGGAGGTGGCGACCGGTTTGTGGCCGGCGTGGCCGCGGGAGCCGATCAAGCCGGTGATTCATGGGCGTATTGACATGGGTGACTACACCATCGAGAAGGTCTACTTCGCCAGCCTGCCGGGTCACTACGTCACCGGCAGCCTGTATCGGCCCAAGAAGGCCCGGGGGCGTCGTCCGGGCATCCTCTCTCCACACGGTCACTGGCCTCAGGGTCGTTTTTACGATGCCGGTGCCGGTTCTGCTGCCTCTCAGCTGAAGCAGGGGGCCGAGAAGTTCGTGGCCGCTGCGAGATTCCCTCTGCAGGCCCGCATGGTGCAATTGGCACGGATGGGCTGCGTCGTTTTTCACTACGACATGGTCGGGTATGCCGACAGCGGGGCGTTGCCTCACCGCAGCGGGTTTGGGGACGTCGCGGCGGTGCTGCGTCTGCAGAACCTGATGGGGCTGCAGACCTTCAACTCGATCCGCGCCGTCGACTTCCTCGAATCGCTTCCTGACGTCGACAAGACGAAGATCGCCGTCACCGGTGCCAGCGGCGGCGGGACCCAGACTTTCATGCTCTGTGCCCTGGATCCCAGGCCCAGGGTGGCCTTTCCCGCCGTGATGATCTCCACCGGCATGCAGGGGGGCTGCGTCTGCGAGAACAGCTGTTTCCTGCGACCGGGGATCAACAACATCACCATCGCCGCCCTGTTTGCTCCGCGGCCCATGGCACTCAGCGGAGCCAACGACTGGACGATCGACATCGAGACCAAGGGGCTGCCGGAGCTCAAGGCGGTCTACGGTCTCTACGGAAAGGCCGACCTGGTCCACGCCAAGTGCTACCCGCAGTTCGGCCACAACTACAACCAGGTCTCTCGCGAGATGATGTACTCGTGGATGAACAAGTTCCTGAAGCTGGGACTGGAAGAACCGATCCGCGAACGCGACTTCCAGCCGATTGCCGTGAGGGATCTCAAGGTGTTCGACTCCGAGCATCCTCTGCCCCGGGACGCGATGTCGCTGGAGCAGTACCGTGCGGCACAGGTGAGGATGATCGAGGAGCAGTACGCGAAGTTGTTGAACGGAGCGGGCAAGAGCCTGTCTCGATACCGCCAGGTGGTGGGATCGGCAGCCGGAGTTCTGCTGGCCGGGACTCCGTCGACGGGTTACAGCTCGAAGGGCGTCGGCAAGGGAACCTTGCCTGGAGGCGGGACGTATGAGACCGGCACGATTACTCGCTCCGGGCTGGGCCACGCCATTCCCTGGACGCTGTTGACTCCGGCCAAGGGAGCCGGCGCCTCGTTGGTGGCCTGGTTCGACGGCGGCGGCAAGGCGGCGCTGTTCGACGCGCAGGGCCGGCCGCTGCCCGCGGTCCGCCGCCTGCTCGATGCCGGTCACACGGTGCTTTCGGCCGACGTGTACCTCACCGGCGAATTGACTCCCGAGGGAAAACCGGTCACCGTCGTCGCGACTCATGGCAGCTTCGTCGGCTACACCTACGGTTACAATCTGCCGCCGCTGACTCATCGCGTCCGCGACGTGCTGACGGTTGTGCCGGCGTTTTCGGTCAAGCAGAGCTTCGCGGTCAAGGGGGAGCGGATGCGGGTGCACCTGGTCGGGACCGGAGGTGCGGGGACTTGGGTCCTGCTGGCCCGAGCGGCGATGTCGCGTGGCAAAGCGGCCCGGGGCCTGACGATTGCCGACGTGGGGGGCTTTGCCTTTTCGAAGATCACCCGTCGGGACGACCCGATGCTGTTGCCCGGTGCCCTGAAGTACGGTGGACTCGGCGGCTTGGCCGCCCTGGCCGCACCGTCGCGGTTGGTCGTTGGTGGGACCGCCGGCATCCCGGAGGCGGAACTGATGCCGCTGAAGCGGATCTACGACGTCGCCGGTGGCAGCTTGACGCTCGAAACAGGCTCGATTTCGTTTGATTCAGTCGCCGGGCTGATCCTGGGCAAGTGAGCGGCCCTGCTGTGATTCTTCGGCGGCGCTTTTTCTGAGGTACAGCGGTTCGAGCGTGACCGGGTCGTCGAGTTGACCGGCGTGTGCGGCGCGTTGTCCGAGACGGGCGATCGATTGGGCTGCGGGTGGGCAGGTGATGGGGTTGGTGGTGGGGTTGGTAAGGAATTCGTCGAGCAGTCCGGGCGTGGCGGCGATGACGGTTTCGTGGGGCTGCAGGTGCTGGCACCAGTCTGCGGTGTTGACGATCGAGTGGTCCTGATCGGGAGTCCACGGGTCATCGGCCTGCCGGCTGTAGGGTCTGACGAACAGTTGATGGCGATGGGCGTCCGCGGCGACCCACAGCGACCGGGCTGCGGGGGGCAGCGGTGCGTGAGCGACGATGGCTGTGAAGGTATCGACGGCGACCAGTTGGCAGTCGGCGGCCCAGGCCAGTGTCTTGGCGAACGCGATGCCGACCCGCAGTCCGGTGAAACTGCCCGGTCCCCGGCTGACGGCGATCAGGTCGAGGTCATCGGTTCTCAGCGAATGATCACCGAGCAAGGTGGCGACCCGAGGCGGCAGGGCCTGGGCGTGTCGCAGTCCATCGTGGTCGAGCGGGACCTCGGCCAGACAGGTGTCGTCCTGGCACAAGGCGGCCGAGCCAGGTCGCGTGGAGGTTTCGATACCCAGCACGAGCATGTCGAGGATCCGTGCGCGGGCTACTCGCTGACACCTTCCAGGCGTGTCCGCGCGTCTCGAAAGCGGGCGACCATCTGTCCGGCGGAGGACCAGCGGGATGACGGATCCGATTCCAGGCCCCGCATGATCGTCTCGGCAACATCCTCGTCGATGTCCGAGACGAACTCGCGGATGTCAGCTGGTTCGGAGTTGATCCGCTGCTTCATCTGTTCGAGTGTCGGCCCGACGGACTCCCAGGGCAGGCGACTGGCGAAGACTTCGAAGCAGGTCATGGCGTAGCTGAAGACGTCGATCCGCTGGTCGGTCTTTTTGCGTTTCATCAGTTCCGGCGCCATGTACAGCGCGGTTCCGGTGCGGTTACCCGGCTGCTGAAACGGTGGGGTGTTGGGGACCACCAGTCCGAAGTCGATCAACTTGATGTGGTAGTCCGTGTCGAGCAGGATATTCCGCGGGCAGATGTCTCGGTGAATCAGGTTCTTCGAGTGAAAGTACTCGATCGCCTCACCCAGCTCGACCAGGAAGCTCAGCCGTCCGTTCTGCATGTGCTCATTTTGAGTATCGATCAGGTAGCTGAGGCCGACGCCTTCGACGAATTCCATCACGAGGAACATTTCGTCCTCGATGGTCCAGCCGAATTCGTAGGTCTTGACGATCCGCGGGTGATCGAGCCCGACGGCGACTTCGCCTTCGCTGGGTCGTTCGAGTCCCTTGGCGAGGAAGCGTTCTTCGAGCTTACGGGTTTTGGGCGTGTCGAGCACCTTGATGGCATACATGCGGTCGGTGTCGGGATCTCGAGCGCGGTAGACCTTCGACATGCTCCCCTGTCCGATGCGGCCGATCAGTTCGAAGCGGGACTTGAGGTCGACCCTGGGGACCCTGGGCTTCCTTTCGAAGAGCTTCTTGAGGAACTCGAGCATGGTATGGGCCTATTGGCCGCAGTAATCGATCAGTCGTGCGAGTTCACTTCGGAGGTCTCGTCGGGGGATGATCCTGTCGACGAAGCCGAACCGCAACAGGAATTCGCTCGATTGGAACCCCTCGGGCAATTCCATATTGACGGTTTGCTTGATGACTCGGGGCCCGGCGAATCCGATCATTGCCCTGGGTTCGGCGATCACGAAGTCACCGAGCGAGGCAAAGCTGGCGGCGACGCCGCCCATGGTGGGGTTGGTCATCACCGAGATGAACAGTCCACCGGCCAGGTCGAAGCGTGCCAGCGCTGCGGAGACCTTTCCCATTTGCATCAGCGAGAGAATCCCCTCGTGCATGCGTGCTCCGCCTCCGGATCCGCTGACGATCACCAGCGGCAGTTTCAGGCGGGTTGCATCTTCGATCGCCCGGGTCAGTTTTTCGCCGACCACCGAGCCCATGCTGCCCATGATGAAGCCGGCATCGGTGAGTCCAAAGACCAGCGGTCTGCCGCGCATGTAGCCGCGGCCGACCACGCAGGCTTCGGTCAGTCCGGTCTTTTTCTGTTCGGCCGCGAGTCTCTCGGTGTAGGGCTTCTGGTCGACGAACTCGAGTGGATCGCACGGCAGCAGCCCTGCGTGCCACTCTTCAAAGCTGTCCTGGTCGAGCAGTTGGGCGATGCGGTTGGCGGCGGAGACGTAGAAGTGGTGGTCGCATTCGGGGCAGACGTAGAGGTTGTCTTCGACCTGCTTACGGTAGACGGTGGCCCCGCAGCCGTCGCAGCCCATCCAGAGCCCCTCGGGCACACCCCGCTTCTTGCGATCTTCGTGCGTCAGCCATGCGGTGGTCTTGGAGTGTTCAGCCACCCGGGACGCTCCCGTTGCCGCCGGCCACCGGAAGCAGGCTGCCGGTGGCCGCCTGGGTTCTCCAGGGGTGCTCGGGGTCGGCGACCGGCACACGGCCGTTGGTCGAGTAGATCGAGATCAACTGGTGTTGTCCTCGGCAGCCGGTGACCGATTCGAATTCGGGTCGCGCCGAGGTGATGGCACATCCCAGCAGTGTGGCCAGCGGGTCGGAGGTCACGATCGCGAACGACTCCTCGCGTTTCATCGGCTTCTTGAGCACCGCCAGGGTTCGTGCCAGGGCCTCCTGGATCGTCTCACCCTCGGGCGGCCGCACTATTTCGGGAGATTCCTGCCACTGCTTGAGCACCTTGGGGGACTTCCGGCGGATTTCTTCGATCGAGAGTCCCTGCCAGAGGCCGTGGTCGATGTTCTGCAATTCGTCGTGGATCCGCACCGGCAGCTGCAGCGCCTCGCCGATCGCCTCGGCGGTCGACCTCGCCGGGTCGATCGGTGCCGAGCAGACGAATTCGAGCGGCCAGTCGGCAAGCTGCTCGATCGACGCGGCCAGCTGGTCGCGGCCGTCGTCGTTGAGCGGCAGGTCGAGGTTGCCCTGGATCCGGTTCTGGACGTCGAAGTCCGTACAGCCGGGTCGGACGACCGCAATGATGGGCATCGTCGCTCAGGCCTCCTGAGGCGTTTGGGACTGCGTGGCGCTGGTTTCGAGCGATCGGATCGCGGTGTGGTAGTCGTCGGACCCGAAGATCGCGCTGCCGGCGACAAACACCTGGGCTCCGGCGGCATAGGCCGAGGCGATCGTGGTGGTTGTGATGCCTCCATCGATGGCCAGGCTGATCTGGTTGCCGCAGGTGGCTTTGAGCTGTTCGAGTTTCTCGAGTACAGCGGGCTGGAAGGCCTGGCCTCCGAACCCCGGCTCGACACTCATTACCAGCACCTGGTCTGCGGTGTCGAGGAGCCCATCGAGTTGTGCGACAGGGGTGGCGGGGTTGATGGCGATGCCCGAGACTCTGTCGGCGGAGCGGATTCTCATGAGTGTCGTCTTGAGCAGATCGAGGTCGTTGGAGAAGGCCTCGAGGTGCACGGTGACCCCGTCGCAGCCTGCGTCGAGGTAGTCATCCAGGAACTGGGCGGGGTCGGTGATCATCAGGTGAGCGTCGAGTGGGAGTCGTGTGAGTTGCCTGAGTCCGGCGACGACGAGGGGTCCGTAGGTGAGGTTGGGAACGAAGTGGCCATCCATCACGTCCAAGTGCAGCACGGAGGCCCCGGCGGTTTCGAGCAGTTCGATCTCACGGTGCAGGTTGCCGAAGTCGCACCCCAGCATCGATGGCGCGAGGGTCGGCAGAGGGCTGTGGAAGATCTCCAGGAGATCCCGGCGACTCATCGCTGTGTGCATCCGAAGCGGGTCACGCGGGGCAGGAGCGAAACGTCCGGGGGGCCGGGCCCGCCGACAAGGCAGTTAGTCTGACCGAGGCGTAGGCGTGCGTCCAGTGAAATCGCGGCTGGGACTTATTATAGCGATGCCAGTCGTGCGATCAGGTCGGCGGTGCGGTTGGAATATCCATATTCGTTGTCGTACCACCCGAGCACCTTGACCATGTTGGGTCCGATCACAGTCGTCCAGCTGCCGTCAAAAATGCAGCTGTGTGTGTTTCCGATCACGTCGCTGGAGACGATCGGGTCGGTGGTGTACTCGATGATCCCCTTCAGCGGCCCGGCGGCGGCCTCCTGCATGGCTTGGTTGATGGCCTCGGGGCTGGCTTCGCTGCGGAGTGTGGCGACGAGGTCGGTGATGCTACCGGTCAGGACGGGGACTCGCAGCGAGATGCCGGTGAGTCTGCCGTCGAGTTCGGGCAGGACGAGTCCCACGGCCTTGGCGGCTCCGGTGGAGGTGGGAATGATATTGGCAGCCGCGGCCCGGGCTCGGCGTGGGTCGGAGTGCAGCTGGTCGCCGGTCCGCTGGTCGTTGGTGTAGGCGTGCACGGTGGTCATCAGGCCGTGTTCGAGCCCGAAGTTCTGGTGCAGCACCTGGACCATCGGCGCCAGGCAGTTGGTGGTGCAACTGGCGTTTGAGACACAGAGGTGTTCGGCGGTCAGCTGGTCGTCGTTGACACCGAGCACGACGGTGAGGTCCGGAGTGTCCCCGGCGGGTGCGGAGATGACCACCTTGCGGGCACCGGCTTCCAGGTGGCTGTCGTAGCCGGGCTTGCCGTCGGCGGCGCGGGTGGTGAAGAACCCGGTCGATTCCAGGGCCACCTCGACCCCCAGCTCACCCCACGGCAACTGGCTCGGGTCGCGTTCGGCACAGATCCGGATCGGCCGTCCGTCGACGATCAAGGTGTTCCCGTCGACCTCGATGTTGCCGGGAAACCGGCCCTGGGTGCTGTCGTATTTCAGAAGATTCGCCAGCGCGGCGGGCTCTCCGAGGTCGTTGATACCGACCACTTCAAATTCCTCGCTGCGGGCGGCCAGCGCCCGAAAGGTGATCCGACCGATGCGGCCGAAGCCGTTGATGCCTACCTGGACTGCCACGACGGGGACTCCTGGGGGATTCTCTGGTGACGTGCTCTGGTGTCGATCTCTGCTGAGGTGCCCGGTCCAGCTGCCGACACTCGCGAGCCGGGGCGAAACACCCGATTCTAGTCGCGTCCTCGGGGAGCGACAAGGATGGCGGCGGGCGGGTCTGCGGTGGGCTAGCAGCCCGTTGAAGAACTCGGACCCTGGGGTCAGACGCCGCCCACAACGGGGTTTGCTCCATCTGTCGCGTTTCGCAGGCGGGGCCTGCCCCCTTCTTCGAGTTGCAACGAGTGCTGGTTGAAAAGGGGTCAGGCCCCGCCTGCGTGCCGTTCTGGGTGGAGCGGGACTTTCTGTGGGCGGCGTCTGACCCCGGAATCCGAGTTCTTTCTCATGAGTGGGCTGACCGCTGTTGTCCGTCGGGTGACGGATTCGTAGATTGACTCTACCAATTCAGCAACGGGAGCCTCCGTCATGCGTTTGCCGTCGAGTTTCGGTCTTTGTGTCTGGGTGTTGACGATGGCGTTGGTGGGGGGCGTGGCCGAGGCCGCCGATTCGCCGGCCTTCCGGGGGGTCCGCGGAGACGGGCACTCCGACGAACAGGTCCCGCTGAAGTGGAGTGCCACAAAGAACGTCAAGTGGCGGATCTCGCTGCCGTTCCCCGGTCACAGCACCCCGGTGGTGTCTCGCGGGAAGGTCTTCCTGACCTGTGCCAGTCTCAAGGGCCGCCAGCGGGGCCTGTACTGCTACGACCGAGTCACCGGCAAGGAACTCTGGAAGCGTGTCGTGGAGTTCTCGGTGGTCGAACCGACTCACAAGACCAACCCCTACGGCGCGTCGTCTCCGGTGTCCGACGGCAAGCGAGTGGTGGTCTGGCACGGCTCGGCGGGATTGTTCTGCTACGACCACTCGGGCGAGTTGCAGTGGATGCTCGATCCGGGTGATGTGACTCACATCTGGGGCTACGCCTCGTCGCCGGTGATCTACAACGACCGGATCTTCCTGCACCATGGTCCGGGGGTCCAGACGTTCATGCTGGCCGTCGAGTTGAAGAGCGGCAAGGTGTTATGGAAGACGAAGGAGGCGGGCGGAGCCAACGCCCGCGATCCTCGGATGGTGGCTTCCTTCAGCACTCCGGTGATTGCCCGCGTCGGCGGAACCGACCAGTTGATCTGCAGCATGCCCACCCGTGTCGCTGCCTTCGATCCCGGGACCGGCGAGGTGCTGTGGAGTGTGGCGGGTCTGCCGTCATCTCGAGGCGACCTGGTGTACACCTCGCCCCTGATCGCCGGTGAGATCGGCATCGCGATGGGTGGATACCAGGGCCCTCGGATGGCGTTCCGGTTGGGTGGCAGCGGCGACGTGACCAAGACGCACCGGCTGTGGCGAGTCGCGGCCAAGCAGCCTCAGCGGATCGGGTCGGGTGTGGTCGTGGGCGAACACGTCTACATTGCCAACGCAGGTCCGGGGACTGTCGAATGTATCTCGGTCAAGACCGGTGAGTTGGCGTGGCAGGCCCGCCTGCCGTCGGGCAACGCCTGGAGCTCAACGGTGCGGGCCGGCGACTACCTGTTCGTGACCGACCAGTCGGCCGCGACTCATGTCTTTCGTCCCTCGCCGAAGAAGTTTGATCTGGTTTCGAGCAACCGGCTGGGTCCCGGAGAAAAGAGCAATGCGACTCCGGTGTTCTCCGACAGCGAGATCTTCCTGAGGACGCAGGCCGGTTTGTACTGCATCGCCGCGGGCCGTTAGAGCCGACTCTACTCGTCGCTGCGGAAGTCCGAGTGGCAATCGGCGCAGGCCTTGGCCGCTTTGAGGTACAGCGGTTTCACGCGTGCCGTGTCTCTGGCTCGCAGGGCGGCGGCGGTGGCCGAGGCATTGAGTTGGAACTCGACCGCGTATTTCTTCCAGGTCGGCAGCTGGGCCTTTTGCTTGACCTCATGTGTGTCGGCGGCCACGACGACTGCCAGCAGCGCCATGGTTGCCGCGTTGCGGGCATCGAGTTCCGGGTCGCGAGACTGTCGCACGGCGCGGCGGAGCCGGCTGTTGCGTGAATTGAGTTCTTCCATGATATGGTCGAGCGAGATCAGGCCGGTCCACGGTCGCGGGCGAGTCTCGTTCCGGCCGGATCGGCCGTTGACGACCGCCTGCAAGGCGGGCACGGTCTCCAGTGCCTGAGTGTGAGTCTTGCTGGCTGCCAGTTTCAGTGCCACGTCTCGCAGAGCCGGTCCATGAATGGGTGGCCGGTCTGCGGACTTGCCGGCGGCCGGTTTGGAATCGTGCTCGGTGATCGCCTGACCTATGACCGCCAGTAGGCCCGCCGCCCGAGGCAATTCGTGCTTGGCAGAATGGGCGTAGGATTTCTTCGTGTCCAGGTGCTGCTTGACCAGGGTGAGTTGAGCAGCGGCTTCGTCGTGGAGATCGGCGAGCGAGATGACTTTCGAGAGCCGCATAGGTGGTGTCGCCGGCGGTTCGGCCATCGCCACGGTCAGCCATGCCAGCCCACTCACCAGGCTCGTGGTGGTCAACGCGATAGTCGAGAACAGGCGAGTTGAGTGTGACATGGAAATACCCTGTCGATGGGGTGAGTTGCGGTGATCGTGAGACCGAATCTCGAGAGAGTCTGAAGCATGCGGGATCGCTATGTCAACGCGTGGCCGAAGGCGGGTTGCCCTGGTTGACTTGTACCAGCACCACGACTCGCACCCCGTGCACGGTCCATTCCCATTCGGGGTCATCGTGCAGGAAGCGGGAACCCGACGGGTGCACTCGTGGATCCAGCAGTCGTCCCATCCGGGCATACATCACCATGTACTCGGCTTCGGCGGTCCCGACCAGCTGGATGTCATCTCGGAGGTGGCCCCACTTCTTGAGCATGTGCCGGCCATAGTGTTCGGGAAAAAACGTGAGCCGGGCCCCGGAGGGCAGTTTCTCCTGCATCGAGTCAATGGCATCGCGGTTGAACAGCTCCCACCAGTAGCTGACTTCGTAAAGCGGTCGGTTGAGTTCGGGCAGGGTACGTGGCTGCCTTACGGGCCTCGCGGCTTCGGTGAAGCCTCCGACTGCGACGTTGTAGTAGGAGAGTCCGGCGGGGTGGATCGAGGCGTGGGTCCATAGGGCTGCGATCCCCAGCACGGCGGCGGCGGCCCAGGCGAGGTGTTGCTTTGAGTCGGCCAGCCAGCGTCGTCTGAGTCGTTCGAATCCGGCGGCGGCGATGAGTGCGGCGAAGTAGAAGGCGGGTCGGTACAGTCGGGTGCCGTCGTGAGCGGGAGTGACGGGGAGCATCACCACCAGGGGCAGGACCAGCGCGGCGATCAGCCAAAGGCCTTCCAGGGCCGGAGGTGCGTGTGGTGTGGGGAGACCGAGTTCGTTGCCGGCGGCTTGAGCCCGGCGGGTCAAGCGGACCGCCAACTGTCGCAGGCCCAACCCCAGTACCTCGATGGCGATCAGCACCAGGATCCAGGGCGGAGTGGTGATCAGGCTCAGCAGCGGCACGCTGTGCCAGGGAACCGGCACCGGCTCGGTGCCGGGAGCCAGTTCGGCCTGGAAGATGTGTCCGAGGTAGTAGACGTCGATCTTCCAGCCGGAGGGGTCATCCAGCAGCATGTTGATGTAGTCGAGAAAACCACCCAGCGGGTTGCCCCACCAGGGCGGCATCAGCACCAGGGCTGCCAGGGGTGCGACGGTGACCAGGCAGAGGGCGGCCTTGCGGTTGAGGCGAGGTCCACTCAAAAGGCCCCAGGCAATCCAGGCCGGCACGATCAGCCAGAAGGTGGGCTTGGCCATGGCTCCGACTCCGGCGAGCACGCCGAAGGCGATCGGCCAGCGCCAGGTGTTGCCGCGGGAGGCGTCCTGGGTGCTGCGACTGCGCCAGAGTGCCCAGCAAGCGAGTACCTGGAACGAGGCCACCAGCGGGTCGATGCTCATCAACAGTGCCTGGGTCCAGACTCGGGGCATCCCGACCAGGGCGACGACGGCGACGGTGGCCGCCTGGGGCGAGAGTTCCTCACGGATCCACGAGAAGACGACTCCGCAGGTGACCGCCAGCACCACGAGGTTGCCCCAGCGGTAGGAGTGTGGTGGCGAGTCGAACAGCCCGAGGGTGTAGTGGCCGAGAGATCCGACGAGGCTGACCAGCGGCAGGTTCTTACTCTCGGGCCGTGCCCAGTACCAGCCCTCGGCCATGCGGTTTTCGTCAAACGCGGCGGAGGGTCCCTGCGTGAGGAGGTCGGCGAACCAGGCGTGGAGTCTCTGGCTGTTGTCGATATAGCGAGGTTCGTCGGTGGTGAGTCCGATGTCTCGGGCGGCACAGGCTGCGGCGACCAGGCACAGGAGTGCGACGGCCAGCGGGGCCAGCCGCCTCGGCCAGGAACTCAGCCGGGGCAGATCGAGCGTGGGGGTCTTGGTGGTGATGGCGTCACCGGGCGCGGTCACGACGAGGGCTCCGGGTCAGCGGAGGCCTCGGGGCCCCCAACCAAGTTGTTGTCGAAGTAGTTGACACCCATCCCGGCGTCGACGACCAGGCCCTGGGCGTTGATTCCCGCGGAGCGGGGCGAGAGCAGGAAGGCGACGGTGTTGGCGACTTCGACGGTCTGGACGGCCTGTTTGCGGAGCGTGGCTTCTTCGGCGTAGAGGTAGCTGTCGACGTAGCCGGGGATGCCGGCCGAGGCGGACGTCTTGAGCAGGCCGGGGCACACAGCGTTGAAGCGGACCCGGCTGAACGCCGAGAAGCTCTTGGCCAGGAAGCAGACCGAGCTGTCCAGTGCGGCCTTGACCGGTGCCATGTAGCCGTAGTTCTCGGCGGTCATGCGGGTGGTGGAGATCGAGACGGTGACGACGCTGCCGTGGTCGGGGTCGAGCAGTTCTCGCAGTGCGTTGGAGACGGCCACCAGCGAGAAGCAGCTGATGTCGACGGCCTGCAGGAAGGCGGCGCGGGGTGTTTCGTGAAACGGCAGCCATCCGGCCGAGTAGTCTGCGAAGGCGATCGAGTGGACCAAGCCGTGCAGGCGATCGCTTTGGCCCGCGAGCTTTTCCGCCAAGCGTTCGATTTCCTCGGGCCGCTCGACATCGCAAGCGATCACGATCGCGTCGTCGCCGGCGAGTTCGCGGACCGCCCGGGCCCGCTCGTCGCTGCGGACCGCGTAGATCACTCGCGCCCCGGCCCCGGTGAGCACCTGGGCCACGTGCCACGCGACGCTCTTGCGGTTGGCCACCCCCATCACCAGGACGTCGCGGCCGGCGAGGTCGAGAAAGTCAGCGGGCATGATGCGCGACACTGTGACACAATCGCCGGGGGAACGCAACGGGCGCCTCGAGCCGACCGCGGGTGGCGTTGACGGACCCCTCGGGTGCCCTGAGAATCGGGTTGGGGTCCTGTGTGACCGCAGGCGGACCGCCCGGCGGCGGACGGTTCCGGAGTTTGCGTCGAGGGTCCGGGGAGCACGATTCGTGTTGAGAAGCCAGATTCGCAAGACCGCACTGGCGATTGTCTGCCGCAACCTGGCCACCATGCTCTACGCGGGCGTGCCGGTGGTCCGAGCGCTGGAACTGGCAGGGCGGAAGGTCCGCGATGAACGCTGTCGCAGTGCGTTTGCCGACATGTCGCGGTTGGTGCGGCAGGGTGAGGAGATCTCCGAAGCCATGGCCAGGCAGGGACGCAGCTTCCCGCCCCTGGTGATCGACATGGTGCGGCTTTCGGAACACAGCGGGGTACTGCCGGAGGTCCTCGAACACCTGGCCGATCACTTCGACAACACCGTCGCGCTGCGACGACGGTTCATCTCCCAGATCACCTGGCCGTCGCTGCAGTTCGTGATGGCCACCGGAGTGGTGTCGCTGGTGATCCTGGTGCTGGGGATGCTGCCCGGTGGCGAGATGGTCTCGGAGATCACCTTCGGGCTGCGGGGACCCGGCGGAGCGATCACGTTCCTGGCGTTTGTCTACGGCACGCTGGGCCTGCTGGTCGGCGGCTACCTGTTTGCCTCCCGGGTCGTTGCCGCGCGACAGATTGTCGACCGACTGGCCCTGGCGCTGCCGGTGGTGGGGAGCTGCCAGAGGTCCTTCGCGATTGCCCGCTTTTCGTGGGCGTTTTACCTGACGCAGCAGACCGGGATGTCGATTCGCCAGAGCCTGCAGGCGACGTTTCAGGCGACCGGCAACGGGGCCTTCCAGGCCAAGTGCGAGTCGGTCTGCCAGTCGATCGAGGCGGGTGACTCGCTGACGGTTGCCCTGGCAGATACCGGGCTGTTTCCCGAGGACTTCATCGAGATGGTCGAAGTGGGGGAGACGTCCGGGACGGTGCCCGAGCAGCTGAACCGGTTGAGTCCCCGCTTCCGCGAGCAGGCCGAGCGGTCGCTGCGTGTGCTGTGCAATGCCATCGCCTGGGCTGTCTGGGGAGTCGTGGCGACGTTCATCGTGTTCTTCGTCTTCCGCTTCTTCATGTGGTACGTGGATCAGATCAACAACGCGCTGGAGGGAATCCAGTGAGCGGCGGGGGCGGGACGTTTGGATTCGAGATCACAAGAGCGAGTGCGAGCACGGCCGCCCGCTGCGGGGCCTGGCACACGCCTCATGGCACGGTCCAGACACCCGCCTTCATGCCGGTGGGGACCCGGGGAACAGTGAGGGGGCTGTGGCCCGAACAGTTACTCGAGACCGGTGCCGAGATGGTGCTGGCCAACACGTATCACCTGGCTCTGCGTCCGGGTGCGGAGGTGGTCGAGGAACTCGGGGGGCTGCACCAGTTCATGCAGTGGGACGGGCCGATCCTGACCGACAGCGGCGGATTCCAGGTCTTCAGCCTCGCCGAAATGGCTCGGCTGACCGACGAGGGGGTCTCGTTCAAGTCGCACATCGACGGCAGCTGGCTGGAATTGACTCCCGAACGCGCCGTCGGACTTCAGGAACAGCTCGGAGCCGACTGCATCATGTGCCTGGACGAGTGCCCGGCTCATGATGTGCCGCCCGAGCGGCTGCGTCGGGCTGTGGACCGCACGACCGACTGGGCCCGGCGGTGCCGTGATGCTCAGACACGGACCGACCAGGCGTTGTTTGGAATTGTCCAGGGTGGGACCGATCCGGCGTTGCGTCAGCGATCGGCCGAGGGGCTGCTGGGTCTCGAGTTTCCGGGTTACGCGATCGGAGGCCTCAGCGTGGGGGAGTCACCCGAGTCGATGTATACGACGCTGGACGTGACGGTTGAGTTGCTCCCGGAAGATCGGCCGCGGTACCTGATGGGGGTCGGCACTCCCAGGGATCTCTACGAGGCGGTCGTGCGGGGCGTGGACCTCTTCGACTGCGTGTTGCCGACCCGCAACGGCCGCAGTGCCTCGGCGTTCACCTCCGAGGGTGAGGTGCGGTTGAAGAACCTGAAGTACCGCAGCGACGAGCGGCCACTGGATCCCGGCTGCGAGTGCACTGTCTGCAGCCGATTCAGCCGCGGTTATCTGCGTCACCTGTTCCTGTCGCGGGAGATGCTGGGTCCGATCCTGGTCTCCTACCATAACCTCGCGTTCTACCAGAACTTCCTGCGATCGCTCCGCGAGGCGATCCGCACCGATGGGCTCGATGAGTTTCGATCGGTTCACCTTGCTGAGGTTCCGGCATCTCTCTAGGATACGGGTTTGACCCTTCTTGAGAGCCGGGCGCGAGAGTGGTCCGACGACGTCGGCGGGGTGATACGAGACGGGGTGCGTGGGATGTTTCCAGCGCGTGGGCGTGGGTTTTCGAGTGGCATGGCAGTCGCGGCTCTAGGTGGCCTTCTGCTGGTGATGTTCTGCGCGAGCCCGCTGAGGGCGCAGGACACGTCCGAGGCCAAGTCGGCCCCGGCGGCCAAGTCGGCCCCAGCGGCCAAGTCGGCCCCGGCGGCCAAGGGTGCTGGCGACGGAGGTGCCGCCGAGGAGGCCGGGGCGAAGGACGCCGCAGCCGGGGACGGCGAACCGCAAGATGAAGGTGGCCCTGGTCTTTCCGACATGGTGGTTCCGATCGTCGGTATGGGGCTGATCTTCTACTTCATCGTGCTGGCTCCGCAGAAGAAGGCACGTAAGAAGCAGCAGTCGGTGGTTGAGGCTCTGAAGAAGCATGACCGCGTGGTCACCATCGGCGGGATCATCGGCACCATCGTCTCGATCGATACGGTCAATGAAGAGGTGGTGCTGGAGGTTGGGCCGGACACCCAGATGCGGATTCTGCGTCGCAGCATCCAGGGTCCCAAGCCGTTTGGCAGCGATGACGAGGGTGAGTCGGGCGAGAAGAAGTAGTTCCGCTGTGACGGGACACGGACACTCTGGCCCAGCTAAGGACAGAACACGGCGATGGACCAACTCGGATTGCCACTGCTGCTGGCCGAGATGCCCGTGTGGGTTTCCGGACTGGCGTTTGTGGGCGCGATCGTCGGCGGCATCCTGGTTTCGCGGCGGTTTGCTGCTCGTGAAGCGTTTGCCGACAGCCACATCACGATGGGGGTGCTGGGCTTCGTCGGCCTGATCGCAGTGGGTTCGCTGGTCCCGGGTCTGTTCCTTGAATTGGACAACGGAACCCGCTTCCTGCTGGGCCTGGGGCTGTCGATGATCGGCCTGGGCGCCTGGCTGGCGTCTCGTGAGATGTTCCGCGGCCGCCTGATGGCGATGCTGTGCCTGCTGTACGTAGCGCTGGCGGCGGTGACCTTCTGGCTGCAGCCTCAGTTGTATCTCGACAGCGGCGAGGGGACCCGAGCCCTGCTGCTGATCGTCTCGACGTTTGTGGTTCCGTTGAGCCTGGGGCGGTTGGTGGCGATGGGGTTGGGAATGCCAGACCTGTCGTTGCGGATGGGGGCCGTGCTGACGGCGATCACGCTGGCGCTGTGGCCGATGGCCAAGGGAGTTGTCGTGCAGTCTGCCGAGAAGTGGGCACACCGGGAAGCGGTGAAGAAGTGGGAGGCGGGCAGAAACAATTACAAGGTCACTAAAAAGGGCAAGGAAGCTCTCGCGAAGGTCCGTCCCAAGTTGACTGTTCACTTCGTGGCCGCCGGCAAGGATTCCGTCAAGACAAGACCGGCGAGCAACGCAGCGGCGTCGGTGGGCAAGCCGGTTGAAAAGCCTGTGGAAAAGCTTGAGAAGAAGCCAGATGCGCCGACAGAGAACTGAACGGGGTCAAGCGGTGAGTGGTGTCACGATGAGCAAGTCGAGCAAGTCGAGCGTGATCGGCCGCTGGTGGTGCCTGGCCTGCGTGCCGGCGCTGCTGTTGGTGCTGACCGTGTCCGGCTGCAGCGACACCGATCCGATGATCAAGCTGCGTCGGGCCGGCGCGGTGCTTGAACAGGACGACGAGCGTGAGAAGATCGAGCGGGTGGTGCTGTCGCGATTGGCCAGCCCGTCGGAGTTGAAGGCCCAGTTTGCCGATCTCGCCCGCGTGCCCCGTGTGCTCACTCTCGATCTCTCCGGCTCCCAAGTCCAGGACGCCCATCTCGAGCTGCTCGAGACGCTCGACGAGCTCCACACTCTGGACCTCTCCGACACCGCAATCACCGACGCGGGGTTGCCCGAGTTGGCCAAGCTGACCGGACTCCGCAAACTGACGCTCTCCAACACCCGGGTGACCGACGCGGGTCTCGAGCGGCACATCCCTGATTTCCTGGCTCTGGAGACTCTCGAGCTCTCGCCATTGAAGAAACCTCAGCGTGAGGTTGCCTCCGGCGGCGACGACCTGTTGGAGACGATCTTCTCGGGCATCAAGCTCGGAATCGATCTCGGCGGCGGTGCGATCCTATTGCTGGAGGTTGACGAGGAATTGCGGGCGAAGCAGGGCAAGGATCTCTCGGCGGACGTGATGTCTCAGATGGCCACCGCGATCAACAAGCGGGCCAATCCCGGTGGCAGCAGGGAACTGACGGTGAGGCCAGTGGGGACGAACCGGATCGAGGTGATCATTCCCAAGGCCGACCCGCAGGTCGTCGAGCAGACCAAGCGGATGATGACCCGGCTGGGGAGTCTGGAGCTGGCGATCCTGGCCAACACCCGGGACGGGAAGTTCGGATCGCTGGTCCAATTGGCCCAAGCCCTGCCCGACGGTGAGACCCAGGTCATCGTGGTGGCCGGTGAGGGGACAGGGCGGCAATCGAGGCTGCTGGGCGAGTGGTTGCCCGTCGACCCCAACGGCGAGGTCGACAGCAGTCACCGCGTGCTGGTCGAGCAGCGCAGCAACCTGCAGGGCGAGATGGTCGACCACGTGCTGGTCTCCTACGAGGCCGAGAACCTGCGGGTCAAGGGCGAGCATCTCTACCGCGTCTACCAGACCAACGATGACAACGGCAGCCTGGCCGTCGGTTTCACTCTGAACATCGGCGGTTCGAACCGTTTCGCCGACCTGACCGGCAGCAACGAGCCGGACAAGGCGGAGGGGTTTTACCGTCGGCTGGCGATCATTCTCGACGGCAAGGTCTTTTCGGCACCGACGCTCGAGAGCCGGATCAGCAGCAGCGGGATCATCCGCGGCGACTTCACTCGCCAGGAGATCAACGAGTTGATCGGCGTGCTCGAGGCCGGGGCACTCGAGGTGCCGTTGCGGGAGGAGCCGATCAGCGAGATGACGATTTCGCCGACTCTCGGTGGTGACGTTCAGAAGAAGGGCGTCGTGGCGATTTCGATCGCTTCGATCACCGTGGTCGTGTTCATGATCGGCTACTACCGCTTCTCGGGCGTGGTGGCGGTGATCTGCCTGATGCTCAACCTGGTGCTGGTGATGGGGACGATGATCTTCATCGAGGCGACCTTCACACTGCCGGGGCTGGCGGGGCTGGTGCTGACAATCGGAATGGCCGTCGACGCCAACGTGCTGATCTTCGAGCGGATCCGCGAGGAGCAGCGTCGCGGCGGGGTGGTGCGGATGGCGATCCAGAACGGATTCGGCCGGGCGTTCACCACGATCGTCGACGCCAACGTCACCACGCTGCTGGTCGCCGTGGTGTTGTACATGATTGGCACCGACCAGGTCCGCGGCTTTGCCGTCACGCTGTTCATCGGGATCGTGATGAGCATGTTCACCGCGCTGTTCGTGGGGCGGTTGCTGTTTGACATCTGGGAACGCAGCAAGCCGCGCGAGCAGTTGAAGATGAACAGCCTGCCGGGAATCACCGGTCGCAATTTCGACTTCATCAGCCGCCAGAAAATTGCGGCGGTGGTGTCGCTGCTAGTCATCGTGTGCGGAATGTCCGCCCTGATTTCACGGGGAGCCAGCAATTTCGACATCGACTTCCGAGGTGGCCGAGCGGTCAGTTTCGAATTGCTGAAGACACCCCAGGGGGCCACCACCGATACGGTGCGTGACAAGCTGCTCGGCGTGACCGAGGCCAAGACGCTCAGCGATTCGATGTCGCTGGAGGAGTTGACCGGGATCGGGGTCGAGGACGCGGCCGTGGGGTCCGATGGCCGTCGACGGTTCCGTCTGCGGACCACAACCACCAAGACGACGGGCAATCGCGGGGCTTCGGGAACTGACACGGTCAACGAGGCGATTCAGAAGTGGATCTCTGACGCGTTCAAGGGAGACGCTCAGTACCAGTTGGCGACCATGTCGGTCCAACCCGGGGAGATCTCCCCGATCGACGACCCCTCGGATACCGATTTCCACCAGGGCCACGAGGTCACGGTGTCGTTTCCGAGCGCTGACCAGATCGAGGTCCAGCGTGAGAACGTCCAGGCGTACGTGGCCGAGGCGCTGGCTGGGGCGGAGGGGGATGCAGTCCAGGCCGAACTGGAATTCGCGATTTCCGCAGGCGGCGCCGACCCGCTCGCGGCCCGATCAAAGACCTGGGTGGTGCGGTTCAAGAAGTCGGTCACCGCCGTGGAGATCCAGACAGCCCTGGACGGGATGGTCGCCAGCCTGGACGGTCAACCACGTTTCGACGAGGTCACGTCATTCGACAGCGCGGTGGCCAACGAGATGCAGCAGTCGGCCGTACTGGCGATGCTCTTCAGCCTGGTGGCGATCGTCGCGTACATCTGGTTCCGCTTCCAGCGGATCGATTTTGGTCTGGCGGCGGTGGTCGCCCTGGTGCACGACGTACTGGTTGTGCTGGGAGGTGTCGCGTTGGCGGGGCTGGCGGCGTCGGAGATGGGCATGGATGGAGGAGTCCTGCTGCTGCAGGACTTCAAGATCAACCTGCCGATGGTCGCTGCCTTCCTGACCATCGTCGGCTATTCGCTCAATGACACCATTGTCGTCTTCGATCGCATCCGCGAGGTGCGAGGCAAGAACCCGTCGTTGACCTCCGAGATGGTCAACCAGAGCCTGAACCAGACGCTGGCCCGCACCCTGCTGACCTCGGTGACCACGCTGATCGTGGTCGTGATTCTCTACTTCGGCGGCGGCGATGGCATCCACGGGTTCGCCTACTGCCTGGTGCTGGGCGTGGTGGTGGGAACCTACAGTTCGATCTTTGTCGCCAGCCCGACGTTGCTGTGGATGATGAATCCCGACAGCCTGTTCAACCGCCTGGTCGGCAGCCTATCGGGCACCTCGAAGGCCCCGTCGCGGCAGAGTCCGGCGACGCAGCCTTAGCGCGACGGGTTCATTGAACCCGGCGGGAACTAGGCGGGAACTAGGCCGACCACGCCTGGTGGCCGCCGTCGACTCGGATCACCTGCCCGGTGACGAATTCGCCCAGCGGCCCGGCGAAGAACTCGACCACCCGCGCCACCTCGTCGACGGTGGCGATCCGTTCGAGAGTCCCTTCGGTGACCATCCGCTGCTGGTCAACTTCGCGGGTATTCATGAACCGGCCGGTGCGGGTGTCGCCTGGTGCGAGGCTGTTGACGGTGATGTTGTGGGGCCTGAGTTGCTGGGCCAGGCTGCGGGTGTAGGCCACCTGTCCGGCCTTGGCGGTGGCATAGATCGCGCCCTGGGCGCTGCCCCGGAAGGCTGCGATCGAGCTGATTGTGATGATCCGACCTCCGCCGCGTTCGATCATTCCCCGCGCCACCGCGCGGCAGACCAGGATCGTGGTCAGGAGGTTGCGATCGAGCACCGCCTCGATGTCCTCCTGCTTGATCATCACCGCGTCGTTGGGGTCGGGCTTGCCACCTTCTGCAGCGATGTCGCCGCCGGCGTTGTGGACCAGGATGTCGATCGGGCCCAGTCCGTCGGTCACCTCATCCACGATCCGCTGAACCTGTTCCTCGTCTCTGAGGTCGGCCAGGACCTTCAGGGTTGCGACCCCGCCGTGTTTGCCGATTTCCCGGGCCGTGTCGCTCAGCGTGGTCCCTTCGCCGTATTCGCTGGGGCCATGCTCACGCATCCCGTGCACGCCCACCTGGGCTCCAGCCGCGGCCAGGTGTTCGGCAAAGGCCCGGCCCAGGCCGCGGCCGGCTCCGGTGACCAGGGCCACCTGGCCCTCGAGAAATCGTGTCATTGTCGGGTGAGTTCTTCGGGCGGCGGTCGCGGTGAGGGTGGCGCGTCGGGATTCTTGCGAATTCGGCTACTTGTTTGCTGAGGGGTCTGCGAGAGTTCGCAGCGTCTTGGGTTTGACTCCGTCGAGCAGCAGGTTGGCCAGCACCGGGCCCTTGGCGGTCATCGTGACCCAGACGAAGTGGTCGAACTTTCCGTCCTTGACCCCGCTCAAGGACGAGCCTCCACCGGTGGTCGCCAGCATGTAGTATTCCTGTCCGCGGCGGATGTAGCGGGCATAGGCGTGCTTGTGGCCGGAGAAAACGGTGTACTTGCGTCCGGCGAGGGCGTCTTCGATCTGGGTCCAGCCCTGCTTGGCGAGGTCGGTTTCGGGGTAGGTCCAGGTCGGCTTGTGCGTGATCACAAACGTCCAGCGGACGTCGCGGTTGGCCCTCAGGACGTCGACGGCCCAGTCGCGTTGCGGTTGGCTGAAGTGGAACGGCCCCGTCTTGGGTGGGTCCTCGGAATTGAGGACCAGGAACAGGCAGTCGTGGTAGAGGAAATGGTAGTAGCTGCGGCGAAACTTGCGGGTCCAGTCGTGGCTCATCGGGAGGTTACTGATGTCGTGGTTTCCGGCACAGAAGAAGAACGGCATGTCGAGCCGGTCGACCAAGTTCTCGAACTCGGACCACTCGAGTGCCCACTGCCCGGGATCCTCGGTGTAGCCTTCGATCAGGTCGCCGACCGAGACGACGAATTCGGGCTGCATCAGGTTGATCTGATCGACCGCCTGGCTGAAGACTCCGGGTCGCCGGCCCCCGGTGCGATCGGTGACGATCACGAACTGAAAGTTCTCGCGACGGTCGTTGAACCGGAGATTGGTCCACGGGTTACGGGCCTCGGACTTGATCCGAACATGTTTCGGAAGGCCGGCGGTGCGAGGTGCGGTATTCGAGACGGTTGCCACGGCGGCCAGGATCAGTCCCACGGTCAGTGCCAGGCAGAGTTGTTTCATCTCGTGTCCTCGTGCGGAGTGTCCCAAGGCCAGACAGACTAGACTTCCGCTGCCGCGGTCGCAATCCAGCGGCCTCTAGCCCGCCTGCGGCGGGTTGAAGAACGCAGGTTCGGGGACTGGCTCACCCGCCCGTGGCGGGGGTGCCTGCCCCGTTCTCTCACTCGCTGTTGGCAACCGGGACAGGCACCCCGCCACGGGCGGGCGAGACAGTCCCTGCA
>Ga0310123_10001067_pt1 | contig 23318 bp, 16 predicted proteins | sample CB6_AW_1057_MG_FD_203505 | JGI IMG/M metagenome (GOLD analysis project Ga0310123, IMG submission 203505) | Marine microbial communities from Western Arctic Ocean, Canada - CB6_AW_1057 | ecosystem: Environmental > Aquatic > Marine > Oceanic | place: Canada: Western Arctic Ocean | collected... | reverse complement strand
CTCCATGTGGCGTGCCGACAAACCCGCCATCACCTATGCGCTACGGGGGGTGGTCTACTTTGATGTACAGCTACACGGACCCAAGCGAGATCTACACTCCGGCATATACGGTGGAACTTTGGCCAATCCCGCCACCATGCTGACCCGGGTGCTCGGAGATCTGTTCGACGCCCAGCACCGCATCAATATCCCCGACTTCTATGACGACGTATCGCCGCTGAACAAATCCGAGCGAGACCGGTGGCAGGAACTGGGCTTCCATGACGAAGATTTGCTCGGGCCAGTTGATGCGACTGCCTATGGCGAATGCGGATTCTCCACCCTCGAGCGGCGATGGAGCCGCCCGTCGTGCGATGTCAACGGCCTGTATGGCGGGTACATGGGCCAAGGAGCCAAGACTGTCATCCCGAGCTTCGCCGGGGCCAAGGTCTCGTTTCGCATCCCCACTGCAATGAACCCGCACAAGGTAGCCGAGCAGTTTGAGACCTGGCTGCGGCAACACGAGGTCGATGACTTGCAGTGGAAGATTACTCGCCACGGTGAAGCCTGGCCGGTTTCCGTGGCCTTGGACTCGCCCTTCATGGTCGCAGCGGCGAGGGCCATTGAATCCGCCTTTGGCACTTCACCAGCCTACATCAGAGAAGGCGCTACCATCCCCGTGATCACCGACTTCAAGAGTCAACTCAACCTAGACACGCTGCTGATTGGGTTTGGTTTGGAATCTGATGCGATCCACAGTCCCAACGAGTGTTTTGGTCTCGACCGCTTCCTGCTCGGATGCAACACTCACGCCCAGCTACTGGCTGAAATCGCCCAGGTTCAATCTAGCTAACACGGGCATCTCCCGCCGCGGTTATTTGTACGTCACGTACAACAAAGCCGACATGGCGATCTGGACTAATGCCCGAAGAGATTAGTCTGCTCAAACATCCCCACCGCATCGAAGTGGCCCAGTGCCTCGCCAGTTGATTCGAAGAGTCGCGTTGCCGTCTCCGTAATGAACGGTGAGGGTGTTCGCCGTGACTTCCAGACCACGTACACATCACGGCCGTGCTCAAATGCATGATGCAGTTCTCGCTCCACCCCGCTGGAAAGGCCGGGCATACCGTCGGGCAGTTCCGGAACTAGTGAAATAATCATATCACTCTGCCGAACCATCTTGAAGTCGCGAGAATAGATCTGCCCATCTATATCACCGGCGATATCAAGTACTTGCTTGACCGAGATCCGCAGCTTCTGATGGCCTTGGCCAAGCCCGCCAGCCGCAACCTCGACAAAGTCCTGACCCTCCTTGGCCGCAGCGATGGCGGCGTCCAGCAGAAATTTCTCATCCACGTCACCGGGATCAAATGCAATGAAACGCTTGGCCAACTCAGCGCGGAATGCATTGATCTCAGCGAGGGTGTCGGGCAGACCCACCACATGGGTCATGGGAAAAGACGGGTAGACCTTGTGCATATGGGACCGACAGAGCAGACGAAAGCAGGGCTCGATGGTATCCCCATGCCGCCCGCGCGAAAGCACATAGAAACGATTGCCCAGCCCGAGTGCCTGGGCAAGCAACTCGGTAGCCATGATCTCCTCTTCTCGCCAGACCATCAGATCCTTGAGCGTCGCGTCGACAGTGTGGTCGCGGTGGAGCCGGGCGTGGACGACCTCGATGTTGTCCAAAAGGCAGATCAGCAGATCCGGCTCTAGAGCCTTAATCTGGTCAAAATCGAATGCGCTGAACAATCCATGCCGCCAGCGAAATGTTGCGTGGGTATTAACTAGTACATGGGGTGCATCCACAGACCTGCCGATGATGTCCTTGAAAACTGCGCGCCGCAGGGCATTAAGCCGCGACAACTGCAGGTCAAGGATGCGTCCCGGGCGAACGTCTGGCGCTTCGTCGTACATCATGTCGCCGACGTTGTAGAGTTGGACTGTTTCCCCCCGCTCACCGGCCAAGAGCACGACCTGCTCAAGATAGTTCTTCTTGTCCATCCCGACTTGGCCGGTGACGATCGCACGCATCGATAGTGATTATAGCCCCGTGAAGGTGTTGGATCGGTCCCTGCGGCTCTTTACAAGCTGGGTCCTGCATGCGATGATGCCTCCGGTTCTCTCGATAAAAGAAAGAGGTTGACCTTATGGCACCGTGGAACCCACTCGTAACTCTTGCCGCCACCAATGCAGCCCAGACGATCATCGTGATCCTCCTGATCATCGGCGCCCTAGGGGTCTTGATCTTTCTGGCCTTCGTGGCCCGGTTCTTCGGGCTCTGGATTCAGGCGATGGTGTCCGGAGCCCGGGTTGGCTTCGGATCATTGATCGGGATGTGGCTACGAAAAGTAAATCCCCGCACGATCGTGATCTCACGTATCCAGGCAGTAAAGGCAGGCTTGGCCGTCAGTTCCGACCAGTTGGAGACCCACTACCTGTCCGGCGGCAATGTGCCGCGGGTCGTCAATGCGCTGATTGCCGCTAATCGGGCGAAGATCAAGCTGGAATGGGACACGGCATGCGCAATCGACTTGGCCGGACGTGATATTCTTGATGCCGTACAGACCTCCGTGAACCCAAAGGTGATCGACTGCCCAAGTCCGGAACAGGGTCGCGCGACAATTGACGCGGTAGCCCAAGACGGAATCCAGCTCAGGGCCAAAGCGAGAGTCACGGTACGTGCCAATCTGGCCCGACTGATCGGTGGTGCCACCGAGGAGACCATCATTGCCCGCGTGGGTGAAGGCATCGTGACCACTATTGGTTCGGCTTCCAGCCACAAGGCGGTTCTACAGGATCCCGATAAAATTTCCAAAATGGTGCTCGAAAAGGGCCTAGACGCGGGCACCGCATTCGAGATTCTATCGATCGACATCGCCGACATTGATGTGGGCGAGAACATCGGCGCCAAGCTCCAGGCCGACCAGGCTGAAGCTGACAAGCGCCGCTTCCAGGCTGAAGCCGAGAAACGCCGGGCAATGGCAGTGGCCTACGAGCAGGAGAATGAAGCCGATGTCGCCAAGAATCGTGCCTTGGTCGTGCTTGCCGAAGCCGAGGTTCCCAAGGCAATGGCAGATGCTTTTCGCCAGGGCAACATGGGCGTCATGGACTACTACCGAATGAAAAACATCGTCTCCGATACCTCCATGCGCGACAGTATCGCCGGTGATGATCCCGGGCCACAGCAGCCGAATTAGTCCTTGCCCAAGTAATGCTGCAAATGCTGCAGGTCGACACTTGGATTAGATATAGCCTTTCGGAGAGTTGGCGAGAACGCCCACAAAACCGGCCTGTGCAGATCGACCAGCCCCAGCAGTTCCAAGATGTGACGCACCAAGATATCGATACCAATGCCTTGGTGGGCACTGATTGCCAGGACATCGTCGGGAACCTCAGGGCACAAGTCGGCCTTGTTGAACACATGGATATCAGGGCGGCGTCCGAGATCTTCTGGATCGGGCCAATCCTGTTCAGAGTCGCGCATGGCGATCAGCACTTGGGCCTGCTTGGCTAGCGGACTGGACAATAAGATGGCTTGACGCTCAGGTGCATCGGCGGTATCACGGAGACCGGGGGTATCAAGCCATCGCACCGCTACCGTCGTTGGACCCGAACCCAATTCAGCCAGTCCACCCACCCAGTCACGGGTCGTGCCCGGCAGATCCGCGACCAGCGAAGCCGCCCGCCCGAGCACATAGTTGCTCAAAGTGCTCTTGCCCACGTTGGGCTGACCGACCACCACGACCATTGGTGGGTCCAGCAATCGGTCCAGAACCTCACTGCAGGCAAGCACGTCGGCCCAGAGGCCCCGGCCTCGAACCCTTATCGCACGGCGCCACAGATCGGGCTGGGCAGCCAGCAGGTCAATCGCTGCGGGACTGGCGGCACGGGCAATGGTTGCCAGGACATCCGCTTCCACAGCACTGTCAGCCTCGGGGTATAACGATTGACTGTCGGGCTGTGATTGATAGGTAGCACCCCGCTCACAGATCGCATCGATTAGTTCCCGAACCACCCGTGGACCACCGTGGGGCATCAGCTGGACCCAATCTTCATTGCGAAGATACGCCAAGCCGCTATCGATGCCCGAAAAATCGCACCGGCGTAAGAGGTGGGCCGGCCAGTCCGCGACTCCGGCCAATTCGCGCAACAGTTGCCCGGCCCCGTCACCATGCAGTTGAAGCAATGCGATCGCCCCAGGCGCCATCGCCGTAGTAAGGGTCACCGTCGTCCTCATTGAGCCTCGCGAATCCATGGCGAAGCTGGCTCCATGGGCCGACCAGTAGGAAAGTTCAACGCACCAACCATGATCGCCACAGCCACGATCAGAAGCGGCCGCCACATATCACCGGTGATCATTGCTCCGATTAACGTCACGACCGAGACCGCTTCAATCGCTGCCAGAAGAGCCAGATTCCCATTGCGGTATCCACGAGGCGTAATTGTGCATCGGACCCAGTGCTGCTTGTAACATTGCGATCGCAGGAAATATCCCACGCCGACGCCCATTGATAGCAAGCCAATCGCCATGTAGAAAAACCTCTGAGCTCGCTCCTGATCCGGTTCCTCTGGGCCAACGATCGCAACTACAAGGGCAGAAAAAAAAATCTGGCCCACAATGGATGCAGCCCAGAACCATCGCAGCATGCGAATCGCGCCAGCAGCTGTGAGGGGATCTTCGAACATTGCCAGCGACTGTGATATCGACGTCAGACCGCGTAGTCCGGAGCCAAACCAGATCAGTCGCTGCCTCCTTCCATGGCAACTCGCAACGTCACAGCCAATCCCATTAAGGTCAGATCAGATACCACTCGATCGACCAAGTCATAATCACGAAACAGAAGTGCCGCATCCCCACCGGTGGCAATCACTGTCGGAAACGTGCCTGATTTTTCCGCATAATGCTCAACCAACTCGCGGACCATACCCCTCAATCCGTGAAACACGCCGGCTCGCATGGCCTCGGTCGTGTTATGGCCAATGCACTCGACAGGCCGGTCGAACTCCACCTCTGGCAGCAACCAAGCCTCGCGATGCAGCGAGTCCAGCATAAGCTGGGCACCGGCCGCTATAGCGCCGCCATGGAACGTACCGGCCCCGTCCACGAAATCGACCGTGATGGCAGTCCCGGCATCGATCACCACACACGCCTGCCGCAACACGTCATAGGCAGCGGCCGCGTTAAGAAGCCGGTCTTCACCAACAATTGCTTCGGGGTCCAGTTGGCGACCAATGGGAATAGTTAGATCACGTTCAGCGTGCTTGATCACGTGCCCAAACTGCTGGCTAAGCTGGTTTTCGATAGCATCGGCATCATGGCCATTGACCGAAGACATCAAAACAACCATGTCTTCACAGTTGTGTAAAAGTTGAAACGCCTGCTCCATGGCATGACCAAGCTTGCCGCCTCGCTGATTCAGGTACGTTGTGGACTCGATGAGTTTGCCGTCCACGAAGGCTCCCATCCGCGTCCGGCTGTTCCCAACACTGACCGCCAGCATATTGACATCAACCATCCGCCAGTCTCTTCCTGAACCTGCGCCCCGCAAACGACGCCGTACTGCGGAGGGGCTAAAGCTCGAATACTGTTATTTATACCAAATATCCGTGATTCAACCGCATTGCCACGCGCGGCACCGAAGTGATCTACGTTTATTATCCGCTGTCTACGGCAAGATTGGGAGTCACGAGTGGAATAACGCCAGTCCAAGACACAAGCGTTGCCCAGAATACTTGCGATTCAACATGCCCCGATACGCCTGCAGGCGTATCGCTTAGCTTGATCCGGTTCGGTCGGGCAATGGGGCCTTGCCCAGACCTGGCTTGCGATTGCTCGCAACCAAGTCTCGCCCAAACACTTCGCTCAGCCCACCGATCCCTTTTATCCAAGCTTGTATTTTGGCACCACGTAAAGTTCACTCGGACATGACCGCCCGCTCACAACGTTGCCAGCAAGTCTCCAGCAACGGTCCGACACCTTGCCCGGTTGCAGCACTCACTGAAAAAACCTGCTGGGCCAATGCCTCCTGCAACAACTGCACTATGCTGAGGATCTCCTGCTCGTTAGTGCATAAGTCCACCTTGCTTAACACCACCAACTGGGGTTTGGCCGCCAATTTATCTGAATACGCCGCCAATTCCCGGCGCACGGACCGGTAGTTGTCCACTGGATCGGTCCCATCAATCGGATCTGGTTCCACCAGATGAACCAGGACCCGGGTCCGCTCGATATGCCGCAGGAATCGGATACCCAGTCCAGCCCCGGCATGGGCATTATCAATCAGGCCGGGAATGTCGGCTACCACCAAACGTCGACCACCGCCTAGACTTCGCCGCCGTGGATCCAAATCAGCAATGCCAAGTTGAGGTGCAAGCGTGGTGAACGGGTATTCAGCAATCTTGGGGGTTGCATCACTAATGCGTGACAGCAGCGTGCTCTTGCCGGCATTGGGCTTGCCCACTAGGCCGATGTCGGCAATCAGCTTCAGTTCCAAACGCAGTTTCTTCTCAATCGCAGGGCCACCCGCCGTGGCTTGCCGGGGACTTTGACGGGTTGGCCCTTTGAAATGTTCATTGCCGAATCCACCGCGGCCTCCGGCAGCGATGACCACACGCTGCCCGGCACGGTTCAGATCGACTAGTAACTGGCCCGAATCATCGTCGTAAGCCATGGTTCCCAGCGCCAATGGAACCGGCAAATCTTCACCACTGCGCCCATGGCGCTGGCGGCCAGAGCCGGGTTGGCCATTGCTGGCCCGCCAATGATGGCGTCCAGCAAAGTCGAGCAGGGTAGCCACCGCAGGATCAGCCAGAAGAATCACATCCCCACCGTTGCCACCATCACCACCATCGGGACCGCCCTTGGGGACGTACTTCTCGCGTCGAAATGACACGCAACCATCGCCCCCGCGACCAGACTGCACAAAAATAGTGGCCGAATCGATGAACATGATCAATTGCTACACAAACAGCCACATGAAGCTGATCCGGTGAACCCATGAGTTAACCAAACGCTGTCAATGCCCTTGAGTCGGCCAAAGTGGGCTCATTGCTGTTGGATAACGCCGCTCCACCTTCTATTGGCATCGCCGCAATTGAGCCAGACAAAACAAGCAGAAATAGCGGCACAGAAATCAACCGGCCGCCGAACGGATATGTACTTTGCGCCCTTGGAACTGTACGACACCATCAGCGGTGGCGAAAAGCGTATCGTCCCGACCACGCCCGACATTGAATCCAGGCTTAAACTTGGTCCCGCACTGACGTACAATAATAGACCCGGCCCGGGCACTCTGGCCACCATAAAGCTTGACCCCCCGAAACTGAGGATTGGAATCGCGACCGTTCTTGCTGGACCCTTGCCCCTTCTTGTGAGCCATGGTACACCTCAAAAAATTGCAGCAGGGCAGTCTAGCGGACCACTGAACAACCAGCAAGCCCTGCGCCCAGCCATCTGGCCCGATAATCCCGTTCCAGCCCCTGACAGTCTCTCTTGGCACCCCCTTTCTCGGCAAAGGTTCCGATCCACACCCCCAACCGCTGTGGAGCCTGGCGGCTACCAATTCATAACAGCTGGCCTGGACCTCTACCGCCCCCATGGCCAGCAAGGTCTTGCGGGACCAAGCCCCGACTGCCCGATAACAATCAGACGGCCAACAGTGGTAAAGGGCAATACTTGCAGGCGGTTGAGGCAGCGCGTAGACTGCGCAGGGTGGGTAGCCCCCAGATGGCTACAATGGCTATATATGACGTGAGCAGCACCGTGCGCTACATAACCCCAGCGACCGCGTCGTCTGCCATCCGGCGCGTCAAGCTTACGAACTGATCAGGAGACCCTGTTGTGTTCAGCCGACTACATGTAGCCGTGTTGGTGATCTGCCTCAGCCTGATCACCAGTACCAGCCTTCTGCTAAACGCAGATGAGCCGGTATCAAGCAACCCACCTAATGCTGCCCAGTTATACCAACAAGCAATCGCCGCCTACACAGAAGGTGATCTGGTACAAACCCGCGCTCTGCTGCGCAAAGTTGACCCCATGGAGTTGCCAACTAAATCGCGGCTACGGATGTACGAAATCCTTACTGAATTGGACGTCGGCAGCACCGATCTAGATGCACCGACCGCTGAAACAACCGACAGCGAAGATCCGACCGACACTGATTTTTCGCAGCCTAGTGAGAACGCAACGGAAACAACAATCGAGCCCGCCACTGCTCCAACACCTGCTGAATTGCTTGTTGAGGCCGATGCTACGGTTGGCCCCAGCCCATTGCAGGCTAAAGTGCTGTATGCCCAACTGCGTGATCATCCAGACGCGGACGCCACCACCCGTGCAACAGCCGAAGCCCGACTGGCGCAAATCCAACGCCGGGCTAATGCGGAAACGACTGCAGCCCGACGCCTGATCGACCTAGCACAGGCCGAACTAGCCGCAGGCAACCTGGAACCAGCCCAAACCAAGCTCCAGAGCGTACGTGACAGTAACGTTGTGTTGGGTTGGTTTGACTCCCATCGCCTCAACAAGCAGTTGACCGAAGTCCAAGCTGCGTTGGCAGCAATCGTGACTGAAACACTGGCAGCAGACCAGGAAAATGCCGAGCCAGCGATGGCCGCGGCTGATGCCAGCGAACCAGCTCCCGAACCCGAACCGGTGGTGGAAACAGCTGCTGCCGACGAGCCGGCCCCTGACCAGCAGTTGGCCGCGGCTGATGCCAGCGAACCAGCTCCCGAACAACCAATCGCCCAAGGCGCACTACCGGGCCAAGAGTCTGACCTCATGATCCAGGTGCGCCGGGCTGAGGCCCAGAAGTTGGCGGTCGAAGGCCAACAGGCAGCAACTGCTGGCCAGCATGCTCTGGCCGACAAACGGTACCGCCAAGCCTTGAACCTAGACCCGGAGAATCCTGACATCGAAGCTGCTGCCAACCTGGCACAGGCCCAAGCTGCAGAACTGCAGGAACCAAAGGGCCTACTTGAAACGACCATCGGCACCAATCAACTGCTGGTGCAAAAAATGTACGCTGAGTACTTGAAGTACATGAATGAGGCCCGCAGCCAAAAGGGCAATCGCCGGTACGCGACAGCGCGCGACGCCGTTTCAAACGCGAAGACTGCACTCGATCGCGATCAACTGTTGATCTCCACTGATCGCTACAACGAGTTGCGATCTGCGGCAACGCAGTTGGCATCGGAAATCGACACTGAAGCCCGCCTGTGGGATGCCGCTGAACATGCGAGCACCGAGCACCGAAGAGAAGTAGAGTCACGGATCGCACGAGAAGAAGCGGAAGCGGCCAAGGGACAAGAAATTGAGAATCTATTGCGCCGTGCCAGTGAACTGCAGCATGATCAGAAGTACGATGAAGCGCTGAAGCTGATTGAACAGGCGCTGTTCTTGGACCCAACCAATCCCGGTGCCCAGGGCATGCGGGACATTATCCAGGACGTGCGCCTACTGGTCCAGCAGAAAGAGTTATGGCGGCTGCAGGACCTGATGACGGCAGAACAGGCGGTACTGAACGCCGAAGCGACCGTCATGTACGACGACCTTATCACCTATCCCAAGGACTGGCCCCAATTGACTTACAGGCGTCTGTCTGATCCGGATGACCGCGGCGGTGATTCCGAGGCCAATCGCCGTGTAAGCTTGAAGCTAAGAGATCCGGTGCCCATCAGCTTTGAAGCAAACAAGCTGGTCAACGTAATCGACTACCTCCGCAATACCACCGGCGTGAATGTCTTCGTCAACTGGGCGGCGATAGAGGCTGCTGGAGTTGAACCCGACGCCCCGATCACCCTCCAGCTGTCAAACGTCCCAGCCGAACAGGCCCTGCGCCTGGTACTGGCCCAAGTCGGTAGTGAGTTTGATCCAGTGACCTACTCCATCATCGACGGCATCGTCACGGTATCCACCGAGCGTGACCTACAAAAGACCACTGATCGGCGCACCTATGACATCCGCGACCTGCTGGTTCAGGTGCCCAACTTTACTGACGCCCCACAGTTCGATCTGAATGAGGCCCTGTCCAATACCAGTTCCGGTGGCAGTGGTGGTGGTGGTGGTGGTGGTGGTGGTGACATATTCGGCGACGACGGCGGTGAAACGAACGAAGAACAGCCCTCACGTGGCGAATTGATCGAGCAGATTGTCAATCTGATTCAGGATTCGATCGGGCGCCAGGAACAGTGGGCGGCCTATGGCGGCGATGTATCGAGCGTCAGCGAACTCAATGGGCAACTGATCGTCAAGTCTACTCCTGAAAACCACCGCCAGATCGATGAACTGCTCGCGCAGCTTCGCGAGACACGGGCGACACAAATCTCGGTTGAATCGCGATTTCTAGTAGTCCAGGAAAGCTTTATGGAAGAAATTGGCCTCGACTTTGACTTCCAGATCAACGAAATCGGCAGCAACTTTGGTCCAATCAGCGTTGCACAGGATTCGTACAGCGTGGCTCAACGGCCCAATACGATCCTGACGCCTTCCCGCCTCCAACTGGAAGGCGGTGGAGGCACTATTCCCGGGCCCGGCGCGTTCCTTCCGGTTGAAGGCTTCCTGCCACGGACAGACCGTGCGATGAACCTCGGTGTCGCCTACATCGATGATCTAGAGGTCAACCTGCTCATCCAGGCCACGCAAGCCAACCAGCGATCAGTAGTCCTGACTGCTCCTCGTGTGACCTTCTTCAACGGTCAGCGTGCCTACGTGCTGGTAACGGAGCAAGTGTCATTCATCTCTGACCTTGAGCCGGTCCCGGACGCAGCTGGCTTTGACGTTACCGTTTCCGTGGTAAATGCCGGCGTGGTGCTCGACGTCGAAGGCACGGTTAGCGCCGATCGCCGGTATGTCACTCTAACCATGCGGCCAAGCCTGGCTGACTTCCGCCAATTCCCCTTCCGCTCGGAGACGATCCTCGGAACAAATGACAACAACCAGGGCGGAGGTAATGACGATGACGACCAAGACAACCGGGTGATCTTTGAGGGTAAAGTTGAATTACCCGAAATTCGGCTGACCTCGGTACGGTCGACGGTCTCTATTCCTGATCGTGGCACACTGCTGATTGGCGGCCAGCGCCTGGTGGGTGAAAATGAAATCGAAGTTGGCGTACCCGTGCTGAGCAAATTACCGATCCTCAATCGGCTATTCACCAATACTTCAATGAACAAGGATGAACGCACGCTACTGATCCTGGTCAAACCCACGATCATCATCCAATCGGAAGAGGAAGAGAGCCTCTTCCCCGGCCTGCAGCAGAACCCTGGCGCTTACAACATCGGGCAAAGATTTTAAGATCGGGCTCTCCATCAATAGGGCGGTTTTGTGACTCCCAGGCAATGCCACTTATGGTGCAGAGATGTTACTTGCCTGCTTGTAGATGTCTGTTGCCAGTGGTTTAGCCGATCCGTTACACCTGCCCCAATGTCATGCGTGTGATGCGGCCCCCTTGGCACACTGACTGAAGATGTGGTCTACTAGCTGGAGTAGCCGCCAGTGAAATGGCCTGTTGCTGCACTTATGCACCCAAGTGCGAATTGATAGTGGCCACGTCACCGCCCATAGGCAAAGACCATGGGCAATCACGGTTTCTTGGCCTCACATCTCAGTGCCACACCATGGTTTCCACGGCGATCTACTTGCCACCCCCCCACAAATCGATGGATCGATGCCAATGACGACGACACCCACTGCCAGCAGCACGGTCAGCTCTTGGCAAGACCATCGCGATTCGCGGTGGGCCCCGCGGCCGCCCATTCCAACATAGCCAACATTGCCACAATCAGCAGCGTCTGAATGGCCGCAATGATTGCCTGCCAATAGGCCAATGTCCCCAACATCACACCCGACAAACCCGTAGCGGCAGTGCACAACCAGATTACGGCCACGGCACTTCGCTGGCTCAGCCCCAATTGGACCAACCGATGCGAAAAATGCTGCCGATCGGCCCACCAAGGTCGTCGGCCCTGGACCACTCGGAGTATGCTGACACTGATGAAGTCGTACAGCGGGATCGCCAACAACATTAATGGCATCAGGACTCCGTACCAATGCCCCGGTTTGTTTGCGATATCCGGGGCGAAGTAGGTGGTACGGATAGAGATCACCGCTACCAACATTCCCACCACCAGTGAGCCGCCATCACCCATGTACATGCGGGCCCGTGAAAGATTGAAGGGGGCAAATCCCAGCAACGCTCCCAGCAGCAGCGCGGCCATTGATGCCACGAACCATTGGCCAGTTAGAAGGGTCGCCGCCAGGTACAACGATGTGCAGATCGCTGCCACACCAGTAGTCAACCCATCCATATTATCCAGCATGTTAAAAGCATTGACGACGACCACAATCCAAACCACGCTCAGTGCCAGGCTAATCACAGTCCCGCCCATGCCAAATCGCTCGCCAAGAAAAACCAGTGCCCTCATATCACAAAGTACGACCAAAGCCAACGCCACTGCCAATTCAACCACCAGTTTCACCCAAGCCCGCAGTGGTCGCTGATCGTCGTACAGCCCCAGCAGGTGCATCGCTGCCATGGCCCCGAGCACACCGGCACCCAACACCCAGGTTCGGCGCAGTCCTTGAACGTGTAAAGCCACGTCATCGGACCAGTTCAACCACCAAGACGGTGGCAGCAACCATGCTCCGACCAATATTGCCAATACCGGACCCGTAACCGCCCAAAAGATGCCAATCCCTCCCGTATTGGGTACTGCGCGACCCGAACGCTTGTGGGGCTCGGTTCCGCCTCGATCCAATAGGCCCAAACGGGGGCTCCAACGCAGCAGAAATGCCGATAACCCCAGGCAGATTACCAATGCAACTGGTACCAGAGATAGGCAGTGCCAGACCATAGAAACAGACCTCAGTGCCCCATGGGGCATTCGCCACGGCAGGAACACGGTCATGGCAACAGGTCCAATTCCAAGGCATCCGCCAAGGATACGAGCGCCCAACTGCCGCAAGATGCGACCGCCGCGTGCAATTTTGATACTAGAAGCCTAGCACATCCGCCATTGAGTAGCGCCCAGGCGCTTTGCCCATGAGCCATGATGCCGCGTGCAGTGCACCGCGGGCATAGCTGTCACGACTTGTGCTGACATGCTTGAGTTCCAAACGTTCACCCAAAGCTGCAAAGTACGCCGTGTGCTCACCAACGTGATCACCGAGGCGCAGCGCCTGGACTGTAATCTGTTTCGCCCGCCGCCGGGCTTCGGTCCCATATCGCGAATACACGACATCCTCTTCAAATGATCGCCCCAGAGCATCGCAGAGAGTTCTGGCCAGGGTAATGGCCGTTCCCGAGGGTGCATCGACCTTGAATCGATGGTGGGCTTCCAAGATTTCAATGTCATACTCATCGCCCAACAACTTGGCTGCCTGGACAGCCAGCCGATTCAATACCGCAACCACCAGACTGAAGTTCGATGCTTGTACGATCGGAATCTTCGTGGCGGCTTGGTCGATCGTTCTCTCATGTTCATCCGTAAGCCCGGTCGTACCAATCACCATCGGCATGCCCCATGCCACGCACTGATGGACCAGTGCGCTGGTGGCCTCAGCGGTCGAAAAGTCCACTGCAATATCGGCATCACCGTCAAATTGATCGCCCAGGGGCACCCCTGAAATCGTCTCAGAGCCAATCCCGTCATGGCCAGGCTGCTCAACTGCAGCTGCAAGACCCCAACGGGCATCATCGGCCGCCATCGCCAGTAATCGCTGGCCCATCTGCCCTGCAGCCCCGTAAATCGCTATCCGAACCATTGGAACTTCCACCATACGGGCGACAATAATCAGTCACACAGCACACGGCAAGCCGGGCCGAGCTGGAAATCACAGGCGGAATGTGTGAAAATACAGCAACTTGGCAATACTTGGCAGAAATAAGGCTGGAGGTGGAGAGAGCAACGGCTTCAATCGCGATCCGCGCAAAGCAAGACGATTCTTTGAGCATGCGCAGACTACCGCCGACGCCGGGAACTACGACTACTCGATCGAGATGTACGTTAACGGTCTGCGATTCGACCCAGACAACATGGAGCAACACGAAGCGTTGTATGAAGTCGGCAAGCGTCGCAAGGTCAAGGGTGGCAAGGCCGCCGGGCTCGGGGAAAAGATGAAATCGGGAGGATCACACCCGCTGGACAAAATGCTCCACGCTGAAAAGTTGTGGGCAATGGATATTCTCAATATCAACCACATGGTTCAAGTCATGAAGTTTGCGGTTGAGGCCAGCGTCACACTGAGCGACGAGGCCAACTCGGATCATCCCGATGGTGGCGGCTCCACCGATATCCCGCACCTCGCAGAGGTGGCGTATTGGATCGGCTCGATTGCGATGGAGAGCCGCGTACAGTCAGGCAAGACCAAGAAGGGTGACAAGATCCTGCGGGAACTCCGTGACAATTTTGCCGCCATTAGTGCATTCGACAAGGCGGTCGAGTCCTGCCGCTACATGGTGCGCCTGGACCAGGACAATAACCAGTTGCTCATGGACCTTAAAAATCTGGAGGCTGAAAACACTATGCAACAGGGGGGATACTCCGAAGCCAAGGCTGAGGAAGGTGGGTTTCGCAATTTCATGCGCGATGCCGCTGGACAACAGGCCCTTGAGCAGGAAAGCTCCCTGCGCAAAACCGAATCCCAAGCCGACGGAATCATTGCTCGGCGCCGCGAGGAACTCGAGAAGGAACCTGATGATCTCGACCGGGCAACCAAGCTGGTGGACGCTTTAGTCGCTAAAGAGTCGGTTGAGTCCGAGCGTGAAGGAATGGAACTGTTGCAAAAGCTCTGGAAGGACACTGAAACCTACCGATTCAAACTTCGCATGGGCGATATTCAGATCAAGCAAATGAATCGAATCGCCCGCAAGCTGCGAACACAGATAGCACAAGCCCCCACCGACGACCAGCTAAGACAACAATTCTCCGAGGCGAAAAAAGAGCAGCTTGCCTTTGAACTGACTGAGTTTGATGAACGTGTCAAGAACTATCCAACCGACATGGGACTGCGATTCGAATGGGGCAAGCGCCTGCGAAGCGTAGGGAAGATCGACGATGCGATCGGCGCATTCCAACAGGCAAAGCAGGATCCTAAGGTGCAGGTCAAGGCACACTACCTGCTCGGCGACTGCTACCGACGCAAACAGTGGCTGGATGAAGCGATCGTAACGCTTCGAGAAGGTATCGCAACGTACAAGCTGGCGGATGACCGGCTGGCTCTGGACCTGCGTTACCTGCTCATGGAGGTGCTGGAACAGTCCGCCCAAGAATCTAAGAGCCTGGACCAAGCCCAGGAAGCCCGGAAACTGGCTTCGGAGATCCTCCGAACGGACATCAATTACCGGAACATCAAGCAACGGATCGATGCCCTGCGAATGCTGGTGGAGCAACTACAGCACTCCGGGGCAGATGGGTAGTCCCGGGATCCCCCAAGTACCCAGATAATACCCGATGCCCCGAACTGAGCCCACGCCTCACCGAACCATCTTTCTCAGTAAACCCGCCGCTACCACACCCATGGCCGAAGCCATCGCGTTCATCCCTGCCCGCTACGCATCAACACGCTTTCCTGGAAAGGTGTTGGCCGATCGCACCGGCTGCCCGATGATCCAGCACGTCGTTGAGCAAGTGCGCCAAGCTCGAACGATTGGCCGAATTATCGTGGCCACAGACGACCCACGCATCGCTGCTGCAGTTGCCCGCTTCAAGTGTGAATCAGTCTTGACCCACGACGATCACCCCAACGGCACATCGCGCATCGCGGAAGCAATCCGGCATCTCGAACGGGATGACACCTCCGGATTGCCCCCCATCATCGTCAACGTGCAAGGCGATGAACCTGAGATCGAACCTCCCGTGATCGATCTACTCGTCGACGGTATCCACTCAGACCTCGAGGCCTCCATGGCCACACTCGCGTCCGAATTCGCCCCCCACGAAGATCCGGCGGATCCTAACATCGTTAAGGTCGTGGTCAACCAGCACAACCGAGCTATGTATTTTTCACGATCCCTGATCCCATTCCGTAGGGAGCCTGCACCCCGCATTGCCCCACTCAAGCACGCCGGGATCTATGCCTACCGCCGCCAATTCCTCGCCAAATATGTCGCACTACCACCCACACCATTAGAACAATCCGAGGGGCTTGAGCAGTTGCGGGCGATTGAGCATGGCCATGCCATCGCAGTGATCAAAACCCAGATCCGGCATTACGGAATTGACACGCCGCAACAATACGAAGCCTTTGTACAGCGCCTGGCTACGACACAAACTCGTATTTCTAAGCCGCCTTCAGAAGCACAAGCATAGGATCGGCCCCGGCTTGACCCATGGTCATATCCCGACCAACTCGCCACAAGCATGCATTTACTCGGAGCCCTGTAACACGCGGTGGGCCCGATCCAAGTTGGTCCGAGCATTAATATGTTCGGGGTCGAGTTTGAGTGCCCGAGTAAACTGCTCGGCAGATTTCGCGATCCGTCCACTTGCAGCATAGATCACACCAAGATTGTTGTGGGCATCGGCGGATTCTGGTTGCAGCGTTACCAGGCGATTGGCCAGGTGCCCCGCTTCATCCAGCTTGCCTTGGTTCTGGAGAATGATCGACAAATCCGTCAAGGCTGCAATGTGGCCCGGTTCTCGCGCCAGCACTTGCCGGTAGAGCGATTCCGCTTGATCGACTCTACCGGCCTCGAGCAGCACAGACGCCAACCGGACATGCACATTCACATCATCCACACCCAGCGCGATTGCTTCTCCCAGGTGGATCTCGGCATCGTCAAAACGTCCCGCCTGCAGAAACAGAACGCCGAGATGGGCATGGGCCATGCCGTAGCGCGGATCCAACTCCAGCATCCGGTGGTAGGTCTCCACCGCCTTCTGCGTACGCCCGGTATGGTGATACAGTCGGCCAAGACTGTTGAGCAACGGCCTGTACCCTGGGTAACGATTCAGACCACGTTGAAACACACGTTCAGCCCCTTCGAAGTCACCGCTCTGCATCAGGGCGAGCCCAAGTCCCCCATAGCCGCCGGGATGTGCCGGATCCATCTCCACAGCGAGACTCAGCCAAGTGATTGCTTCCCCGGTCCGGCCAAGATTCAGAAACGTATTTCCCAAATTTCGGGTCGCAAGAATGCTATTCGGATTGATCTGGACTGCACGGTCAAAGTATTCACGAGCCCGCTCGAACTGCTGCACTTTGTAGTAGGTCGCACCTACCCCACACCATGCAACAGCACTCTTGGGATAGAGGTCAAGCACATCCTGCCAGATCGACCGGTCCGTGCGGTAATCCTCAACTCGCATCGCTGTCGCCAGACCTGCCACGGTGACCAATATTGCGGCCAGCACCGGGAGCATCGCATGAGGCAAGCAAAGTCGGCGAGATAGCCTACACCCACCCACCACAACCAATACCAACACCGCTGCCAACGGAAGATACATACGCCGTTCCGCGGCTATCTCGCTGACAATCGGCACCACACTCGAAGTTGGAGCCAGCAGCAAAAACACGACCGCACTCGCAAACCCGACACGCGGCCAGCGTACCAGTGATACGATGGTCAGTACCAAAAATCCGACCACCAATAGGCCCCCAGGTAGTGCTCCAGCCCAGGCTGACGCGATCGGCCAGTCGTGGTGGAAGGACAGCGGCCAGGGCACGAAACACAGACGCAGGTACCAGAAAATCACCCCCCCCTGGGTGTACAAGTACTGCCACGGGGTGATCGGCTGGTCGAAACCAATCACACCCGATCGCGGGGCACCAAGCAGAATCATCATCAATGGCAACCAACTGGCCAACAGGCCCATGTGCAGGGGCCAGCGATGACGCAGGGCCTCCCTGAAGCGGTCAGCAACAAATGCTCGGTCATAAAGCAGCACAATCAGCGGGATTGCATAGGCGAGCTCTTTGCTTCCAACACCCAACCAGCAGGCGAGAATCGCCCCGAGGTACCACGGCCAGGAGCAACGGGCCTCCACCCCCACCATGAATAGCCACAAGGAAAGCAGGCAGAATCCCGAAACGAGCAGCTCGGTCCGCTGAATGATGTACAATACAGCTTCACTATTTAGCGGATGCACCGCCCACAATAATGCCACCGCGAACGCAATGCGGCCGCGGCACTCCACAAGCCATGCTGCGATCCCCAGGCGTCCCAATGTCCGATACACGATTGCCATCAACAGAACAGCACTGCCCATGTGCAGCAACAGATTCAGCGCATGGTAACTCCAGACATTCATGCCGCTGACCTGGTAGTTGACTGCAAGCGTAACAGCAACGATCGGGCGGGCAGTCACACTGGTGCGAGGCGGTGTCCTGAACATTTCAGTCGGTGGCCACAGCGTGCGAATGTGCGGGTTCCTGACGATCGCAGATAGATCGTCATACACAAATGGTCCGTTGAAACTGTGGGCATAAACCAAAACCGTCACTGCGATAAGCACCGCGGCTCCGCCGCTGATTTTTGTGACCGACGTGTTGAACAACATCAAATGATCTTGCGTAAAGCATGGCAGGGTGTCAACAATCAGACCGTTCCGGCTGCTGTGCGGCGGCCGCCACAATGTGTCGAAAGCCACGATCAAACCCCCCAGTGGCACTTGATCTCCCACCGGGGGCGCGGTACGGTAAGATATGCTCCACTCTCCAGACCCCGCCCGCTCGACTACGCCCGATCTGCTCGCTGAGGCTGGCCACAAGCACCAGGAAACGGAGTTTTTCAACCCACTGCCTGCCGGCTACGACCGAGGCCGGCACAAGTATGTTGTCGTGTTCGGCACCGTCATGAGCGGGCTGGGCAAAGGTATCTTCGCTGCCAGCCTGGCCAAGTTGCTCAAGGACAAAGGCCTTCGCGTGGCCCCGATCAAGATGGAGGGGTACCTCAATATCGACTCCGGCACCCTCAACCCCTACCGCCACGGAGAGGTGTTCGTTCTCGACGACGGGCTGGAAACCGACATGGACCTGGGCACCTACGAGCGGATGCTCGACCAGGATCTGACCAGCGACAACTACACCACCAGCGGCCAGATCTTTCAATCGGTGCTGGAAAAGGAGCGACACGGCGGATACCTCGGGCGGGATGTCCAAATGATCCCCCACGTCACCGGGGAGGTTAAATTCCTGCTGCGAGACTTGGCGGTCAAGCAGCAAGCCGACGTCGTATTTGTAGAAGTCGGCGGCACCGTGGGAGATTATGAAAATGCGTTCTATATCGAGGCGCTGCGCCAACTTGCATTCGAGGAAGGGGAGCGATCGGTCGCATTCGTGGCTCTGACTTACGTAATCGAGCCGCCGGCGCTGGGAGAACAGAAGTCGAAGGCGGCTCAACTTGGGCTGCGCAAGTTGATGGAAGCGGGTATTCAGCCTCACGTGATCGCCATCCGCGCCCAGAAGCCGGTCCAGGAGTCAGTAAGTCAGAAAATCGCAATGTTCTCCAATGTTCCCTTGCATCGTGTGTTTTCCATGCACGATCGGAAGTCGATCTACACCGTCCCCGATGCAATGCGATCCGAGGGGCTGGATCGCGAGGTGTTGAGCCTGCTGGAACTGCATGACCGAGTGAACGCGATCGTTGAAGACGACGCCCGCCGCAACTGGACGCAATTTGTTGGTCGCCTTACCACGCAACACCGCTTCGTGGTATGCATCGGCATCACAGGAAAATACGCTGCCCTTCGCGATGCCTATGCATCAATCGACAAAGCGTTGGAACACTGTGGGGCCCATTTGGGAACCGATATCCGTATTGAATGGATCGACACAACACAGATTGGTGAAGAGCAGGTCCCGACGATGCTGCGCGAAGTTAATGCCGTCATCGTCCCGGGCGGGTTCGGGCACCGCGGCACCGAATCCAAAATTGCTTGTGTTCGGTACTGCCGTGAAACCTCATTGCCCTATCTGGGTATCTGCCTCGGATTTCAGATGGCAGTAATCGAGTTCGCACGCAACGTCTGCGGCCTGACTCGCGCCGCCTCAACTGAGTTCGATGCCCAGGCTGAACTGGCCGTGATCGATATCCTCCCCGAGCAGAAGCAGATTGAAGGCCTCGGTGGCAACATGCGACTGGGAGGCCATGACATACTGATCTCGCCACGCACGCTGGCGGAGTTTCTCTTCCACGACCAGTTGACCGGGAAAGATGCGCCCACTACGGATCCAACAGCATCGAAAATTCGAGGACGTTTTCGTCATCGGTACGAGGTGGACCCGCGCCACATCACCACACTTGAACAACATGGAATGATCTTTTCCGGTCATCACCCGCAGCAGCCAATCATGCAGATCCTGGAGTTACCACATCCGGCCTTGGCGGCGGACAGCCAGGCCAAACCAGATACCCCAGTCCAGCACCCATACTTCATCGGTGCCCAGTTCCATCCGGAACTGACCAGCCGTCCCCTGCGCCCCAGCCCCATGTTCATGGGACTGGTCGCTGCCGCCATTCGTCATGCATACCCCGACGTCGGGGCAGGCCAGATCAGCCATCGCTGGCTGGCGATCGCCCAAGCCAAAGCAACGGTCTAGCGAGTCCCGCTTACTCTTGCCGATCCACCACCATTGCCGCTTGGCGTGGCACCAGGCAGACCTGGTCACCAACTCCGAAAGCCGCTTCATGCTCAGTCTGAACCACAAATTCTCGGTGGGCCAAACGCACACGAAACGTGATGTCATGGCCCTTGAACTGCCGGGCGGTGACAGTACCGACTGGTATCGAGCCGGCCGAAGGTGCCGGTTGCATTGAAATCTGTTCCGGGCGTAGCGAAACGCAGACACGACCCTGGGCCGGTTGGTTCAGTTCCAACGAACCTAACTCACAGGTGCCAAAACGACCATTTGATTTGACATTGATCAGGTTCGTGTGCCCTAAAAAATGTGCAACAAATGCAGTCTCAGGCTCGTCGTAGACCGCTTGTGGTTTGCCGGTCTGGATGATCCTGCCCTCATTCATCACCGCCAATCGGTCAGCGGTTGAAAGGGCCTCTTGCTGATCATGCGTCACAAGGACAAGAGCCAGACCACCGCGATGAGCCAGCTGTTGAATCTCGTTGCATGTCGCGTAGCGCAGATCCGGATCAAGATTGGAAAATGGTTCGTCCAACAGGATTACCGAAGGCCCCGCCGCCACCGCGCGAGCCAAGGCTACGCGCTGCTGCTGCCCACCCGATAGATCGTGTGGCATGCGCTTCTCAAAATCCATCAAACCCACCATCCACAATGCCTCAACGGCCGCCTGACGTCGGTGGCGGCGAGGCAGGTGGCGGATACCAAACATCACGTTGCCAAGTGCTGAAAGGTGCGGGAACAGTGCATAGTCCTGAAAAACCAACCCAATCCCCCGCTTCTCCGGCCCCACGAAGCGGGTAGCATCTTGCAGCACTCGATCACCTAGACGTACTTCACCGCCGCAGTTGCGCTCGAAGCCGGCAATCGCCCTGAGGGTAGTTGTCTTGCCACAGCCACTAGGACCGACGAGTGCAAATACCTCGGCAGGCCGCACATCGAATGAAACGCCCTGAACCACCGGCTGGTCCATGCCCAGGAAACGGACCGAAAGTTCCTCGACCTGTAATAGCGGTTTCAGGGGGACCTCTCTATGCGCAGGAGCACGAACACGGACACACTGGCAACCACCAGAATCAATATTGCAAACGGTGCGGCCTCAGCGTAACGGATATCCTCGGTGTTTTTCCAGACCTGGGTCGAAAGGGTCTCGAAATCCGGTGGTGCCAGCACCAGCGTCAGGGGCAGTTCCTTGATACAGGAAAGCAGCACCAGGGACACCGCGGCGACCAAACCAGGACGAAGAAGTGGCAGCGTCACGCGCACCAGCGTTGAGAGTTGGCCATGGCCCAGGCTACGTGCCGCCTCCTCAACGCGTGGTGACGCCCGGAACAATGCTGCCCGCAACGGGGCCACCGCCTCCGCCAGAAAGTGCAGGCTATAGGCGTACACAAGAATGAAGACCGTCTGGTACAACGGCCGGGCAAAGGCCAATGTGGCCACAACCAATCCCAAGGCAAAGGCCAGAGGCGGCACTGCGTAACCAACAAACGCAAACCGCTCCAGAAACAATGATCGCTTCGAACTGTAGCGCCGCGCCAGGTACGCGATCGGTGCTGCCAACGCCACAGCTGCCACTGCGGCTGGCAGACCTACCCCTACCGAATGCATCAAGGCAGTCTGAAGCTGCAGCCACAATACCCCGTAATCGGCCTGAGTCGCCCAGTAACAGATCGTGGCTAAAGGAACAAATAATGAACCAACGAAAAGGAAGAGCAGAAACACCATGGCCGGCCACCGCCAGATTCCCAGCGCCACCACACCCGCCACGGCGGGTACCGCTGTCCCCACACGATACAGGCGTAGGCGGCGTAGAAGCCACCACTCAATCCCAATCAAGCTGCCCGCAGCCACCAACAATATTAGTGCCACCCATGATGCGCCAACACCGTCGAGCACCTCGAGCTTCTGGTAGAGGGCAAAGCTCAAGGTGGGATAACCCATCAGACTCACCACTCCAAAGTCATTGATCACATGGAGGGCCACGAGCAGCCAACCCGCATATAGGGCGGGCCGCAGTTGCGGCAATACGACGGTAAAAAAAGCATGCCATGGGCGATGTCCCAGCGACTGAGCAATCTCTTCAAGACCACAATCCAGATCGAGTAGCGTGGCACGAAGGTTCAACAGCAGGTACGGCAACTGGTAGAGGCTCAAGGCAACCATCGCCCCCAAGAACCCATCAATACGCGGCAGGGGCACGCCCGTCAGTACAAACGCAGCACCGTATTGGCCACTGATCGATAGCAAGGTATAGGCGATCAGGTAACCGGGCACCGCCAGCGGCAAAATCAGTGCTACCGTGAATAGCCGCTTGAATGGCAGATCGCTGCGAGTCGTCAGCCACGCTACAGGAATTGCAATGAACGTCGTCATCCCCAATACCGCGACACCCAAGGCCAACGTGTTCCAGATCAGTTCGAGGTTACGCCAGCGCCAGACTGTCTGCCAGATCTGCCGCGGTTCGGCCTGAGCCGCATCTGCCACCAAGCAGACTACCGGCGCCAGCACTCCGACACCGCAAATAACGGCCGGAACCCACAAGTACCAAGGAGGTTTGTGACCAATAGAGATGCCAGAAAGTGGGGTGGCTATATCAGTCCCACCTCGCGCAAGAGTTCGAGTGTTCCCGGCAAATCCTCAAGATCATCGAGCTGCAGTTCGGGTGCAATAGCACTCTGATCAACCAGATCTGTCACCGGATACTCAAATGTTTGATTGGAAAAGTAACGCTGAGCCTGCTCGCAGAGGAGGAATT
>Ga0310123_10001066_pt1 | contig 23321 bp, 23 predicted proteins | sample CB6_AW_1057_MG_FD_203505 | JGI IMG/M metagenome (GOLD analysis project Ga0310123, IMG submission 203505) | Marine microbial communities from Western Arctic Ocean, Canada - CB6_AW_1057 | ecosystem: Environmental > Aquatic > Marine > Oceanic | place: Canada: Western Arctic Ocean | collected... | reverse complement strand
TGAATGCGACCGTTAGCGTAAGGCGGGCCGTCGTGCAGAACGCATTTAGTCGCTCCAGCACGGTGGGCACGAATTTGTTCGTAGAGCCCCATCTCTTCCCAGCGTGCAATCGCTTCGGGCTCAGCCTTCTGCAGGCTCGCCTTCATAGGGAACTCGGTGCGTGGGAGGTTGAGGGTAGATTTCCAGTCGGCCATGAAACGTCGTCAGCTGCTAAGTTCGTGCCAGGCTACCGCTGGGGCGCCCAGCTGCCCCGTGGCTTGTCTCAGCATTGTAGTGCAATTTAGTGAGACAGCACTGAGCCGAACCCGAGCCTCTAGTGATTAATATAACGCTGATGTGGTCTGCCTTCCGTGGTGAGGTGGCTCTTCCATCCATTCGTGCGACAATGTTTGACAACGGACATATCGTGCTCTGGCTTCGTCGGTCTAAACGACGGGGATTTTAAAGTTACCAACTTTCCACGATGTTGAGTCAACCCTTCCGGTTTCGCGATCTCCATACGCTGGATGAACTGAAGCGTGTGGTCGAACTTGAGACGATCATCTGGGAGTACACGGATCTTCAGGATGTAGTTCCAGTGCCGATTCTGGCGATCAATGTTAAGCGCGGTGGGATCTTGATAGGCGCATTCGATGAGTCCGAGGCGATGGTGGGATTCGTGTACTCACTACCGGGCTTGAAGTCTGGTCGCCTGATTCAATGGTCACACATGCTCGGTGTGTTAGAGGCCCACCGCAATGCTGGCCTCGGTCGGTTGCTTAAGCTGGAGCAGCGGAAGCGAGCGCTCGAGATGGACATCAAAGTGATTGAATGGACCTTCGATCCGATGCAGTCGATGAACGCGCACTTCAATCTAACGAAGCTTGGTGCTGTGATACTCGAGTACGAAGAAAATATTTATGGGGAGTCAAGTAGCTCGCTCCACCGCGGAACCCCGACAGACCGTTTCGTAGCAGTTTGGAATTTAGAATCACCCCGGGTCGTTACCCGCATCGCTGGGACTACAGACGGCATACCCCATCTCAACGAGCTGCCGTTGATTAACGACACCAACGTTGAGGATGCTTGGCTTACCTTCAAGTCTTGGGATTCGAAACTTACACACCCCCGTCTTCGGGTCGAGATTCCGACTGGTTTTAGGGAGATGCAGCACTCGTCACCTGACAGGGCCCGGGTTTGGCGGGCTGCCAGCCGTGACATGTTCACTACTTACATGGCTCGTGGTTACCAGGTAGTTGAATTCGTCTTCGACCGCGCGGCCGGGCGTGGTTGGTACTTCCTAGAGCGGTAAAGGTTCGAAGGAGCTCGACTGTTATCCTGGCGGCCAGGCGAGAGAGCGTCCGCCAAGTAGGTGCAGGTGGATGTGAAAGACGGTTTGCCCCGCCCCACGGTTGCAATTAAAGACGGTACGATAACCACTGTCAGCAATACCTTGTTCCTTGGCGATGGCTGCGGAGCGCCAGATCATCTCACCGACGAGTCCCCGGTCACTGGGAGCGAGGTCATTCAGAGTTGCCACGTGCCGGCGCGGCACGATTAGTACGTGGGTCGGCGCCCGTGGGCTAATGTCCTCAAAAGCCACAAGTGTCTCATCCTCGTGCACAATTGTGGCTGGCACTTCGCCTCTGACAATTCGGCAAAACAGGCATTCGCTCATCGGTTGGTCCGGTATTCTGCCACGCCAACGCGGGGCAACCCCTGAATGTCGTGGACGACTTGTGTGTCGGTCAGATGGGCCGCGTTGACAATCTGCCTAAACACCGCTTCTTGATCGTACCCGAACTCCACCACAAGTGACCCGTTTCTAACGAGTTTGACGCTAGCTTCCGCGATAAGCGCACGCAGTGTCCTAGTGCCGCCGGTTCCGCCGTTCAACGCGACGTGCGGTTCATGGTCTCGCACTTCCGGTGTCAGGTGCTGCATCGCCTGGGCCGTTACGTAGGGTGGATTTGACACGATTAGGTCAATGGGTCCGGAAAGACCAGCCAACTGCGGGCCGTGCCGCCACTCGATCCGCTCCGAGACGCCGTGACGTTTGGCATTAGCCTGAGCAACGGCCAGTGCCGGTTGGGAGATGTCCGTTGCGACGATCGTCATATTAGGAAATTCAAGGGCAAGCACGACGGCGATACAGCCCGACCCGGTACCCACGTCGACGAGCACACCGTTTATTGATCGATCAGGCCTAAGGTGTAGGACGGTTTCGACAAGAAGCTCTGTTTCAGGCCTGGGAATTAAAGTGTCTGGTGTTACAGCGAATTCCAACCCCCAGAACTCGCGCCGACCTGTTAGATAGGCCACTGGTTCTCGCCGAGCGCGCCGCGCAATCAGAGCAATGTACTCTTTGTCGAATCCCCGGGTGACTTTCCGGTGGCGTTCGGTGAAATAGGTCGCACGGTCCCAACCGAGAAGGTGACGTGCGAGGACCTCCGCATCGAGGCCGGCTTCTTCCGGACGGATCCCCGACTCGGTCAGTCTTGTGCAAGCGGCATTTACCAACGAGAGGATACTCACGTTTCGGGGGACACCTCTTGGATTTGTTTCAGCTTTTCGGATTGGAAATGGGTCACAACCTGCTCGACCAAATCTGTTAAATCACCATTCAACACTTCAGTAAGCTGGTGCGTCGTGAAGTTAATGCGGTGATCCGTGATCCGGTTTTGCGGGAAGTTGTATGTCCGGATTTTTTCCGAGCGCTCGCCAGTGCCGACTTGACTGCGTCGGTCTTGGGCAATGGCATCTTGTTGTTTTTTAAGCTCGAGTTCGTAGAGTCGTGAGCGAAGAACCTTCATTGCCTTCGCCTTGTTCTTAATCTGTGATTTTTCGTCCTGCTGCGATACCACGATCCCCGTTGGTAGGTGGGTTATCCGTACGGCTGAATAAGTTGTGTTGACACTTTGTCCGCCCGGGCCGCTTGAACAGAACGTGTCGATACGAAGTTCCTTCGAGTCAATTTGAATATCGACATCTTCGGCCTCAGGAAGTACGGCGACAGTCGCCGTTGACGTATGAATCCGGCCGCTTGCTTCAGTTGTTGGCACACGCTGAACCCGGTGCACGCCACTTTCGTACTTTAATCGGCTGTAAACGTGTCGTCCCTCAATAATCGCGATGACTTCTTTAATGCCGCCTATGCCTGTCTCGCTAATGGAAAGCACGTCGATCCGCCATCCTTGGCGCTCGGCAAACCGACTGTACATCCGGAAGAGTTCAGCGCCGAAGATGCCGGCCTCGTTCCCGCCTGTTCCTGCGCGAATTTCCAGAATCACGTTTTTTTCGTCGTTGGGATCCTTGGGGACGAGGAGTAGCTTGATGTCGGCGAGCAAGGTTTCCTCGCGTGAGCGCAGGACGCGAAGCTCCTGATCTGCGAGGTCGTACATCTCGCCGTCAGTCGTGTTCAGGAGTTCTCGAGCCTGTTCGATTTCGGCCAGGATACCTTTGTAGTCGCGGAACTTTTCGACTAACGGCTGAATCTCAGCGAGTGCTTTGGCGTGGTTACGGTAATGCGCGGAATCAGACTCAGCGCTCAAATTGCTGATGCTCTGAATCAGTTCGTCGTACCGTACTTCAATTGCATTCAATTTTTCAAACATAGCCGGACCCAGTGTGAGCCGGGAACTTCTCCACCCGATACTGGAGGAAGGAAGGCCACCTCATCGCCATCATCGAGCACTGTTTCCATTTTTGCGTATTCAGCGTTCACCGCCGTCGATATCGACCCTGTGTAAGTACTGATGTCAGGAAACTCCTCCACCAGGTCTTCCCACAACCTTTGCGCAGTGGTGCCAGTTGGTACGTCGCGGTCTAGCTCAGCCGCGCCGACAATGTCGCGGAGACGGGCGAACACACGAATGTTTACACGCATGCCCGTCGTAACGCTTCCTCGCGTGCAGCTGCGTCATCAGGATCGGTTGTGGCACCCTCGATCCAAACGTCACCGTCTTTGAAAAACTCTCGTTTCCAAATCGGTGCGATCTGCTTCACCCGTTCGATAGCGTATCGACTGGCTGCGAATGCATCGGCGCGATGTGGCGACGCCACGACGATCGCCACGCTAACTTCGCCGATGGTCAGGACTCCGATGCGATGGTGTAGAGCAAGTCGAGCAGTTGGCCATCGTTCGACAATTTCGTTATCGATGCGTTCGAAAGACCGTAGCGCTAGCGGTTCATACGCCTCGTATTTCAACTTGATGACGCGACGTCCAAGGTTGTACTCGCGCACCAGTCCGAGAAATGATGCCACCGCACCAGTGCCTTCGAAACCGTTGCTTATTGAGGCGTCGTGGATGCACCTGATCAGCGCATCGAGATTTAGCCGCTCCGTTGTCACCGCGAGTCGAGCAAGTCCCATCATGGGAAGTATAGCAGTCGGGAAACCAGAGTCCCTTGTCCTCGATTACGACCGGATCTCCTAGCGGTAAACCCACGCGGGTCTTGCCGCTAACGCTGCCAGAAGTGGCCGAGAGGTCCGTGACCGCGTCCCAGTGGCAGCCCGTGGCGAATCGCCTGCGCGACGTAGTGTTTGGCGCCAGAGATGGCATCCGGCGTCGGGAGTCCCAGTGCTAGGTTAGCTGCTATGGCTGCGGCAAAGGTGCATCCTGTACCGTGTGTGTGACGGGAGGGGAGACGTGGGCCACTCAACTCTAGGTACTCGCGACCGTCGTACACAAGGTCGACCGCATCAGCTGTTGGGATATGTCCACCCTTAATTACAACGGTTCCAGTTCCAAAATCGTAGATGCGCCGGGCCGCTTCTCGGGCCGAACTAAGCGAGTCGATCTCAATCTTGGCCAGCACTTCCGCCTCCATAGCGTTCGGGGTTACAACAGTAGCGCGAGGTAAGAGCAACCGGCGAACAGCGTCAATAGCCTCTTCGGCCAACAAGCGTGCACCGCCCTTAGCAATCATCACGGGGTCCACAACGACGTGGGGTGTGGGCAACGATGGTAATAGTGCCGCGACTCTTTCCACGATATCTGGTGTTGCCAGCATGCCAGTCTTGACAGCATCCACGCCAATGTCGTCAACAACGGCATTCACCTGCGCGACAATCAATTCTACTGAAATACTCTCAGCCGCCTCGACGCCGAGGGTATTCTGAGCGGTCACGGCTGTAATAGCGCACGTCCCATATACGCCGTGTGCAGCAAATGTCTTCAGATCGGCCTGGATACCCGCACCACCACCCGAGTCGCTTCCCGCAATTGTCAGTGCTGTCTTCATCGGCTAAGATGGCGCTATGTTGAGCATAGAGGGTCTGCGCACCTCTGGTGTCCCTTCGGCATCCCTGCCTCTGGTATTGCACTGGACCCGTTCCAGTGAGCACGGCCACTTGGTTCGGGCGTTGGCGGTGCTATTTTGCGCCGCACTGATTGCATCGACGGCCCAGATAAGCATCCCACTGCCATTGACGCCGGTCCCTCTGACACTTCAACCGACGATTGTACTGCTCACCGCGGCTGTATTGGGTGCCCGCTTGGGCGCGTCCTGTCTCGTGCTCTATCTTGCAGCCGGTGTCGTTGGGTTTCCGGTATTTACTTGGTCGCCTTGGCTGCCGCCAGGTGTTGGCCGGCTCCTTGGACCGACCGGTGGATACCTACTGGCCTATCCGATCGCGGCTTACCTAGTCGGCTGGCTTGCCCAGCGCGGACTGGATCGACGATACATCACTTCTGTCGGAGTGATGCTGTCCGGACTCGCCGTAATCTATCTTGGTGGTTTTACCTGGCTCTTGGTGTTTACCGCGCCGGAATGGAGCACGCAGGCGGCGGCCAAACTCGGTGTCTATCCTTTCCTACTGGCTGACGTGGTCAAACTCTGTCTTGTCGCGGCCCTGCTTCCTAGGTTTAGGCGATTTACGACCGGCCGCTAGCACCATTTTTTGTGGTTTCGATTTCTGGTCTGTCGTTCCTAGAATAGTAACCAGGGACGGAACACACCGTCAGTATGTCCTATTATAATGGAGTATGTTGTCGCAATTATTCGAGAGTGTCGTCGAATTAATCGTGCAGACGTCGACCAATCTTCCACCAGACGTCCGTGCTGCCATGTCGCATACCGCGGGCACTGAATCCTCTGGCAGCCTGTCTTCTCAAGCGCTCGACATCATCTCGCTGAACATCGATCAGGCTTCCGACTGTGAGGGGGCGATCTGTCAGGACACCGGGATGCCAACGTTCGAAATTCAAACGCCTGTTGACGTCAATCAGATTGCAATGCGCCGGGAAATCCATCGGGCCATTGTGGAGGCGACCCAGCAGGGCAAGCTTCGACCGAATTCGGTCGACTCAATCACGGGCAAGAATTCTGGTGACAACCTCGGACCCGGGACGCCGATCATCCACTTTAACCAATGGGAGCGCGACGAGATTGAGATCCGATTGTTACTGAAGGGTGGCGGCTGCGAAAACACGAACGCCCAGTATGCCTTGCCGACCGAACTGACGCACTTGGGTCGCGCCGATCGGACACTCGAGGGCGTCCGAAAGTGCATTCTACATGCTGTATGGCAGGCTCAAGGTAGGGGCTGTAGTCCTGGTGCGGTAGGGGTGTGTGTTGGCGGCGACCGAACGTCGGGCTACTCCCATGCTAAAACGCAGCTGTTTAGATTACTGGACGACGTTAATCCTGACTCTCGTCTTGCGGACCTCGAGCAGTCTGTGATGGCTACGGTTAATGGACTCGGTGTGGGCACGATGGGGTTTGGGGGAGATGTGTCGCTTATTGGGTGCAAAATTGCCGCGCTCAATCGGCTTCCCGCAAGTTTCTTCGTCTCCGTTGCATATGATTGCTGGGCCTTCCGTCGGCTAGGAGTCGTGCTTGATAAGGAATCTGGAGCGATCCGCCGTTGGCTCTATCGCGACCCTACGATGCCAGTAACACGAATGACCGCGGTTACCGACACCGGGTTCACGAAAACCGGGCGGGAAGTAGTGCTAACGGCGCCGATTGATGAAGCCACGATCCGGAAACTTCGCGTGGGCGATCTTGTGTTGGTTTCTGGCCGTGTCTATACGGGGCGTGATGCTGTCCACACGTATCTAATGGAGCACAAGTCTCCGGTCGATCTCCGTGGCGGTGTTCTTTATCACTGTGGCCCCGTCGTTGTACGCGAAGGTGAGGGGTGGCGTATCACCGCCGCTGGACCAACGACCAGTATCCGCGAGGAGCCATACCAAGGAGAGGTTTTGAGGCGCCATGGAATTCGGGTGGTGATTGGAAAAGGTGGAATGGGTGCTGAGACACTTGCGGCACTTCAAGAGACCGGCGCGGTCTACCTGAATGCAATCGGTGGCGCCGCCCAGTTCTACGCACGCACGATCGAGCGGGTCGATGGTGTATCACTCCTCGACTTCGGCACCCCCGAAGCGATGTGGCATTTGCAGGTGCACGACTTTCCGGCCATCGTGACGATGGATGCTCATGGGGCTAGCCTTCACCGTGAAGTCGAAAGGACCTCCGGCGAACAGCTGGCGACTATGTGAGCGCGCTTCTCCCTTTAGCTCCCTCCAAGACCGCCGGCACACCCAGCGTCAGTTGATTCCCCTAGAGGTGATTCAGGAAGTGGCGGACGTATAAGATTGCGTGCCATGGCTCGTACATCTGCAGCCGTCGTCGCGAGATCCTCAATCGGTAGCAGGATGGACGGAATTGCCTCGTTCACTTCGACAATCTTGAGGTAACCACGGCACACCTCACAGAATAGTAGCTGTAGTAAAGGTTGACCCGATGTCGGCGGATCAGTTTGAGCCCCTGGTGAAAGGCAGTATGGGCACGCGGGTTCTTGGAGATTCCATCCGGCACCGCAGAACGAACACCTCAGAGTGATATCGCCTCCCAGACATTCCCCGAGGGCAGGCCATGAGCCACATATGAGGCATGTTCCACGGTCCCAAGCATCGATAGTCTCACGGACCTTCAGGTCGATGCCGTCGTTGGTTAGGACCGCTCTTTGGAACTCATGAGCAATGGGTCCAACAGTCAGTTCGGCAACCAGCCACAGAAGATCCGGCGCTAAGCCAAGGTGGATGGCACCCGTTCGGATATCGTTTTGACGGCGAGTCAGTGATGCGTTTAGGAGTGAGGTTGTGCTGAGTCGCTGTTCCTGAATGACGTGGTCGACATGCCTGGCCGCATCACCTGCGCCGCCGTTCGCTAGAATGTTGCACAGGTCGTGTAATGCGGGTTCGAGGATTTGTGTTGGGAGAGCGACCCGATGTTCATGCAGTAGTGCCCGCGAATTACTGAGCGTAGTTACTATCGCTGCCGTTTCGATGTCAGGCGGTGCCCAATCCGATTGCTCGAGCGCCGCGGTCAACCCAGCAATCCTTCTGACGAGAGATCGCTGTAGTGTGACAGCTGCTGCTAATTCAGGAGTGTTAGCCTCGATCTGGCACCACCGTCCTTCGGCGCGCTGGAGTGATTCCTCTAGGTTGAAATCCGGGTGGGTCATCTGAGTAAGTATGTCGCGATCGCATGCGTGACGAGTGACGTCTTTTCGCAGTCTCAGAGTATGACGCAACGATCTAATTACTGACAAATTCTTGTCGGCCAAGGATTAAACGGTTCTCTGCATCCTAGCGAAACTTGCCGGGCTTTCCGTTATAAAGTTATAATGGCCCTCGATCAAGGGGGGCTATACGCATATGAGTGGTCTTATCAACGTTACGCCGACTGCCGCTACCAAGATTCATGCACTTCTTAGTGAGGAAGACAAGCAGCAGGCGGGGCTTCGTGTTTTCGTGCAGGGTGGTGGATGCTCGGGGTTTCAGTACGGCTTGATGATTGAGGAGGGCGAGGGCGACGCGGAATCCGATCGCGTGTTCGAATCAAATGGAATCAAGCTGTTCGTTGATCCGATCAGTATCCGATATCTCACAGGTGCCGAAGTTGACTTCGTCGACAATCTGACAGGTGGCGGATTCACCATTAAGAATCCAAACGCCAAATCCACCTGCGGTTGTGGTTCGTCGTTCGGTGTTTGAGCCTCAACTGTCGATTAGTTTCGGACCACGCGTCTGTCAGTGTGGCTACGGCTGTGGTTGTACCGAGACGGTCATTGTGACTCCACGACATGGAACAGCCGACTGCCTACGTAGAACGTCTCAGCCCAGCGGGTGGGAAGCGGTCGGGTAGGCGCGACTTGGTCGTCAGTGTGTTCCTCCGCCAGGAGGGGCACCTCAGCGCTGATGACCTCACCGGTCTTGTCAAGAAGGAAGACAAAAAAATTGGTCGGGCCACTGTGTACCGGGCGCTCCAGTGGATGGTGGATGCTGGAATTGCACGCAAGGTCGATTTCGGTGAAGGCCGTTTTCGATTCGAGCACTCGTATCGACATCCTCGACACTTCCACTTTCTGTGCAAGTCTTGTGGGCGCTCGTTTGAATTCCTCAGCTCAGATATTGAGTTGCTGATTGAAGAAATCGCTTCAGTCCAGCGCTTCACGACCAGTCAGAACGTGTTGCAGGTGTACGGTACGTGCGACATGTGCAAGACAGGGCGTAAATCCGTAGATAGTGTGACGACAACGGAGTTGCTATTCGCGCGCGACGCCCTTCGTATTGCTATTGCGACCGAGCGGAGCGGACTAGCGTTTTATTTGAGGGCTTCGAACATTACTAGTGACCGGAACGGGCGTAAGGTGTTTCAGAAATTGGCCGAGGAAGAGCGCGAGCACTTGTTACGCCTAGAGGAACGTTATAAGGAGATACTCGCCCAGAATCCGCAGCTGGAAAATCGACCTACGTTCTTGTTTTTCAAGGGAGCAGCGGATGGTCTGTTCACGGTAGGCGCCGAAGAGTTACTTAAAGGTGTCGATGCGAAACAAGCATTCATGATTGGTATTAAGTGTGAGCGTGGCTCACACCGCTTCTTTAAGCGGTACGGTGAGCGTTTCGAAGACTCTGAAGGTAAACAGATTTTTTTAGAGTTTGCTGATGAAGAGCGTGAGCATCTTGAGTTGCTGATTCGTGAATCCCGTGCTTTATTCAAGCGATCACCGCGAAAGCGGCCAAATGCTAAGCGCTCCTCTCGTCAAGACCGCCGTGCGAGTGCTTAATACTGGTAGCATCGGCCCGAGAAGTCTGCTTCGAGTTCGGATCCGAGAGTCGTGATCGATCTTCATCTACACACCACAGCGTCCGACGGCGCTTACTCGCCCGAAGAGCTGTTGTCACGGGCGTCGTCTGTTGGTGTGCGGACTCTTAGTATTACGGATCACGATACGATGGCTTCCGTTCCGAAGGCGTCGGCACTTGCGGACTCCTTCGGAGTAGAGTTGCTGGCAGGCATTGAAATTACGGCAGTGTGCGACGGCCATGATATTCACATTCTCGGATACTTTCTTACGGTTCACCCTTCGGGACTTGACACGTTTCTTACTGCCCAACGGCGGCACCGAACTGACCGCTTACGAGAGATGGCTAATCGACTGAGAGCGTTAGGCGTTGGTGTGAACATCGATCAATTGCTGGCCGAACGTGCCGTTGCCGGTCGATCGCCTGGGCGACCGCATTTGGCTGAAGCCTTGGTGGCTGCGAGGCACGCCACATCTGTTCAGGAGGCCTTTGAGCGGTGGCTTGGTGATGGTCGCACTGCGTGGGTGCCGCGGCACGGAGCTTCACCCGAGCGGGTAATAGAGACCATATCGCAGGCAGGGGGTGTTGCTTCGCTGGCACATCCTGGCTTGACTGGTAATCGTCGGCTGGTGAGTCGCTTAGCCGAGGTGGGACTGGAAGCTGTGGAGGTTTACCATAGCCAACACGATCCGGTAACCCAGAATCGACTTCTCAAACAGGCACGTAGCTTGGGATTAGCAGTCACTGGAGGGTCGGACTTTCATAGTGATGCTGATCATCGCTCTAGGCATTTTGGGCGGGTCGGTCTACCAGCGATTGAGTTTCAGGGTTTGCAGGATCGGTTGGCGCGTGCCGATCACCGTATCGAGACCGCACAGAGCGATTCTGAGTAGCGGGGACTTTGAGAATGAACGAATGCCAGCAGCGCTCTTAACGGCTACCACGCTCTCTGTTCTTGGCTTGGCCGCGAGTGTTGTCTTGGGTCATGCGGCGGCGACCTCACAAGAGGTGATCCAGCACGTGTCGCTGGCCGTATTTGTAACAATGATGACGTTGTTCTCTCACTCGATGCTCATGTTTTATTTGATCGGTAAGGGAAAGGCGGTTCGGGAAACAGTTACAGAAGCGAGTTTGTCAGCAGACTTCGTCGTCGAAATCTCGCGTGCACGCAAACCGGTGTTCTCAGTTGGCATGCCTGCAATATTTCTGACAATCGTAGCCGCGGTAATAGGGGCCGGTGTTGATACTGGAGCCATACCCAGTTGGTTTCATGGACTGTTCGGATATTGCGCCGTGTTGAGTAACGTCGTATTGCTCCGTGCCGAATATATTGCGTTGGCTAAAATTACACGAACTGTTACCAAGGTGAATCGTCTATTAGGTGTTTGAAGTCTAGGAACGCTTTGGTCTTGTACCGCCGACGTTGGCGAACAGCCCAGCGGACGTCGAAGACGCCCGCGCCACTTTTTACGACAGAAGGTCGACCGAGCCGGAGTGGCCCCCGACTCGGTGCGTTCAACCTGAAGCTACTCGACCGTAAAAGATACCATCGCGTTCAAGCCTTCGATGGTTCGATGCTCACCGTCGCCGATCTGTAGGCAGACACGATGAGGACCGGGTTCGAATTGCATATCAATCGTGTCCGCCCCAGTGCCAAAATGTACCCACGGAGCTGCTTGCGGAATCACTTCTCCGGCCGGGAGACAGTCGGTGTCAATACCGATGTGATGGTGGCCGGCACCCTGACGGATTGTAAGGGGGTCGGTCACTGGTTCAATCACGAAGTTTTCAGCCCCAAACATAAAATGCACAGGGCTGCTAACTGTGGAACCTTCTTCTGGGGCGAGGAAGGACACACGCGGTGACGCGTCCATCGGTGACGCGTCCATCGGCGACTCTTCGACTGCTGGTTCTTCAACCGATGTGTCAGGTTCCGGGGCAGTCTCTTCGGCGCCGCCGCATGCCATCGTGGTAATCACGCCACCTGTTATTAACATAACCAGAACGAAACGGGTCGAACTGTACGACACTCCTGTGTACTCATTACGATGCATCGCCACTCTCCTCGGTGCTCAGATCAGACAATGGACGGCTATGTTCGTAATGAGCCGTCCACGCAATGCCCACGTTGATACCGCTTTACTCGTATAGAAAGCGCCGTGGGCCAAAAATTACAGGAACCTACTATATAACAAGCTATATAACAAGGTCGCGTCAAACCGGTTGATGTGAGGAAATGGCGGAAGCGCCTGGGAGTCGAACCCAGCCCCCCCGCTGAGCGGGGAGCGACCGATTTTGAAGACCGGGAGGGCCACCGGGCCCCGTTCGCTTCCAAGGACGCCCAGGCGGGTTGCGCCCGGTGTACTCGGACCGAGGCCACACTTCGAAACGCTCTGAGATGGGGGAGCGAAGCGTACTGGTTCGCGCGGGAACGCGAACTCGGACTAGTCCTCGATAAGTCGGACCCCGCCAGCACGGGGACCTTTGGCAGACTCTTCTACCTCGAACTCCACGCGCTGGCCCTCGCGAAGCAGTTCGAACACAGCCCCTTGCACCGCACTTCGGTGGAAGAAGTGCTCGATCCCACCCTCATCGCGAATGAAGCCAAAGCCCTTATCGATGAGGAGTCGCGCAATCGTACCGCTTGACATACCCTTTGTTCCTCCGATCTTCCCTCGGTCAAACTACGGTATCACTCCCGGCCTCCCCAACAACTTCGAAGCCGGGTCACGCTGACCTTGTACCACGTTTCAACTGGCATTACAGTCAGCGCAAAGAGCGCCAAGTGTGGTGCATTCCTAGAAGGAAGTCAAGCTAACAGCAGACTTTACCGGCATTCGAGACATGCTTGATTAGGCGGTTGCGATGATGCCTCACAACCCGCTTCTGATGAGCGCCCTGTAGGGCGAGGAAACCTTTGTCTAACCAGAGCTTGGCGCTGCTTTAGGAGCGGGTGGCTTCGGAGGTGGGTAGGTGGTCCAAAAGTGTCGGCCACAGTGTGAACAAACCCAAAACTGCTGCGGCTTCCAGTCCGCACCTGGGGAGGGGTCGGCCATGTCCATCTGGGTGCCACACCGCTGGCATCTAATTTGGATGGCAACGTCAGACATGCCAGGATTCTAACACGATGGTGCACGCCGATGAGGGAGGTCCCAGGACTGCTAGACTAGTCCCAATGCCTGCTCCTGGTTTATGTGAGACCTGGTCATGATCCCTGGTGTGATTCTGGCAGGAGGTGCGTCATCCAGGATGGGGCGCGCCAAAGCGCTCTTGCCTACTGCCAACGAAGGTCAGACTTTTCTCTCCCAGCTCGTGAGGACACTTTGGTCTGGTGGCGTGGATGACGTTGTAGTCGTGGTCTCGTCACTGTCTGGAGATATTGAGCGTACCCTTTCTAAGGAATCGCTGAGTTCTCGCCTTGTCGTGAATCATCAGCCTGAGCGTGGGCAGATGTCGTCGGTGCTTACTGCGTTAGCCGCCATCGACAGGCCTGGTGTCACAGGCATGCTGGTAACACTGGTCGATGTTCCGTTGGTGAGTCCGGAGACGATAAGTCGTGTCCTTACAGTGTTTCGAACTCGACGCGGGCCGGTTGTACGACCCGCTTCTGGTGCTAAGCACGGGCATCCTGTTGTGTTTGGTCGGGAGGTGTTCGACGACCTGCGCCAGGCCGATCCATCAGTCGGACTCAAATCCGTCATCCGTGCTCATGAGGCGGCAATTATTAACGTTCCCATCAATGACCCAGGTGCATTCATCGATATCGACAACCCCGAAGATTACGTGCGGTTCATCGGTCCTTGGCCGTTCGGTAAGTTGTTGCGTTGATTGGGACTGTTACGGTCAGATAAGATGTAGTGCTGTCGTGCGGCGACATGGGGGCCAGTGGCGCAGTTGGGAGCGCGCGTGAATGGCATTCACGAGGTCACGGGTTCGACCCCCGTCTGGTCCACCATTTTTTCATTCTTCTGACAGTCGGTCTCAACTAGGGGGTCTTTCGAGGCGAGGTCTTCTAGTTTTCGGTTTCCGGCTGGTGATTACCGGCTCAGTACTCCGAAAACATTCGGCGAATTTCTGCGACCTCGTTGGTCCTCGTCAAAGCCAGCATCAGCAGGATGCGGGCCTTGAGTGGGGCTAGGTCTTGTGCGGCGATCCGATGAGCGATGCTCAGTCGGCGGCTTTCTGACATACCTTGTTCGTTTGTCGGTAGTTGGCGTGGTATGACGCGTCCGCTGCCGGTGCGTGTACTCATGACGGTGAATACACCTCGTTTGTGCGCGTAGGTTATTGCTTGATTTTGTGTTCCGCTCGTCGCACCAGCGCCGGCCGCCGCGACGACGATGCCACGAGCTCCAGCATCGACGACCGACTCGATCAAGTCCCCGGAAGCGCCTTGGTAAACCAAAATTACGTCAACACGAGGTAATTCCGTGATGCCAGCCAGATTAAATTCGCTCCGGTAAGTGTGACGGCGCAAGACGTTACGGTAGTAAACGACACCATCGCGGTCAACGAGGCCAAGAACTCCATAGCCTCTTGTTGCGAATGTGTGTAGACGCAGAGAGTCAGTCTTAGTTACCTCCCGGGCTGAATTGATCTCCCCATTGAGCACAACGAGGGTCCCTTTGCCACGAGACTGAGGCGCGGCCGCTACACGAAATGCCTGCTGCAGGTTCGCTGCGCCCTCATATCCAAGCGTGCTCGGATTGCGCATCGCACCTACCACGACCACGGGACGTTCACTTCTGACCGTTAAATGCAAGAAATAAGCTGTTTCTTCAAGCGTATCGGTTCCGCTCGTGACGACAACGCCAGCCAATCCTGGGTCCTCGTTAAAAAGGTGGTTCACGCGGTGCGAGAGTTGCAGCCACTGCTTCAGTGTCAGCTGGGAACTTGAGACATTAGCGAACTGTTCTGCCTCGACCTGCGCGTAGTTGGTTAGGTTCGGAATGAGTTCAACGAGCTCTTCAGCCGTCAGGCGGCCACCCTCACGATTTGAAATCGTGCCGCCGGTGGCAATTAACCGCACGCGGCCTGGAGCCGTTTCTTGGGCTGCTGTGAGGGTTCCTGCCTGTAAAACTACGACAAGAATCACAATGGAAGCCTGGATAAGACGACCCATGGACGCTCCTCTCGAGGTCCCGCCAGGCAAGCAGTCTAGGCCTTGGGACCGGATTTATACTGACTTCTGCGCGTTACGATGAGCAAGTGCCAACCAGTTTTTTAGTTGTTGCGCCGCATCATCTGGCGTGTCGCCATAGAACGGCATAAGCGCCGATGCGCCACCCGGCACGCTACCCAGCTTGGCGCACCAAGTCGTTGAACTGACCAGGGACACCTCAATCTTATATTCGCGGCCGTTGATGACTTCTTCGAAGCGGTGAATGTTCACGGCGATGAATAAAGAGTTAGTAATTGATAAAAAAGTGAGGTGCCGATTTTATTCGTTCACCAATCTTGGTCAAGCGGAAGAAATGTCGAAAGGGTAATCCCGAGTCGCTATTGGATTGCATTGCAAAGAAACTATAGAAATTAACAAAATGCAATCAGGATATTATTCACAGGGCATTCACGTTCCTTCCACACTTTTTCAACAGCTGGGGTTGCCGCGGTAGAGCTGTGACCTACTTTGTCATCTTGTCGTGGCATTCTTAGTGTGGATTAAGTTCTTGTGTGAATACCTAATGGGGGCGATTGCGTGCAGGCTGGGAAGGAAGTTCAGAACTTGGGACTAGAGGCGGTTACTCCTCGACGCACCCGTCTCCTCAGGGCTCAGAATCTCCAATCTTTTCAAGCTGCCATCGTTGACGCCATCACGGGTCCAGGTCAGACAGAACCTGAGTCTGGCGCTGTGATCGTGCCCTCCCGGTCCGCGGCGACCCAACTCCGTTACACCATCGAAGCACTTACCAATAGTACCGAGCAGACTTCAGCATTACTCACCCGCTCCGAGTGGTACGCGTGCTTGCACCAACGCCTCCCAGGCTTGCCTCCTGCACTTTCGGACTGTGAGCGCGAATTCTTGCTGTCTGAAGCTGCAAGAGACACCGCTGCCGCGGGTGTCTCGCCGCCATTCGTCATTAGACCAGGTCTAGTTGCGAAAATGCTGGCGTTCTACGATGCCCTCCGTCGTCAGCGGCGAACCTTAAGTGATTTTGCGCGGCTGGCTGTTGGAGAGCTGGAGCTCAGTGCATCGATCGATCGTGGCGCAGCACGGATGCTTGACCAGACGAACTTTCTTGTTAACACCTTTACGGAGTTTGAGGCGCGCGTCACGGCGACGGCTCGATTAGACGAGCACCAACTTCGGGCACGGCTCCTCACGGATGTCTGCCAACCACCGTTTCGACACGTCGTTATAACCGTAGGCGAGCAACCCGTCTCGACGGATGGCCTCTGGCTCGCCGATTTCGATCTCCTGACGCGAATGCCTCACCTCGAGCAGATTGACTTTGTGATGACTGAGGGATTGCTCGCGTGTGGTTTTCTGGAACGGATACACGAGCTCTTACCTGGTATTGAGGAAGAGCGTGTTGAGGCTTCACTAAGTCGTCAGCCAAGCCTAGAAACACCTATTGAAGCGGAGAAGCCCTATTTTATCCACCGTGACCGTGAAGAGGAACTGTGGGCGATCGCGAGGCGCTTGAAGACGAATCGTCTCACGGAGACCGATCAAGAAACCGCAGTTGATGGTGCAGTCGGCGTCGTCTTTCAGCGTCCTTTGCCATACTTATATCTCGCTGACCAAATCTTTGGTGGGTCGAAGATCTCCTTCGAGACGGTTCATGGATTCCCGCTCGCGGCCGAGCCCTATGCGGCGTTCGTTGACCTCGTCCTAGACGTCGTGATCTCAAAGTTCGCTAGGGACGATCTGACCGCGTTGCTAAGGTCACCGCACCTGCACTTAACCGGTTGCAGTGACGGCGGAAGGCTCAGCGTGCTGTCGGCGGAGTCCATAAGCGCGCTCAGCCGAAATTTAGAGCAGGCCGGGTACGTCGGTGGGCGAGATGACTTGAAGCAATTCGCTGATTCTTGGCGTCAGCGCTCCGATACCGAAGAACTTCGCCACCCGCTGAATACTTCGCTGGCTGTCGCTGATGCCTTGGCGCCACTTGAGACTGTTTCCTCCGCATCTGAGGAATGGCATGTCTTGCTCACCTTCCTCAGGCAGGGTGACCCTGTGAATGTTGGGTTGGAGGCCGACCGCGAGCGACAGAGGCGCGTCCGGGAGGCAATCTGCAGCGTCATCGGACAGTTGGAGAAAGCAGCCAAGGTATCTGCCAGTCCTCGGGTAACTCTGAGCGAGTTAAAAGCGAGCTTACGCCGTCGGATCGAAGGAGAGGTATTCACGCCACATTACGATCGAGGTGGTGTACGTCTCGTCGATGCTGCAGCGGCCAAGTATGGGCGATTCAGGACTCTATACGTCGTCGGTTTGGTTCATGGCGAATGGGCCACTCTGCCTCCGCGCAATGTCTTTTACCCCATGACTTTACTTCAGCAACTAGGATGGCCTAGTGAAGCGCAAGCAACACAAATTGGCCGAGCGGAGTTCACGGACTTATTATTTTTGCCCACTCGACACGTTAGGCTGTCGACCTTCCAACTAGAGCACGATGCGCTCGCTACTCCGGCGACACTCCTCGAGGACGTAACCGAGGTCGACCTTTCATTGAGTCCGGAGCCAAGACTTCAAATCAAACGAGCCAGCACTGCTGAGATGTTTTCCAGCGGGCCGATTGTACCGTCGGCAGTCACCGGTGAGGTGATGCGATGGCTGGTGGCACGACGCTCGCCCTGCACTGGTCAGGAGGCAATGCCAGGCATCATTGGTGCTCTCGAACCGCGACCTTATACCGTGAGCCGTGTTGAACGATATCTTAACTGTCCATTCAAGTACTTTTGCGCGTCGGTGCTGCAGGTCGATGAAGAGCCCGACATCGCACCAACTCTCACGAGGCGCGCTCAGGGAGAGTTGCTTCACAAGGTTCTTCGAAAGTTTGTTGAGGCGTGGCAAGCTCTTGGTCATTTCGGGTTTGCGGTGGAAAACTTCGACGCTGCGCTAACTCTTGCCCAGCGGATTGTTGACCAGGAATTGACAGTGTTGTCCCCGGTAGACCGCCAACTTGCACGGAGTCGCCTACTAGGTTCGGTTGCAGGCACAGGACTGGTCGAGCGGTTCATTAGAATTGAAACTGCTCGACCAGGCGAAGTCATCGAGTCGCTGGTCGAGCGGCCATTCAATGGGGAGTTCGAACTCCTCGACCGCGCTGGTGCCAAGCGCCGCGTCAGTATACGCGGAGTTGCTGACCGCGTTGACTTACTCTCTGATGGCTCACTCCGGATCATTGATTACAAACTTGGTAGACCACCGAGAAGCGGGCGAGCGGTTCAACTTCCAGTCTACATGACATGCGTCAGCCAGGAGCTAGCAAGAAGTCGAAACCAGTCGTGTCGGCCCGGCGAAGCAGCCTACGTCGCCTTTGGAGCTTCAGAGCCAAGGGTGCCCATATTCAGTCCAGGCGATGGTGCGGAATCGGTGCTGGACGAGGGTCAGGCGCGGTTCCTCGAAGCCGTTGATGGTATCGAGAGCGGTAACTTCCCGCCGCGTCCAGCAGAGGATCGACTCTGCTCGTCGTGTGGTTTTGTCGCTGTCTGTCGAAAGGGGAAGCGAGTTTGATGTCTGATTCGCGCGCTTCGCGGCGACCAAATCCACCAAGAGCCGTGCCGACGAATTCTAGGCAGCTCGCTGCAGATCCATCGCGTAACCTAGTACTCGAGGCATCGGCGGGTACCGGAAAGACGACAGTGCTGGTCGAGCGTTACCTTAATCTACTCCGAGCTGGCGTAGATCCTTCCAACGTGCTCGCAATCACATTTACCCGAAAGGCTGCGGTAGAGATGCGAGAGCGGATCTTCGATGAACTCCGGAACGCAGCCGACCATTCAGAGGAAGCACGTCGCTATTGGCGCTCCTTACGTGATCGACCCAGCGATATCGCTATTACCACGATCGATGCGTTTTGCCTGTCGTTGTTGCGGGAGTTTCCGCTTGAAGCTGACCTCGACCCGGATTTTGGTGTTGCGGACGAGACGGAAGTTCCCCGTTTGACGGCCCAAGCGCTCGACCGAGCACAGCGGATTATTATCAGCCTGGCAATGCGCGACGAGTGTGTGTCGTTGCTACTCACATATCTAGACACTGCAAATCTTCGGCGAGGTCTCGAGCGTTTGTTGCAAGGTCGACTCGTGGCGTCGGAGGCGCTAAGGCGATTTCTGACAAAGGGGCCTAAGAGCTTGACCTTGACACAGGTCACGGGACGCGTTGTACAGAAGTTACGAGAACTTTTTAATGAAACGCCCGATGGGTTCACCTCCTTCCTCGCTAATGGCCCAATCGCTCACCCGGATTTCAAGATGCTGTCGGTAGACCTCCAACGGCTGATGCTGCTCGACGAGATGGAACAGCCGGCGGTGCGCAGTCTTGTTGACCGTCTTTCAGAGCATCTCCTAACACGTGCTGGACGACCCCGGCGACGGCTCCCGTGCCGATCATCGGATTACCCATCGGGCGCAGCTCGTGAATGTCATATTCGTGCAGTCCATCACATTGGACCTCTTTTCGCTGACGTTGCGGCTGGGTACAGACGTGATTTAGGCGTGATTCTCGCACGCGGTGTCCGTCGCGCGTATCGGATTGCTGAGCAGGAATACCTCCGTACGCTTCGAGCGCACGCAGTGCTGGATTTTACCGAGATTCAAGTACGCGCGCTTGGGCTACTTCGACAAATGGACGAGTTTGCTCAGAGCCGTTATCGTCTCGAGTCCCGATATCACCATGTCTTGGTTGACGAATTTCAAGACACTAGCCGCGCGCAGTGGGAACTGGTGTCGTTACTCGTGCAGTCGTGGGGAGAAGGCCTCGGAATTATGCAAGGTGCACCTATGCCACCGTCGATATTCGTGGTGGGGGACCGGAAGCAGTCGATCTACCGGTTTCGTGATGCTGACATCGGTCTATTTAACGAGGCAACTGACTATATCTCTCGCCTGCGGCCTGGCACACCTGTTCGAGCGGCAATCAGCCAGAGTTTTCGGGCTCTTCCGAAATTATTGGCCTTCGTGAACGATCTCTGTGGCTCGATTGACAAACGACTCCACAGATCTGATGCCTTCCGATTCGATGCGCAAGACCGCTTTCCTCTGGACATTGACAAGTCCAAGCCGAATAGCGGCCAGACTACTGCGCATTCGGATCGTTCATTGCTTGGGATAGCGTTGGGACACGACGAAGCTTCTTGCGCGTCAGCAATCGCTGGCGAAATTGATCGGCTAATCACCAATGAGAATGTACGAGATCCTCATACCGGGGTGAGACGAGCCATTCGGCCAGATGACATCGCGATTCTCTTCCGCTCACGGATTAGTCACCGTGAGTACGAGCAAGCTCTGTCGGCGCGTGGCCTTCCGGCATACGTCTATAAGGGTCTTGGGTTTTTCGATGCTGAAGAGATTCAGGACCTCCGGGCACTCATTAGGTTCTTGGCTGAGCCTTCATCGAATCTCTGGGCAGCCGCGTTCCTGCGATCGGGATTTTCAAGACTTTCGGATGAGGGGATACGAGCGCTTGCACCCGAGATCGCTAGCGCGGTTACCGGCACCGATGAACTCGTTAATACCGAACTACTTTCGATACAGGATCGCGAGCGATTTCAGTTGGTTCGGACCGGGATGTCCCGATGGCTCAAACTCGTCGACTGGATTCCACCTGCCGAACTTGTCGACCGCGTGCTCAATGAGTCGGTCTACCTCTTCGAAACACGAGGACCCCGAGCGCCACAGGCTAGGGAAAACCTTAAGAAAATGCGCGAACTCCTTCGGCGAATTCAAAACCGCGGTTACGTCACGCTGTCACGGATCGCCAATCACATCGATCACCTTTCTATGGGTGGCGAATCCAATGCGGTGATTGATGCTGCGGGCGCTGTCCATCTGATGACGGTTCATGCCGCCAAGGGCCTTGAGTTCCCAGTTATTTTTGTCGTTGGGCTCTCCCGTGGAGTGGGTGGTGCAACTCCGCCTATTCAGGTCATACCCGATCGTGGGGATGGCTTACCGCTTGTCACCGTCTGGGGTGCACGTCCAGAGATTGAAAACGATGAACGAGCGCGTGACCTAGAAGAGACAAAACGTTTGTTGTATGTCGCGATCACCCGGGCGCGCGACGGACTTTACCTAGGTATTGTGCGGCGAGATAAACGGGTCTCACCTGGCCGCGGTAGCCTTGCAGAAATACTGCCTAAATCATTTATTGCGAAGGTCGATGCGATTACCGAAACTTCTCGTTGGGTGGAGTGGTCCTTGAACGACCTGAGTGGTGCGCTGCATCGGTTTAGGCTGTGCGATTCTGACGATTTGCCACGGTCCGCGCCGGCGGAGGCTACAGTGGCTTCGCTGGAGCAGCCAGCGCCCGATGACGATTTCTCGCCTTGGTCTTGTTAGGACTTAGGCGATTTTTTAACAACATGATTAGTGTTGTTGTGTGGTGTGCCTCAGAGGGGAGGGTCCACTGTGTATCTGGAGGGTTCCTGTGGTTGAAGTGTTCTTGACGAACGCAACAAATCCGCCGTCGCGTTAGTGATTCTGTTTGCCCTGCCGATCAAACAGCGCTGGATGCCACCCGGTTTTCTGCCCACTGGCGCGCCCGTGTTTCGGCCTCTTCCTGGGTTTGGCCAACTAACACCACCGATCCCTCGGGGGTGTCGCGACCACTACGGACCACCCAGGCGATCCAATGTGCCCCTTTTACTTCACTGCGCACGTCGAAAACGTCAGACGGTAGATCGGCCATAGTTGTCGTTCCCCCCATGTAGTGTTTGATTCTAACTGATCTCGGTACATAGCTCTATCTCGGATGCTTGTCACACAAGATTGCCGTTGCGTCTTAGTAAGGCATTTTCTACACTTGAAAGAGCTTTGAGAATTTTTCTACGAGCGTCTACTGTTTGGGAGATGTGAATGACGTTAACTTGTCCCACCTGTGGGAATGAAAAGAACTTTGTGGTTAAGACCTTGCGGATGCACGTTGTGCATCTTGAGGACTCGCGCCTAGAGGTATCGGAAGAGACCCAGCCGGCCGTGCTAGAAGTGCTCTGCGACGAATGCGAAGCCACCGTGAATCTAGCTGACTTTGAAGAACCGCTCCGGCGCGAGATGATATTGACTATTTCCTCACGTTAGGTGAGTTCCAGTCGGTGACACGTGCCGACCGAGTATCATGCCTTTGGTTGTACGCCCCTTTCCCTAGAATATTCACTGCCCGATGGTTCTACCCGAGTGCCTGGTGTAGGGAGATTGGCTTATAGCGAACAGATGTTTGACATATTTGCAGTCGAGGAGACAACCGTTATCACTGTAACCCTTACCTTGGTAAAAAATGATGGCCTGCGCTCTGGTCAAACGTTTAGCGTCGTTGATTCACGACATTGTTAGTTGATGACCTGTCACCTTGACAAGGTTAAAAGCCGCTCCTATGGTTAGCGATTGTGTCTGAGTATTCATGTGTGGTTGGAGTACCTCGGGGTGCCCTGCCAGACGATTTACGTCGCGTGCACCAAGAGGTCGTGCGTCAACGTCGTGTGCGTGCAAGCCGACGTGACCGGATGGCCGATCGGGCGTGCGAAATAGTGCGGGCGTATCAAGTGGATGGTGAGTTAGCCGCCGTGAGCTCCACGCTCGGCAGTGTCCTGGACTTTCCGCAACGCACCGTTTCTCAGCAGCACGACGTAGCGATTGATTTCCCATCGGTGGCCCGGGTAGTCGACCGGATCGGTCGCGGACTGATGGTTACCAAGAGCCCGTGTGTTACCCAGGTCCGGCTATCCTGGCGTGAGGCGTGCGAGGGTGTTCACGTGTCATTTGAGGTCCCAGTGCGAAGTACATGTTTAGTCTGCGGTGGACGTGGCGCGGTATGGAACGACAACTGCTCGATGTGTGGCGGTGCAGGGACGGAGCCTAAACGTCATCTTGTACACCTGTCGATTCCAGCCGGCGTTCGGCCAGATGCCCGCTTTTGTTTCGCAGTCAATCCTCCATGTGCACCTAAAACCAACGTCGAAGTGCATGTCACTATCCAGTAAGCGGAGGGATATCTATTTCGGACAAAACGTTTCTCTCCACCTTGTCAGTTTGATGACAAACTCGATAAGATACGTCCGTGTGTCTGGGTTGCATGGGTCTAATA
>Ga0310123_10001063_pt1 | contig 23336 bp, 29 predicted proteins | sample CB6_AW_1057_MG_FD_203505 | JGI IMG/M metagenome (GOLD analysis project Ga0310123, IMG submission 203505) | Marine microbial communities from Western Arctic Ocean, Canada - CB6_AW_1057 | ecosystem: Environmental > Aquatic > Marine > Oceanic | place: Canada: Western Arctic Ocean | collected... | reverse complement strand
AATTGTAAAATAGAATATCGATCATTTAGGATAACACACATAATTTCCGTTCACCTTGTTACTGCATGGTGAAAATTGGTTTAATCGGAACGGGAATGTTGGGTGAGGCAGTTGGTCTTCATTTGCTGAAATCTGGATTTTCACTTTGCGTGTATAACAGGACAAAATCGAAGACAAAAAGCCTTGAGGAAAATGGTGCCATTATATCTGATACACCAAAGCATCTAGCCCAGTCTTCTGAGCTAATTATCACATGCGTCAAGGATGGCGATGCAGCTAAGCAAATCCTGTTTGGTCAGGATGGGATAGTTGCTGGAAAACATGATGGCTTGGCAGTTGCCGAGATGTCCACGATAAGCCCCAATAGCGCAATCCAAAATTCAAAAAGGCTCAATGAGGAAAAGATAAGCTCGCTGGAGACCCCGGTGATGGGCGGGCCAAATGTTGCCATTGACGGGAAGCTTGTGCTTATGGCATCTGGTGACAGGGATGTTTTTGACAAGTACAAGCAGGTGTTTGATACAATTGCTAACAAGACATTTTTCCTTGGCAAAAGTGGCAGTGCGCATAGCATCAAGATTGCAATGAACCTTCAAATTTCGCTCTTAGCACTAGCGCTGGCTGAGGGAATTACGTTAACAAAAAAGGCTGGATTTGACCCCGAAAAGTTTCTGGAGATACTAAACTCGACTTATTTCAAGACAGGCATGAGTGAAAACAAGGCGCATAAGATGATTAGGAATGAATTTGAGCCTACCTTTACGCTAAAAAATCTGAAAAAGGATTTGGAAATAATTACTGCAGCAGCAAAGGACTTTGGCGCTGTACTGCCAATGGCTGAGCGTGCAAATGAAATTTACGCCGAGGCTGTGGAGGCTGGGTTTGGCGAGATTGATTATACGGGAATTTTAGCGTACATCAAAAAATTATCTGAAAACTGATTTTATTGTAAAGGTATTAAAACCCAAAAAAATAATGATCGTCATGGGTGTTACTTGCAGAGGAATTTGTGACCAATTTAGGGTAAAAATTGCTACAAAGCAGCCAAAATATGCTACTGGACATAAGAGATGCACACTTTGTGCTGCATATTTTATTACACCTGAGAGCAGATGTCCATGTTGCAGAATGAAGCTAAGAACTCGTGCAAGAAGCAGAATTAGAATTTAGCCTTTAGAAGTGTATTTGCCAATAACTGTGCAATCCTCAATGGCTCAGGTATTGATCCCTGAGATGTTACTTTGTCAAGTAATTGCTTTGCTTCCAATATAGTACAACCCTCATTTCGTATGTACAAATTATGTGATGTGTGTAATGTGATCTTTTCACGTGATCCTAACTTGGAATATTCTGCAAGCTTTGACTTGTAGGAATCTGGGAAATGATGTTTGATTGCATCCTCGATGCCATCTGATTCATCATATGTGATTGCAATTACCGGTAATCCTATTTTTTCCGAAATTTTTTTTACATCAATCATATTGTATAATGAAATTATGATTCCAGATATCAGCAGAAAACTTATGTCTGCTCTATCAAGTTTTTCATACATAGATAGTATGGCATCTGTTGCGTCATCGCCTCCGACGGTAGAGTGACCCATGACAAAACCATCAATAACTAAATCTGTTGACATTACAATGCCAGACAAAACTGATTTTTTTGAATCCTGTGAAAAGCTTTCAGCAATTGCTAAACCACGAATGCCGGACTTTTCAAGATGAAGATGCCTCATTTTGTTTTCTACGGTATGAGATGTATACTATACCGGTGATTACTATTACTACTGCTGTAATGGCAGACCACGCTCCAAATGCTACAAAATCAAATTCTGCCATGTTCTATTTACTCAATGGGAATAAAATAAATACATTAGAAATGGCTGAATTACATGCCTGAGTTTATCTGTGAGGAGTGCGGTAGGCGTGAATTTCACGAGAATGAGGACACGCTTAAGATGATGGTAAACATACATGAAAAATTCTGCCGTAAAAAAGAGGGTGAAGATCACAGCTTTATGCATCGTGATGACGAACATGATGTGCCTATGGATGCTGAAAGGGCAAATGACGAGAAAGACGTTCCTATACTAAAATAAAATGTTGAAACTGAAATTATAGTGACATAAAGATATCAGCCAAATTGTCTGCTGTTCTCTTTAGCGATGATTTGCCATATTCCTCAATAAGTAAACGAACTTTAGCAGGATCAGCCAATCTATATTTAATTTGACTCTCTGCGATTTTCTTAGAACATTTACACGAATCTGTATTCCCAATTATGATTTTGTCTTTCAAAAGCATGTTTTTGTAGACAGAAACAGTACCAGGAGACTTGTGTGAAAATTTTACTATCTGACTAAAAGTCTGACATTCATTTTTTAACAACGATTTTATGATCTTGGATGGAGTGTTCTGCCTTAGTCTCAGTAAAATAATCTGAATGTCATCTTCTATTTGATACTCATAATATCGTGGAATATGTTTTTGATAATTTATTCGGATGATTTTTGACTTCGCCAGTTGGTCTAAATGATGTTGAACAGTTCCGTTTGAAATTTTAGTATGCGATTTGATTTGATGAAAACGAAGTCCAGGATGTTTATACACAGTTGTCATTATTTTTTCTTTATTTGAAATAACTTGCCTTTTGGGTTTTGTAACTGTGATCATTTCCTATTAAAAAAAAAACGATTTCACCATATTATAAGTATACTTCTGATCACTTGATGAAAAAATGGTATGATGATCAAACAAAACCAATTTCAATACCAGTAGTCTTATGTGTACAGCAAAACGAAATTAGGATACAATGACAGATGGCGCTTTACCAAAAGGCATGAAAGAAGGAAGCTCTTCCGCACCAAAAAAACGTGGAGCGGATAAAATTGGCATCTCTATCGCAATTGGTATTACTGCTGTCGCTTTAATTCTTGGAATCAGCTTTACTGGAGTTTTGCCAATTGGTGATGAACCGTCTTCGGTAATGCAGCCAGCAACAATAGTACAAGAGAAGCCTAGTGCTACATATTCACCAATGAAAAGTTCGGAATCTTATTCCACATCAAATCTGGATTTGATTGATCAACTTGACTGGTCTATTAGCACTGGTGATGTTATGAGCATGTATCTTGACAAGGGTAGTTCTAGTCTAGTTATTCAAACATTGACAGCCGATGATGGAGAATTATTTGTTGGATTGAACGCAGACTATATCGGTTCTGACGATGGAACGTTCTTTATCTTGGTAGATAACCAAGAGCATGAAGACTATGAACAAGCTGGAATGGACTTGTACATTGATCTCCCAGCAGGAGCAGAAACAATAGAAATCTTTGGTAGTTACATAGTATCCTAAGTGCAAAATGACCAAGATGTTTATTCCTAGAAGACCTAATCGTTCAACACATGCTGACGATGAAGAGGAAGAAGATGATTGATGAACCGGAGTCAATTTGTAATCACGGAATACTTCACAAAATGACGGAACTGATCTATCAATGCATGTCCTGCAAGGAAGAATTTGAAGTAGACATCGCATTACCGCCATTCAATCAGACAGGTAACGTCATAACAGAATGATCAATCATGACGAGGAAGAAGAAAATTAATTGTATTTTGTTCTAGTAGGAAACTTTTGATTCGAGAAAACACCAATTCCAAAAAAGCCAATCATCACCGTAAGTAAAACGTCCACAAAAACTACCTCGTCACGTTCCAAACGATCGGTTGATAAATCCTCTACGAGAAGAAAGATTGAAAGTAGTGTGAAGGTTGCAAATGCTAATCCTGTAAAAATCAAATTACTGTTTTTTGTTGAACTGTATGCTAAGAGACTTAGTATTACAAGGAATATACCAAAAGTGATGGCTGCAATATGAAGAGCTTCATGTGCTAGTAACTCGATGGTAAAAGCCTCCGTAACGAAAAATGGACCGAGTGCCGCGATGGTGGTAAAAAGAGCAATAGTTGTAAGGAGATATGCTCTGTTTTGCAGAATTTCTGGTATACGCATTTACGAAGTCAGTGAAATACCCAATAAAAATACAAATGGTGCCATAATCAAAGTTAATGATTGTCTGAGCATGAATATGATCTAGTTATAGTTGGAGCTGGACCAGCAGGTTCATCAGCTGCATATGCCGCAGCAAAAAATGGGATAAAAGTAGCCCTTCTAGAAAAGGAAAAAAATGTTGCACAAACTGTTAGAACAAGCGGTGTGACATGGATTGATTATGCAAAGGAATTTGGCATACCGGAAGACTGCTACAATCCAATCAGGACATACAACTTTTGCTCCCCAAAAAACAAAGTTTCAATCAGTGATGAGCAGGCAAAGGCTGCAGTACTGGATGTAAGAAAGACTTACAGATTTTTGGCAGACCAGGCAAAAAAGAATGGAGCAGAAATATTCGTCAACACAAATGTAACAGAAGTGATCACAGAAGACGGAAAGGTTGTTGGAGTAAAGGCATCATCAGCAAATGATGAAATAACTTTTCGTGCAAAGATGGTGATTGATGCAAGTGGGTTCCAATCTACTGTTTCAAAATCGCTTGGCCTTGTAAAACAATGGAAAAGGTTTGGCGTGGGTGCAGAATACGAAGCAGAAGTTGAGAACGTAAATTCTGATACATGGTGGCTGATGGTTGGACAGATGTATTCACCCGCTGGATACGCATGGATATTTCCACTTGGAAAAAATCTGGTACGAATTGGCGTTGGGGTAGGAAAGCCTGAATCAGAGGTGGATCCTACTCAAAGGCTAGATGAATTGATTGAAAAAAGAGTTGGACCAATTAAGGAGTTGGGAAAGATAACAAAGAAGGAATTTCATTATGGCTTGATCCCAAACGAAGGACTTTCGCGCAAAACAGTTTATGATAATTTGATTTTAGTTGGTGATACTGCTGGTATGGCAAATCCGCTTGTACTGGAAGGAATACGATATGCAATAAAATATGGACGAGTTGCTGGAGATGTAGCCAGTAAAGCTATCAAATTAGGCGATACTTCAGAAGAGGCATTGCAATCCTATGAAGAAACATGGAAAAAGGAAATAGATCCAAAAATAAAATCTGCCCACAAGGTTCAAGCCAAATGGTTGAAACTGTCTGACGATGACTGGGACAAGGAGATTGCCATCATCAGCAACCTGACGGCAGACGAATTCTTAGATTTTATAAGAGCAGACTTTACTGTATCAAAAATGATCAAGCTGGCAACACATCATCCAATGCTGGCTGTTCGTCAGTTCTTCAACATCATCAAAGGTGCTTGAATGGACAAGACAACCAAAGTCTTTGACAGCTGGGCAAAAGCTGGCAGGGCTGAAGAGATGGAAGAGGGTCATGGAGTGACTGTAGGCAAATTTCTAAGCAGTATCCCCTTTGACAAACCATTTTCGTTCCTAGACATAGGATGCGGCAATGGCTGGGTTGTCAGGAAAATTGCGCAACTGCCAAAATGCAAAAAGGCAGTTGGGATAGACAAGAGCAAAAACATGATAAAAAGAGCCGTATCGAATAGTGCTTCAAAAAAGGAAAAATATGCATGCACTGACCTTGAATCCTGGAATTATGCCGGTAAGTTTGACGTGATTTTTTCCATGGAATCACTATACTATTCGGTACCGATGGAACCAGCATTAAACAAGGTTTTCAAGATGCTTAAAACTGGCGGTTTATTTTATTGTGGGACTGATTTTTACAGTGACAATCATCTCACCAAGAGATGGGCAAAAGTGATGAAAATACCAATGGACCTGCGTTCAAAGGCTGAATGGAAGAAGATGTTCAAGAATGCTGGCTTTAAGACAACTGCAAAGCAAGTGAAAGACCCAAAACACAGAGCGAAGTGGAAGCGGGAGTTTGGCACACTGTTTGTTATAGGAGAGAAAATTCCTGCATAGAAGAACAGATTCATTATGAACTGAAATGACCATAAATATTGGCTAAAGAAAGAAGGGCTAAAACTCAAATTTTCTTTGATATTATTACCGCTGTAATAGATGACACTCAGAATAACGAATCAGTATCTCCAACCAGAATCCAATTCAAGTGTAATACATCTTATGATAAACTAACAAAATATCTGGAAGAAATGACGAAAAAGGGAATGATAGAAAAGGAAAAATCAATTACAGTTACTGAGAAAGGAATGGAATTTCATAAGGATTATTCTAGAATAAATGAGCTCATAAATGAGATGAATGAAAAATTCTAAGGAAGTGTAAAAACTTCTGTTCCGCCTTTTTCCGTTTGAAATACTATTGCCCTGTGAGAATCAAGCAGCTGATTTAGAAATCTACCGCGAATCTCATTAGTAATGTTATTTACTGCAAAGGAGCAAACAAAGTTTCCATTAAGTTTATGGAAATCATCATCTACACATTGTTCGATTTCTGCCATTCGGTCGGTTTTTGTCTCTGAATTAAAGTCAAAGTAATGAGTTGATATCACTCTTATTTTAGAATTATGTGGTAATTCGTCTACCTTCTCAAGAATCATTTTGGAGTAATCCTCAAACTTTTCTGGAATTTCTATTATGTGTAAAAATTCACTGTTTGCTTCAGTATCAATACCAAATTCTTTCATCTGATGCAGTATCTCTTTAGGATTCTGGGTAGTGTAAAAGCAGTGTTCTTGTTTTTCTAACCCTTTTTTTATAAAATCAAACTCTGTATCTTTCGTTTTTTTACTATCGTCATGGAAATACACGACATGCGCGCATCCAAGATTATCTAAATATGCAGTTGCGTCTAATTTAGTCATTTTACACTAACATTTTGTATGATGAATATTGCTTATAATACTCACGTATCATGATGAGTTCATTTCCCCCAAAAATTTTTTATTTCTTGATCTTGTGCGAAGTTTTGTACTGCAGCAAGGACATCTAGTCTCAATTATTTCCATAAAAATCTGACATTCAGTACATCGTTTAACACCTGATGAATATTTTAGACCCATATGCAATGAAGTGCTTTTATAATTTACACAAATTCCTTTACAAGAATTGCCCAAGTTAGGAGAACCCCTGTTTTGTTATTTTGTTTATTGGGAATACGAGTACCCTATCATTGTGAACCGTAACCTGGTTTGTGATAGAGCTGGGGATAGACGATGAACTATTATCTCGCATTCAACAATTAATTATTTTTTTATTATAAACTGGTGATGAATCTAGGTAAGTATCATAACACTCACCATGATGAGTATTTTGTTACTTACCAAGTTTCATCACGCATTATAACACAAAATATAACCTTTCTGCATGGATAAAACAATCACAATAATTGGCTGTGTCCTGATTGGACTTGGAATAAGCTTTATTGTTGCTGGAGAAACTAACCAATCCCTTAGTTGGTCCATTGAAATTGGCGGCTTCCTTTGGTTGCTAGTAGGTGCATTCACTGCAGTGTTGGGATTTGTCAAAAAAATGCCAGAGACTGAAGAACAAACCAGAACTCCAATTGCGATGAGATAGTCATGACTGATACAAAAACAATAATCTCACATGAAAATGAATACAAGTCAAAGCCTTACAGCGTACTTGTAACAGGGGCTACTGGCTTCGTTGGGAACAGGCTAATTTCTGCACTTGTTGAAAAAGGCTACAAGATAAAGGCGTTATCTAGAAGGGACCTACCCAGCAAGGAGAGCGTGAAATTTGTTCAAGCCGATGCGTTTGATGTACATTCACTGTCAAATGCCATGAAAGGAACCGATGTCGCATTCTATCTACTTCATTCTATGGAGGATAATATCTCAGCCTGGAGAAACTTTGCAGAGCGAGAAAAGTTTCAGGCTGAAAACTTTCTCAGAGCAGCAGAAGAGGCGGGCGTCAAGAGAATTATCTATCTTGGCGGTTTGGTTTCAGAAAGCATATCGCTATCTCCCCATATGGCAAGTAGAAAAAAGGTAGGCGAAATTCTAGCTTCAGGCAAGATTCCTGTAACCGAGCTAAGGGCTTCGATCATTATCGGCAGTGGGGGCGGTTCATATGCAATGCTTCGATATTTGGCTGAAAGGTTGCGCGTAATGGTTTGTCCAAAATGGATTAAATCTTTGGCACAGCCCATAGCGGTAGACGATGTTGTAAAATATTTGGTTGGCTCTATGGAAAATTCGACAACATCCGGAAAAATCTTTGAAGTTGGTGGACCAGATAAAATGACATACGAAAAGCTTATGCGAGTTTATGCTAAATTCATTAAGAAAAATATATTCATTATTCAAATTCCTTTTCTAACTACTAGGCTCTCTTCCTACTGGGTTGATCTTATCACTCCAGTAAAGGCCTCTCTTGCACGACCACTGGTTGACAGCTTAGTTCACGACACAGTTGTTACAGATGATAAAATTACAAAAATTATTCCTTTTGAGCGAAAAACCGTAATAGAATCAATAGAAATAGCCACGAAAGAAATGGCAGCAAGCCCACCTGAGACAGATGCAAAGACAGAGAAGACTGGGTTCAAGGTAAACCAAAAAATCCTATTGATGACTTTTATTGGCTTTGCAATTTGCGGAACAACGTACTACTGGATTGATGACAGAGCAGACGTATACAACCTGGGATGGATTCTTGGCTCCGTAATCTGGTACGCAGCAATCGGATTTGGAATGATTTTTGTTTATAACAAAACTAGGCTAGGATATCTAATAGGCGGCGTGTTATCTTGGGTTACACTTGCCTTTTGGTTATTTGATAATTATCATATTGCATTTCAGATGTCGTTAATTGCAGAAGAGCCAAACTTTGCAATGGTCATAAGAAACTTTGTTGGAATTATTATAGCATCCATTGCCGTAATATCTTCCCACAACCTGTTCCATAAGGTCATAGACTATCAGTACAGGGGGAAGCCAATTGAATAAAATGACATTGATTAACGACAGTCTTATTCAAACCATTTTCGCAAAGTTTGAAAAACTTCGAAACATTCCAGACGAGAAAGAAGATATTTTTACAAATTGGAATTTTCAAGACTATCAAGACAAGCAGTATCTGAATTTTACTGCAGATACGAGCGATCTGTACGCACTGAGTATAATGATTGAAAACTATGCCGTAAAACACAGAGCACCACTCCTGGCTGCATTTGAAGAAGAGGGGCGTTTCAAGTATGTTGAAGACAGATACATGAAGATAATGAGACAATTACCAAAAACATGGGTTATAGGAAATTTCAATAATCCATTTTTAGCACAAAACTTACCTGATACCGTATCAGTGGTCAGTTGCATAGGAACACCATTGAAAACGGTATGGGTTGTGATTACTAGAGATTCCAACGGACCAATTGGTTTAGTAGCCGAGGAGATAGGAGATAAAAAATTCAGGGGCTTCTTTTCCACAAAGTCGGAAATCGTCAAACATGCAGTAGACGTCATGGGAGATGTACTGGTGACAGAGTTTGACCTCATGAAAGCTGACTATGGATTTGAGAAAGGTGGTTACTAGATGCCTCATGTAGTTTTTAATAAAATGATTGACTTGCCAATGTTCAGCGAAAAATTCAAGAAAATTTTTCAAAAAGAACCAATGCTGATCAAAGTGGATAACATATTTACAGACAAGCACAAGAGACTTGCACTTTTGCCAGCTGTTGTGATTGATTCTCAAAATCAAAATTTCTTAATTGAAATAAATGTGAAAGAAGAAAAAACAACAGTAAGACTCTATCCAAGAACTGATCCTGAAAAAACCGAAGGCGTACTTGTAGCGTTGAGTATGGTTGGAAAACTGATTTTGGATATATTTCCTGACTTACATGTCACAAAAACAAACATTGAGAAAATGAAGGAGGTGAATTGAATGGATAAAATGATATTAGCAGCAGCTATTGCCGGTATTGGACTAGTGGCTGGAATTTTTGTGTGGATACAAATCGCATAATGATTCCCTTGCACAACAGATTCTTTGGGACATGAAAAAAGCTGTGATTTTTTTAACAGTTGTCTTCTTATTTTTTAATGCAGATACTGCATTTGCCCACCAGCTGATCTTTTCAGACGGGAAGAACACAAGCTTGGAAAACTCTCTGTTTATTCCAGATTCTCAGATTTCGTGGGCCATGTATGGTGAGCTGGAAAACAATGTTCTGTTTTACAAATTTGAGGCTGATCAAAAAGAGCCACTGTATGTTAGTGTGGTGATACCCATGCTGGAAGGTTTAGAAGACTTTAGCCCATCACTTGCGATAGTAACTCAACATCAAAACATTGGCACGCTCATCTCGCATACTGGTGAAAAAAATACTAGCGTGCCTTTTTCATTGCCAGATGGATATCAAGCAATTGTTTTTGATTATGATAGAAGGATTGCAGCCAATGTGTTTTATGAGCCGTTCACACAAGTAAACTACTGGGAACGGCAAGAGGTAAGAATTGATAGCATAAATCCTGGCATATACCACATAGCAGTTTTTGATACTTCTGAAAACGGCAAGTTTGCGCTGGCAGTTGGAGAAGTTGAGGACTTTTCGAATGCTAATTTTTTTGACTCCTTCATAAGAGCGTGGTTTGAGACAAAAATTTTCTTTGAGGATTATCTTACAGCTACTGTATCCATAGTGATTGTAATCGCTATATTTTCAGCAATTGGATATGGGGTTTTCAGAATTGGACGGAGAATTATTACAAAAAGGATAATGTGATCCGAATATGAACATCTTTGTTCTGTCAAAAAATGTGAAAAAGTGTGCATCATATCACTGTGATCAACACGTGGTTAAGATGATATTAGAATCCGCACAGATGCTATCAACAGTTTGTAATCTTTCCGGAAGAAAGACCGAGTACAAACCGGCATTTAGAAACCATCCGTGCACCAAATGGGTTAACAGATCATTATCGAACTGGCTATGGCTAAGGTCCCTAGCTAAGGAATTGAATAATGAGTTTGTAAATAGGTATTCACATACAGATCCACACAAATCATGGACTGTCATATCAAAACTTGAAGAGCCAAAAATTGATGATGTTGGTTTGACTCCGTTTGCTCAAGCAATGCCTAAGAAATATAGGATTGATGGTGATCCAGTTACGGCATACAGAAAATATTATGTGAATGAAAAAACATTTGCTAAATGGAAATTTAAGAATCCTTACTGGTGGAAACCACCCGCTAAGATTTAATCAGGAGTATTATCTTAGAATGTCATGGACGATAAGGAAAAAATCGCAGAAATAATACGATTGCTTGAAGAATTGAAATTCCAAGAAAAAATAGTACTTGGTTATACCGATAAAGAGATGATAGAATTGTTCAGGGGAAAAATCAAGGAAATCAAAAAAGTGGTCGGTGTCGTTGTTGGCTTTGGCTAATTTGCCACGTTAATTGATATCTAGGTCTTTCTCTTTCTTTTTCTTCTGATGTATACTATAATTCCAACTATGATTGCACCGAAAATTATCGAAAGTATTCCTGCATCTGATGTATCCTCAGAACTACTTTCTGTTTGAGAAATTGGAACGGTTGGAAGTTTCGTTTGTCCTTCAACTACAAGAAAACTGGTATCATAGACATCAGGTCTTAACGCCTCATCCGATGAGGAGAAGATCTTTAGTGTGTTTGCTCCAACAACAAGATGTGAAGTTTCCTCCGCTGCTAGTATAATTTCAGATAAATTATTGTCAACTGGTTTGATGCCTGATGCAACTGTTTCGCCCTTAGGATTTGAGATGAAATAATGAATTGCAGAAGAATCTGTAGTCTTTACTAAAATTGAAAGTGGTTTTTTCAAATCGACAACATTTGGAATTTCCACATTGGTAATTTTTGGAAATTTAATTTGCTCAAACTTTTCCCACTTGCCAGCATCAAATGGATATCCAGTTGAATCAAATGAGTTTATGGTGATGGTTCTTGACTCTGGTGAATAGTTGTTAAGGTAAAAAGGTCCATTGCTTATTATGGCATGTCTGTTTTCATCAATCCATCTTATAGCAGCGTCATAGCGCCCCTCAAAATACTGCCAATCGTATTCCGAATCTCGCAATGATGGTGGAATGTATTTTGATTCCTTGAATTTAGTAAGATGCTCTTTGATTATGTTCGCATCATTAGGAACAAGTAATGAAAGCCAGCTTACACTCTTACTAACTCCGCCAGAACGTGAGAAGGAAACCTTACCGTCAAGAACAGCGTCTTCTGAGGCAGCGACAATCTCCCATGGCATACTACTCCAAGGTGTTGCCCATGCAGCTATCTCAGCCTCGTCAAAGTGCCAATAATCAACATAAACTTCTATAGTGTCATCATCTATCGGCTTTATTCCCACTAGCGTTTTGGCATTTTGTGCAGCCTGCGGAGAATACTCGGAATCGTATGTACCATCACCCTCATGCAATTCAGAACCCCACTCTTGTAGGAAATACATGTTGTACAATATGTCATTCATGTCAATCTTCTGCTCGTGATGCCAATTACCAAGGATTAGATCAAATGTAATTTTGCTTGTTGCTTCCCTACCAACTCCAACGTTTTCCCATCTTTGGGTATCTATGTCCCATGAGATTGCATCGTCAGGAACGCTGATTTTTTCATCACTGCCAAAATTTTCAACATGCCAGTCTGTACGGATTGGAATAGTCTTGCCAGTAAATGGATGACTGAAAATTCCAGGATCATAAATGTTCAACCATATTTGATTACTGTATGTATCGCTAAATCCGCTAACTGGATTCCATGCACCCTGATAGATTTGTTTGACACCTATCACCAATGAATCATCGCTAGATTTTGCATTAATTGTTGTGAATCTAGTTGGGACACCAGCACCAAGTGCGTTGATCACGCCGTCAACATTGTCATTGACAACATATTGATCTGTCTTGCTTGCAAGAAATATTCGGACGGATTCACTTACGCCCTCTTTTGTTGCTTGTTTAATCAGTGAGGATCTCTCATCAGAAGATTTGAAGTCGCTAACGTAGATTTTTTTGGTTATGGAGTCGATATAGTCATTTTTGTAATTCCAGTATGTTGGATTATTATTTCCAGGCATGTTGGAAAACCACGGTGAATACATTTGTGCCAGTCCAACAGAATCATACTTTGCAAATCCTGAGCTTCCCCATCCCTCAGTGTAAATATGCCATTTTTGGTCTGCAGGATTTGAACCATAAACAACTACAAACGCCTTGTTTAGATCACCGAAATCCTTGTTCACCTTGAAACCAATCTTTTCAAATTCTGAAGATAGAATTTCACCTATTGACTTTCTTACGGGATCGTCACTTCTAATAAAAAATGTAATCTCAATTTGCTTTCCATTATAATGCCAGAGACCGTCAATCTTTTCAGCACCGACCCCTTCAAGCTCGCGTGAAATTATCTCATCAGCTAATGCTGGATTGTATTTGAAATGGAATGACTCTAGCTCCTCGATGATGGAAAGGTAATCAGCGGAAAATATTCCATAGTTTGAAATCATAGCATTGCCATAACCGCCAATGAGTTCGTTAACAATTAGATTTCTGTCTATGAGATAGTTGAGTGCAAATCTCAACTCGGTGATTGAAAACGGATTAAATTTATCAGAGATTGAAGGGTTTACCAGTATGCTGTATGAACCCCCAGTGGATTCAAAGACCTGAATGCCTTCCCTTGCTTTGTCTGATTCTATCCTATCTGAGGAGACACGAAAAAAGTAAATGTCCAAATTGCCATTTCGAACTTCCTCAAGTGCTGTGTTTTCATCCAGATACTGGATGAACTTAACCTCGTCAACGAATGTTCCCTTTTCTGCAAATGAATAATGAAGCATGAATGGTGATAGGAACAAGATTGTTGCTAGGAAAACTAGGCAAAATTTCATGTCAGACATGCCATGTCATCATAATTTAAGGTTCATTAGGCGTTAACAAAAAATCTATTCGGTGGTTTTTTATGAAAAACAAACTGAAAACTGCACTGTTAGCAATAAAGTCTGGAGCACCCATTGAGGAAGCCTCGCGTGATGTTGATTGGAAAGACTTTGAGGGTCTGGTAGCTGAAATACTGGAATCAAAAAACTTTGAAGTCATACGCAACTTTAGGATGAGGAAGCCAACAATGGAAATAGATGTAGTTGGCATACATCTTGGTGTTGCAGTGCTTATTGATTGCAAGCACTGGAAAAGGATGACTAATTCTGCACTTGAGAAAATTGTTCGAAGACAAATAGATCGTGTGAGGCATTATGTGGCAAATACAGATGAAGTTGTTGCTGCACCAGTAATTGTTACGTTATATCAGGAGGAAACCAAATTTGTTAGCAAAGTCCCTATTGTTCCAATAATACAATTTTCCTCATTTATTGATGAGTTTTATGGAAATTTGGAAGAAATTAGAACCATAGAAAAATAGACAGCAAGAAAATTCCTGTACATAAGATCATAAATCCTTGCGTTACCTTCAAAGAGTTATCTAGTGCTCTGGAAAGATGTTCAAAAATTCCTGAACCCATAATTCTAACTTTTGCACTATTTTCTAAAATTTCAAATTTACCTGGAGCAATATTTTTTTCTGCTTGCTTTGCAATAGATAGACACCAGTTTGACAATCTTTCTGATTTGGTAACACTTCCAAGCTCATAGTAACCATTTCTATTTCTTACTCCCATTGTTGTAGAATGTGTATCAGAAGTGAACATTTCAACTAATTCACAACCATTATTTTTTAGATGTGTTACTATTTTTTCACGTACACCATTTTCCATATTGTTAGCGTCTGCCCAACACAAAAAGTATTTCCGTTGATCAAAAGCAAGACAAAGCATTCCAATTCCACCGCCAGCAAGATCATTGGTCTGAATATCCATAGATTGTGAATTTGCATAACCATATTCTAATGGATAGTTAGTTTTTGTTATGAGAATATCAAGCACATTTTTTGCGGCTGTCATCAAATCCTCCGAGTCTTCCTGCGATATTTCTCCTCCCATAGCGTTGTGAGTATCAACTATTAACGCATGTTGGAAATTTCTGTTTTTTGCCATCTGTTCAATCTCTGTCTTTAGTATGACAGGAACGTCCTCCATGCCATGTGGAGATAATGACAGGAACAATAATGCTGTTTGATCAAGGCGTATTCCAACAGCACGTGCTTTGTTTATCTGTGCAGTAACCGGTTCAGTGCATGTCAAGCCATTTGTTGATACTTGGCTTTTTGATAATTCCTGTAGGTAATCCTGCACATCTTGTTGTGACGGTAGGTTAAGAGAATGATCAGAAATACTATGTAACACCATTGCAGATGAATTCATAGTTTTGTAGATTTGATACGGAATGTTACTGCCACCAACTGGATGAAAAGGACCTGGATGGAGATCAGGTAATATCATTCTGAAATCATTTTTATCATCTTTTGTGGAGAAGCGAATTTGAGAAGTTGAAATATGTGATGGTTTTGATGTTTCAAGTATTATTGATTCCATATCGCTTGGATCATTTTGTGATACGGACTGCAAATATGCCTGCAATAATTTATGCGTGCTTTTTATCAGTGGTAAACCAGATCTATTTGTAATATATGACCACATGACTGCAATCGCTAGGAATGCGATTCCAAACACTAATGATTGTACATCATAAAGAACAGACCACATATCGATGGGAATTAGGGCGAAGAACATTGCTAATGGTTGAACAAAACACAACACGCATGCTTTTTTCATACTAATTCCAAGTGTGGTAGTCATAATTCCAATTCTAAAGCTAGAAAATATCAACGCGCCAACAGCAACATAAAACAATGTTGGCTCCTTTGACAGTATAGCAGAGCCAATAATTCCTCCTACTATGGTAATCAGCCACAATGCATTTCCAAAAAATGACATGTGTAACGATTTAGAATATTCTTTATGTCTTGTAAGTCGTGAATCAATGTACTGTATAGCAAGTAATACACCTATGGCGGCGGGTAGATGATAAAATATTTCATAATTTTGGATGTAGTTGTTAAAGCAAAGGAAAGAAATTATGGCTGTAATGGCAACAGACCCAGTTAATGAAACGTAGAATGATGCAGGATTTATTAGAGTAAATGAATATCTTCTGTGAATATTTTCAATATCCTTTGATTCTGACATAATATTTATGGAATGAAAAGTAGATCAAGTGTCCATGAGATTACAACAATGCTTATTGGCATACAAATGATGATTTTTGGATCAATTCTAAATCCCTTGGTTTCATCCTCAAAGAATCTTAGTAGACCTGCACTAGATGCCGGTAGTGGTGCATTTTTCTTTTTATCAGCCATACCTAATATTGAAAACAAAAAGGTAAAGATAAAAACTTTTTTAATTTGACTTTAATTTTGCTATAACATTTACTAGTGAATCTATGGATTTTATCAGTTCTTGTTGTTTTGCCGGTTCGTTTTCACTCTCAAGCTGAGTAGATAATTTTTCAAGTTTTTCTTCCAGTATTTTTAGAGTAGAATTGGACTTTTCTTCCTTGATCTCTGTTTTTGTTGATTTTTGTTCGGGCTCTTTTCCACAATTTACGCATAATGCATGACCATCTTTCATAACTCTCACGCCTTTACAGTATGGACAGGGTTCACTCAGTATAGTACCACCGTTAAGTATCATCTTAATCGCTTTCTGTGTTAAATCGTTTGGCAATAATATAATGCTAAATTAGTTTGTAAAAAATACTAGTATCCTATGAATTTATTGTGTATTACATCGATAAGGCTTAATAATATGTTAAGGCATCAGACATCGAACTAATGGCGGTTATTTGTAATACGTGTGGACTTCCTGACGACTTGTGCGCCTGTGGTGACCTTGACAAAGATAGTACTCATATTATAATACGTCTTGAGACTCGACGTTTTAGAAAAAAGGGAACGATGATTGAGGGTCTTGATCCTAAGATTAACAACCTAGGAAATGTTGCAAGGGAACTAAAAAACAAATATGCGTGTGGTGGAACAGCAAAAGAAGGATATGTGTTTTTACAGGGTGACCATAGAGACACAATTAAAGATACATTGGTAAAGCTTGGATTTGCTGCGGAAACAATAGAATTACACTGAAAAAAAGTGTCGTCACAAAACAAAATTTTACAAGCACTAGCAATACCGCATACTGCTTTAATAACAGTAATTTTTTGTTTAATGATATTATCATTTCCAGCTGGTGCGTATCTGGTTTTTAATTCAGAAATTGGAGACGATATAACATATGAATATCCTATGGATGGTCTAAGCCTTTTTCTTGCAGGAACAGGTTTTGAAGTTCCAATAAAATTTGAGTTGGGAGATGGATTCGCTGTAATATGGTGTACTTTTTTGATTCTCTTTACAGCTGCCATTTTTGGTCCAAAAAAAAATTTTGTTGCTGTATTACAATCAATGATTTCAGGTGGAAAATATAAAATCCAAGATAGCTATATTGTCACTGTCATCAAATGGTTTTCTGTTCTTATAATTATATCAGGTAGTATAATTGCTATACAGGAATTTGCTGGAATTTCTGTTGAGCAACCGGAAGCACCAAATCAACTAATACAGTTTTTTGATATATCTCTTGCACCGATAATAGAAGAGTTTGGTTTCCGAGTTATGCTGATAGGTCTTCCACTCTTTATGTTGTATTCTCACAAATTATCCTTTAAATTTCTGGTAAAATCACTATGGTGGCCATGGCAGAACCTTCGTAATGTAAATACGAAAAAAGCACTATTAGTGATTGTCATAGTTGGCATACTTTTTGGTGCAGCACACATTTTTTCAGATGATGCATGGAGTGTTGGAAAATTTGCACAGGCAGCTGCTAGTGGAATTATAATTGGATGGGTGTATTTTAGATACGGCTTTCTTCCTGCTATTCTAATTCATTGGGCAACAAATTATTTTATTTTTTCTTATGGGTATGTTGTGGCTGAAATCAATCAAATATCCATTATGGATGCATTTTCACATTCTCTTCTTAGTACACTTGAATTAATCTTGATTGTAACTGGAATAATCTCAGTTGCAGTTTTAGTGTTAAATTATGCCCACTCGAAAAAGCATGCACTAAATGCATGATTCAATTTTTTTGCAGAAATCTGGTTTAGCGTTTTGCTTTAGCATGAATACAAGATCAGACTCATCATCAATGTCAAGCATCATTCTACGAATAAGTGCAATTGATGTGTTTTTAGTTTTAGTCTTTGCAGCGTCCATCTGAAATGTGTAACTTCCCATATCATATCTTGTATTCATTATATCAGTAGGACATCTAACCAACGCATTTGTTCCGTTAAATTGTCTAGATGGAACAATAGTCACAGAACTTTTAGATTTGACAAAGCTTAGTAAGTCATCGATGTCGGAAGATGTCATTATTGGTATATCCTGTGGAAATGTAATTGAACATTCAAACTCCTTATCAGAAAGATATTGATCAGCTAAACTAACTGCGTCATTAACTCCGGATTCATTATCAAAAATTTCTACAGCATTAAATTGCCTTCCAATCTTTAATACTGCTTCATCCTTTGATACAAGAACTACTTTGCTAATACGTTTACAATTAGATATTGTATCAAGAACCTCTTGTAGCATGAGACTGCATATCTCTTCTTTGCATGCCTGTTCTAAGTTCAGTCTTGTTTTAGCTTTGGAAAATGTCTTAACTGGAATTATAGCTGAAGTTTTCAACTTAAGAATCATACTGTTTTATAATAGATGCTGCAAGTGCATCTTCAGATTGTTTGTTTGTCATTTTAATTTTTGACTCATGGACATTTATATTCAATGCCTCAATCTCTTTTGCTTTCGCATGATCTTTAGTATCAATGATTATGTTTGAGCAAATATCAGCGTACATCTTTGCAACACCTAATACTGAAACTTCAATTCCAGCTGCTTCCATGTATTTTCCAGTTGGACCGCTAACAGGGGAATTTCCGATTATAGGACTTACAGCTACTACTTTGTCTTTCTTTTTTGATAACTCTTTTCGTATACCTTTGAGAGCTATCATTGGTCCTATACTTGTAAGAGGATTGCCTGGAGCGATAACAACAAGACTAGAATCATGAATTGCATTTACAGCGTCTGGGTTTGGGCGAGCCTTTTCTACACCTTGATATTCAATTCCCTTTACCTCATCCATTCCTCTATGCTTAACCCAAAACTCTTGAAGATGCATATCACCCTTGTCTGTTATAATTCTAGTCTCTATTGCAGTGTCAGTTACTGGAATTATTTTAATCTCGATTGAAAATTTTTCTGCCATCCATTTTGTAATGTCGCTCAAACTTTTACCATTTTTTAACATGTTAGTTCTGGTTAGATGAGTGGCAGTGTCCCTATCACCTATTCTGAACCATGTCTCCTCACCAAAAATTTCCATCTGGCGTAAAAATCCAAACGTATCTTTTTTAATTCCCCATCCTTTATCGTGATCCAACAAGTCAGCCAGCCCATATGTGATTGTGTCAATATCAGGGCAAATATACATCCCATAAAGCCAGTAATTATCCCCAACATTGGTAACTACATTAACATCAGTACGGTGCGAAGCGAATCCTCTGACAAGCTTAACTGAGCCGGAACCACCGGCAAGTATTGTAATCAATTTTTTATCTCCTAGAACTACTTAGGTAATAGTGCTACCAATATTACTTTATCATTTTTATGCTAGTATTTTGGGTAAAATTAATTAAAGATATAACAAGTGAAAACTCATGCAAAAAAGGACAATAACGATCATAGCATTTTTGTCGATTTTTATTACTATTGGCGGCATTTCGCCTGTTTTTGCGTCATCCCAGCTAGAAGTATCCATTGACCCAAACTCAGACACAGCCATTGCTAAGATGACATATCAAAGATCCATTAACATAGACTATTCGGATGGTGGAAATCTTGCTGACATGAATGGACTAAATAAAGAAATTTCATTTTCTGCTGATTCATCAAATCCTAGCGTACAATCATTAATTTCAAAACTAAATTCGTACATGGCTTCACAAGGTAGCATAGCTCAGATTACTGACCTTACTGTGGAATACAAATCATTAATGACTGGAAGAATTTCAAGCATGTCGGTAGATTATACAATCATACTACATCCTACAATTAACAATTTTGTAATTAAACAAGGTTCTGGTAACGACCCAACACTGCTTGATGTAGACTGGCGAGGGTTTGGTGTTGTTGGTCCTGTTGTAATAAATACACCAGCATACGGTGACGTTGAAATCAACTTACCAATATCAACTTTCGAAAGATTTACACCAGCTTTGGCTTTGTCACTCAAGTCTAGCGATGCCGGAGAAATTATGTCCACTAGACTGATGGATGGAGATGAAATAAAAGCACAGCCAATTGGAAACTGGCACTTTCTATTTGATCCAACTGGAATAAATGCAGATGCTTCACAATATGGATTTCAAACTGGTTCTGTAATTTCGTCATTTACAATGGGAGAAAGCAGTCTTAGAGAGGGATTGATAAGAGAACAACTACATGAGGGCTCTGTTAATATCGATAAAACATACATGGTAACAAGCTATGAGTCATCTGGTAATGCAAGCATCGACATAATCGGATTTGCAAACAGAGATGTATTAGGATCATCAGAAATTTTTGGTGTTACACCAAATGCGCCTGAAGGATATGCATCAACATCATCTGGAGAATTTCCAGCATTCATTCTCTATGGCATGGCTGGTATGGCAGCAATGGGTGGTGCAGCAATGTTATTGATAAGTAAAAGAAAACTAAACAAAGAGAAAGGACATTATCAACAAACTGGTATTGACCCAACACAACTTACTGGTGTTCAAACAAGTGCAAGCTCTGGTGGATATCAAACTATTAGAGGAGAAGCACAAGTAAAAGGTTTGGAAGATTATAATGAACATAAAAGTTACTATGAAGAAAAACCACAAGTGGAAGAAAAGTCTGAAGACAAACCATCAAGTAAAGGTGGTGCAATGCCAAAAGGTTTTGAATCAAAAGAATAAGTGAGTGCTGGCCGTAACCCTCCTTCTGTTTTAACGATATTTCGCTTTGCGGCCTACCTGAACCTAGTACAGGAACATAGGGTTCGTTTTGGCCTTGCTTCGTGCGGGACAGATTTTCATTCCGTCTCTGGAAACCTCAGGCAGTACCATCACTGTACACTCCAGATGGGATTTTTTTCTGTTCTGTTGCCAGCCATCTCTGACTATCCATCTACAGATCACACTTCCTGTATGAAGGGAGGAGTTTCCTCTGCCGTAGCAGCGTGTCGTCCACCAGCTCACACTTGGTTAGGTTAATGCGTTCAGTAATTTGAATATTACTAGAATTTTGTGTCAAAGTATTCTTCATCATATCTTCCAATCTTTTGCTTGGATTTTATGAGTGACATTAATGCTAAAATCTCGATGTAAACACGATAAAGTAACTTATTTTCTTTGGCTATGTGCAAAAATATATTCCAAAATGACCTGGCATTGAATTCTGAGAACATGTGATTACGCACTATGAAGACTGTCTTCTTTGATTTGTCGGCTAGCTCTAATGCTTTTGGGCTAAATGCGGTATCAGCCTGGTTTCCAGCACCTAGAATGAGAATTCCGTGTTTAACTTTGTTGAAATTTTTCAAAAGTTCAGATGATACTAACATATTTTGTGTTTTTGGATACACTTTTTCAAACTGTATTTTTTTGAGGTCTAGATCAAACATAACTTCATTAATTCTGTTAACAATTTCTACTTCAACTTCCGGAGACTGTGTTATTCCACGAACAACTCTGATTTTACTATTGTAATCTTTTGAAATTGCGTGTGCAAGTTCAAGTCCAAGATTTGAGTGACGGCCCTTATCATATGAAACAATCAAGTTTGATACGTCCTTGGCAAAGTTTTTTCCTGGTATTACTCCTATTATATCACAAGTTGATAGCGATAATAATTTTCTATTGTTACGCAAAAAGGAGAAATCTACTATCATAGTGTTAATTCCTTCCTCTTCAGCTGTTGCCAATATGGCCTCAGTAGGATCATGAGAGAGTCTTACAAGATATCTATGTCGTATTGAATGGGATATTGATTTCTTGAGTTTATCAAATACACCAATGCCAGTTTCTCCAGCTTTGTTTGCAAAGGATAACGGAGTTTGTTTTGGCACAGATATGACACTAAGAAAAGATATTTCGCCATCTTTTTGATCAGCTATTGCAGATGCAATTTTAGCTAGTTTGGTAGCTGTACTCTTAGAAAATACTACTAAAATCCTGTACTCCTTTCTTTCTGAAGGTTCTTGGTTGAATACAAGCGGAGCTATGGCTTGTTTCTCTTTTTTTGATGTATACAATTTGTAAATCAGAAAACCGATTACTATCCAAACAATAGCAATTGCCCAGCTTAATGGCTGTGAAAACAACAGGTAAATGGCAAGTAGACAAACAACACTAAAACCAATAATTGGAATTAAGGGAAAGAATGGAGTCTTAAAACCATACACTATTTTTCTTTCTTTTGCAAGTCTTCGAATTGTAATACAAGCTATGTTAACTTGTGCAAACAAAAACAAAAACATAACACTTGCAGCAAGTGCAATCATAGTTAGATCAAATGACACTGCCAATACTATCATCACTATGGCAGAACATATTGTGGAGACAAAAGGCGTTCTGTATTTTTGATGTAATTTGCTAAACGCTGGAGGCAAGTCGTGATTTCTTCCCATAGCAAATGAGACACGACTTGCAGCAAATGTTGTTGCGTTTAACGCAGCCAGTGTTGACACAAATCCTCCTGCCAGTACAATTAGTGCGCCAAACGGAAGATAGTATTCAGCAGCTTCAATTATTCCAAGCTCCCCGTAACCCCCAATAAACTCCCATGCAGGTTGCCCAATCTGCAAAGGATCAAGTCCACCAATGAAAACGAAAGCAAAAAGAACGTATACAGAAATTACTATTCCTAGAGAAATAAGAATCGCTTTAGGAATGTTCTTCTTTGGTTTTTTAATCTCATCTCCTGCTTGTGCAATAATTTCATAGCCCTCAAATGCTATGAACGTGAGACCCATTGCTAGTATGAGACCAGATGTGCCATTGGGAAAGAAATCCTGAAAATTAGTTGGCCAATTTGGATTTGCAAATGTCATAGCAGCAAGTGCTGCTATAACCAAAGCACCGATAATTCCTAATTGTGTAAAAGTGATTGCACTGCCTACTTTCCCTGTATGCGAAGAACCTCTTATGTTGACAAATGCAAATATGATAATTGCAATTATCGCAAACAACTTTTCAAGTGGAATACCAAATGTATCATCGATTATTTCGGCAGACTTTAACAAATGTCCAAAAAATGTGCCAAATGCAACAGCGTATAGACTACCCGCTA
>Ga0310123_10001062_pt1 | contig 23337 bp, 33 predicted proteins | sample CB6_AW_1057_MG_FD_203505 | JGI IMG/M metagenome (GOLD analysis project Ga0310123, IMG submission 203505) | Marine microbial communities from Western Arctic Ocean, Canada - CB6_AW_1057 | ecosystem: Environmental > Aquatic > Marine > Oceanic | place: Canada: Western Arctic Ocean | collected... | reverse complement strand
AAAAAAATTAGAGAGTGCTGTGTATGATGTTGTAAAAAATAATATTAAAACAAAAGATACTGGTGGAGATAAAACAACTATGGAATTTACTAAGGAAATTATCTCAAGGCTTTAATCTTTCTGGGTCCCTTGGATACAAGATAACTTCTCTTACATTATCTATTCCTAGAATTACTGTTAGTAGTCTTTCTAATCCTAACCCCCAACCTGCATGTGGTGGCATACCCCAATCAAACGCCTGCAGATGTTCTGAAAATTTTGAAGGATCAAGGTTTTGTTCTTTCAGCCTTGCTTTGATTTTCTCTGGATTGTGCAGTCTACTTCCACCAGATGATAACTCAAGATAACCATACTGCAAGTCAAACGACTCAGAAAGATTAGGATCGTCTTCTTTTTCCATAATGTAAAATGGTTTAAGCTTGATTGGCCAATCCGTTAGAAAATAAAAGCTAGGATGGTTTTCTCCTAATATTCTTAAATGAGAATCCAAAAGATCATTACCAAATTCTAGCTTAGCATCTTTTCCATTTAGTTCATCTAAAGCCTGTGAATAGGTGATTTTCTTGAATGGATTATTTGGAACAACAATCTCATTTCCGATTATTTTCTGTTCTTTAGTACAGTTTTCGGAAACATATTTGAAAGTATTAAGAACGAGATTTTCTAAAACATTCATCACATCAGTGTAGTCCATAAATGCAGCCTCCAGATCCACACTGGTGAATTCACTCAAATGTCTTCCAGTGTGCGATTTTTCTGCTCTATAAAACGATGCTATTTCAAACACTCTTTCTAAACCAATTGTCATTTGTTCTTTATAGAGCTGTGGGCTTTGTGCCAAGTATGCTTGTTTTCCAAAATAATCCAACGAGAATAGATTTGCACCTCCTTCACTAGCACTACCAATAATTTTTGGTGTGGTGATTTCAGTAAATTTATTTTCTATGAATGTTTTTCTTAATGATGTTAAAACATGATGTCTGATTTTAAAAATTGAGGCTGTTTTTTGGTTACGCATATCTAATGCCCTAGAATTTAGCCGGTTGTCAATATGACTTTCAAGCCTGCCAATAGGATCAATAGGTAATGGATGAACAGCCTTTGCTAGTACGCTAATTTCATCAGCTTTAATTTCACATTCAAAATCCCTAGCCCTTGTATCCTGTATTTTACCAATAACTCTAACAACACTTTGTCTTGTAATATCACCAATCGATTTCATAACATCACTCGTAAGTATGATTTGAGTAATACCTGTGGCATCACGTAAAGTAAGAAATGTCATTTTACCCATTTTTCTTAAATCTTCGACCCAGCCACCAAGAATAACCTCTTGACCTATCATATCTCGATTAATATTCTCAATATAGTGGGTTCGATCAGATTTCACGGAAATCATCTTAAATGATGATCCATTGAATATATCCTTTCTTGAAAAAATAATATGTAGTGTTCTTATTCTTATTATGCCAAATATCAAAATATCTGATCTATCTGTTGACTACAAAACTTCGTATGGGAATATTCATGCATTAGAAAACATTGAGCTAGAATTGAAAGATGGTGAATCAGTTGGAATAGCTGGTGAGAGTGCTTGTGGAAAGAGTACTTTGGGCTTATCGATCATCAAAATGCTTCAGGGAGGAAAAATTATTTCGGGAAAAATTCTGTTTGATGGAAAATCAATACTAGATATGTCTGAATCTGAATTTGACGGTACCCTACGTTGGAAAGAGATTTCAATGATTTTTCAAGGTGCTATGAATTCGTTGGATCCAGTTTTTACAATAAAACAGCAATTTGATGAGATACTTAAGCAGCATGACTGTGAGGACAAGTCAAACAAAATCATAGATGATGTCATTTGTTCTGTAAATTTGGATCACTCTGTTTTGGAAAAATATCCGCATGAGCTTAGTGGTGGAATGAAACAAAGAATTATCATTGCAATGGCATTATTACTAAAACCAAAATTTGTTATAGCTGATGAACCAACAACTGCCTTAGATGTACTTGTACAAGCACAAATAATTAATTTACTAAAAAACCTAAAAAAGAATGGATTATCTCTTATGATAATTTCACATGATTTAGCAATATTATCTGAAATGGTAGAAAAAATCGGTATAATGTACGCTGGAAAGATAATTGAGTTTGGAACATTATCAGAAATATACCGTAATCCTAAACATCCATACACACAGGGATTATTGAATTCAATTCCAACCTTACACAATGAAAATAAATTAAAATTCATTCCTGGTATACCTCCTGATTTATCTACTACAAGACAAGGCTGTAGATTTTTTGATAGGTGTCCTGAGGCAATGGATAAATGTAAAACTGATCCACCAAAAATAAAAACAGAATCAGGACATGTTTTATGTTGGCTTTATGAATAATTAATTACAGTTGTAAGATTTCACTAGTTTGCTTTTTCTTCGCATTCATCAGAACAATATTTAGCCTCTGGTCTTGTTACTAATCTACCACATTGTGAACATGTTGAATACATGATTATAGTACGAGTCGATCATAAAAAAACATATTTTGATCGCAATTGACGACCAGTAATTCTTTTTTTAGAGTTAAATAATGCGCAATGTTGATCGACATGTGGATCTTTGGGAATTATTTCCTTTTACTCCCGAAGTCGGTTATCTTGGTTTAGCTATTGTAAGTTTTTTTGGTTCACTTATACCATTTGTACCAATCCCTTCATTTGTTTTGGTAGCTACGATGGCAGTCGGCGAACAATTTGATATTCATGTTTTGGTTCTAATTGCCGCATTAACAGCTACTGGAGCTAAGCAAATAATATTTTACGTTAGCTATGGTGGCAGAAAAATTATTTCCGAAAAAACCAAAAAACGAATGAAACCATTTCAGAAATTAGTCAAACGATATGGCGGTTCAGCAGCTTTTGTTGCCGCTGCAACTCCTATTCCTGATGATTTAGTTTACATTCCATTAGGATTAGCAAAATATAATCCAAAAAGATTTTTTGTTGCTACATTATTGGGGAAAATCGTCTTGTATTATGCTATCGTATTAATCTCACATTACATGGGGTTATCACTTTTAGAACCAATACTACAGAATATTGAAGATCCATTACCAGTTTACATTGGTATTATCATCTTAGGTCTAGCAATGACAATCATTGTTATTCTTTTACTACGATTAAATTGGGAAAGGATACTCAGCAGAGTTGCCCCATGGACACTAGAAGACGATGACGATAATCAAAACTAGATCTTATAACTGAAATTCCATAGCTTGTCAACGCCTATTTTTATTCCCACTCTAGGCTTTGCAATAATTTTATTTGGTTTTTCGCTATCAATAATAAACAATGATGATTTTTTCGTTAGGTCGTGATTATATTGTTTTAGTGTAATCTGCATTGCTTGAGTTAGTTTTCCAGGCCCATTTGTCAAATTAGAAATAATATCAGTTTTTCTATTTTTTATCATATGATTAATTCCTTGCTGTGGTTGAATCGCACGTATCAGAACAGCCCCAGCTTTATCATTCTTTTTTTTTGCAACCACATTAAAACAATAATGCATGCCATATGTAAAATATACATACGCAACACCAACTTCACCAAACATGATTTTATTTCGTTCAGTCATTTTTCTTGATGCATGACTAGCTGGATCATTTTTTCCTTTGTATGCTTCAGTTTCTGTTATTACACCAGATAGTACTTGTGTTCCAATTTTTCTTATCAATGTTTTTCCTAATAGATCTTTTGCTACTTGTTTAGTGTCATTCATGTAAAACTTTTTTAGCAATATTTTTATTTCAATCACCAGATTTTGTTTTTAATTTTTTTAATTCATCTACAAGTTTTTTCATATCATTTTTGAATACTTTTTTAAGTTTTTGATTATAAATTATTGCAGCAGGATGAAATGAGATAAAATATAGATAATTATCCTTGGATACAAATTTTCCATGATTCTTTGAAATTTCATTACCACCTAAAATTGAGTGATATGATGTATTTCCAAGTAGACAAATTATTTTTGGTTTAATAATTGCCAGCTCATTTTCTAGATAATTACTGCACATCATTTTCTCAACATCATTCGGAATTCTATTTTTAGGAGGTCTACATTTTACAATATTTGTGATGTATACATCACTTCTTTCTAACCCTGCATTTTTTAGTGCATTGTTAAGCTTTTTTCCAGCAGTACCTATGAATGGTTCACCACATTCATCTTCATTTTTTCCAGGTGCCTCGCCGATAAAAACTACATCAGCATTATGATTTCCTTTTCCAGGAACTGCATTTTTTCTACTAGTGCACAAATCGCACTTTTTACAATTTTTGACTTTTTCTTGAATTATTTTAAGGGATAAAGTTCCTTTCATAATTATAATCATTAAAGCTGATTGATTAGTTTTACAAAATCAAATTCAACAAAAACCTTTAGGTATTGTAATCTAACACATGAATCATGGGACTTGTCCATACAACGCAGTATCTAGATTTTCCTTCTAAATCTTGGAAATTATTATCCAACAATCCTACTATTTTTGAGGCGTTGGATGATAATCTGACTTTGAATATTCGTGATGTATCACGCAGAGAACATAAACTAGTATTCAAAAAAGGCGGTAGAATAGAATACATACGTTCTGTTGGAAAGTACAGACTGAAATGGGATGATGTGGATCTAATAAACTAGTTTTTACGCCACAAATTTAAACTCAATTTTATTAGCTGAATCATCTTGTTTTACTTTTAATGTATAGATACCTCCATTTTCCCATCCGCCACCACCAGCTATAACAAGTGTTGAAAACTCACCATGCATCGGATTGATGATTTCATTCCATATTTTTATGCCATTAGTATTTTCTATCGATAATTCAACTGGTTCAGCGTTTGATGATGAAACACCTGATATGGAAATTATATCTGCCTTTTGGTATGTAGATTGATCAACATTCACCGATATTGGTTCAGTTGTTGTACTTGGTACAAAATCCATCATATCAGTTTGGTTAGTTACAGTAAATCCCGCAATTACAATTATAGCTATTGCAGCAGCTACACCACTGAACATAGCAATTTTTTTATTGGATAAAAAATTAGACGCAGAATCACTTTTTGAACTTAAACTAGTGGTAGGTTTTGCTTGTAATTTTATTTTGGTATCCGATTGTTTGGGAGAATAGGACCTATCAAGAGGTTGGTTTTTTAGATGTGTAGTAATTAATGATTCAACATAGTTCTTGTCATCTGTAGTAATGAAATTATCATGTCTAACTGTATCTCTAATTTCCCTTAGCTTTTTTACATCCCCATGTCTATATCTAATCAAATCATCAAGATCGGTTATGAATGTCAATTAATCACTATATTTTCTCCGTATAATTAAAACTCACTGCTGATCCGTTGTATAATTAAACTCAAAATTAATCTCATGTTAAAACTCACGAAATTGCTTTATGATTTTTGGGTTTGATTTCAAAAATGTAATGAATTTTCTTAACTGTCTTATTGTTTTGTCATTCAAATGATGTTCAAGTCCTTCTGTATCCTGATTTGCAATGCCTTTTCCAACATTCAAAATTTCAAAAAATTCTAATAATGTGCTATGTTTCCGACGAATTGTATCCGCAACCTGTTTACCAATATCAGTTAAATTAATACCGTGATACTTTTCATATTCAAGATATTTTTTTTCATCCAATTTTTGAAGCATTTTTGTAACACTTGGTGGGCTGACATTCATAAATCTAGAAATATCTAATGTAGTTGCATATCCTTTTAATTCTACTAATTCAGCAATTACTTCCAGATAATCTTCCTCACTTGTTGTGCTTAATGTTTTTTTAGTTTTATGCGCAGCTTTGATAGATTCTAATCTTTTACTATTTTTCAACATAATTACTAGTTAATTCTAGTATAATTAGTGTCTTTCATCAACTAATGAAATTCTATATCAGGTTATGTTTGTAATAGTTTTTTGACTAATGATTAACAGAACTTTACATTCGTATTTATCTAATTTTACTTCATTATCAAATATGCGGGATCCATTACAAGAGCGTATTGAGAAATTGAAAATAATGAGAGAGTCAGCTAAGAGACGCAGTGGATTATATTCAGATATTATGAAATTAGATGATAAAAGCACAACACGTTCTTTGAGAGCTTTAACCAATGCACCCGCTCCTGGCAAAAAAATACAAAAAATCGGATTTATTATGCTATGGATTCCTGAGCCAACTGGTATTACATGTGCAGTTGGGGGACCAATGATATTAGCTGGTAGATATCTTGAGAAAGTTTACAACGGTGCAAAGATATCAGATGTTAGTAATCATACTAAGGATTCCTTTTCTACCATTCATGATTTCAAAAACTCTATTTTATGATATTTTTTTAGTTTAACAACTAACATTATCTTAAAAATGTGCTTCATAATTCGGTGTTCACAGACTAACCATGAACTTTATCTCATCAACCTCTTCGGAAGTCAGAGAGAACCTCGCTTTTAATCATCAGCACTAGATTATACTCAAACCACATTGATTAGCATTGACAGAGGGTCGGAACAGGGTAAAAAAAGTGGTAACTATGTGAAAATTCTTGACAAGAAGTTAAAAGCGTATTATTATCATCTAAATTTATGCCAACAAGAACTCAGGTTTTGATTCCCATTCTAGCTGCTGCAGTTATTATTGGAGTAGCAGGAATGCTTACTCTTCCAACGGACGTTAAGCTTGAATCTGTTGAATTTCCACGTGGCACAATAATGATTGACGATAAAATCTTGGAGGTACAAATTGCAGATACAAAAGAATTAAGAATAAGAGGGTTATCGTGGTACCCTGAAAAACTTCCGTATAATGAGGGAATGTTATTCGTCTTTGATGGATCCGGAACACGTTCTATGTGGATGTTAGGCATGCAGTTTAATTTGGATGTAATTTGGTTAGATGAAAATTATAATGTAGTTGCAATTGAGAAAAATGTTCCATTATGCAAGACAACTATTGAAGTTGTGGCATGTAGAGAAAATGGCGTCTCAGGTGATAATGCTAAGTATGTGTTAGAAGTGACTGCTGGGTTTGTCGACAAATTCAATATAACGACAAATTCCAAAATGGGAATAATATCGATATAACATGATTGAAGAACTTTGGTTAATTCCGCTTGGGTTTGTTGCGGGAATATTAGGATCAATAATTGGTTTGGGAGGTGGAATAATTATCGTCCCCGTATTAACATTCATGGGATTTTCTCCCACATTAGCAGTAAGCAACAGCCTATTTGCTGTATTTAGTAATTCTGTGGCATCAACAGCTATGTACGCTAGACAAAAGCGGATTGAACTTTCACTTGGATGGAAGCTTGGCTTAATGGCCATTCCTGGTACAATACTTGGGGCATTCATATCTTCTGAGATGTCTCCAGATATTTTCAAAATTTTGTTTGCACTGGTTCTCATTTCTTCTGCATCATACATATTTCTTAAAAGAAAAATAGAGGAAAAACCCATAGACGTATCTCATCTTTTGCTTGTTTTTTCAGCAGGCGCTAGTTTCTTTGCGGGAATAATATCAAGTCTATTTGGTATTGGTGGCGGCTTAATCTTCGTACCATTGATGGTAGTTGCGCTTGGAATTTCAATGAAGCGTGCGGCACCAACTTCACAGTTCATCTTGATGTTTGCATCATTTTCTGGATTGATTATGCATTCCATGTTAGGACATCCTGATTATTATCAGGCGTTGTTGTTGTCGATCGGCGCATTTGCTGGAGGAATTTTAGGTGCTAGATTATCTCTTGATATAAAGGAAAACAAACTGAAAATTTTAGTAATCATTGTGCTTGTCGCAGCAGCAATCAAGTTGATTATAGATTCTACAGGCGTTTTCTAGTACTATCTTGTTTCGTCTGGGCAGAAAATTACTTCCGAACTTGATTGTGATTCATCAGATATCAAGTAATTAATCGCATTTACGGCATTCTCATTATTGGGTTCTTTTCCATCTACAGTTCCGGGCAAAATTAAGAAGACTCTGATATTTGATTTCAGTACATCACTCAATTCCTGATTAACAGTAGTTGCAAATGGTCTAAGTGCTCCTCTGAATACCTCAACCTTTGCTCTTTCATGCCCGCTAATTTTTTTGCCAGCGGGAAGAGCAGGACCGATAATAATGATTCTTCCCTTTGCATCTTTGAATGCTCTTGGATCAATGTCCCCTTCTGGAACAAAAGTACTGATTGCTTGCCGTGCAACCATGGCAGGCTCAGTTATGAAATTGGTAACTAATTCATCCCATTCATATCTGGTTAGTTCCGTTAATTTAGAAAAATTTGGAATATTTCCAGTGAAATGAATATACAGATCAACATTTTTTTCTTCAGGATTCAAGTCGGTTGGTTCTCCACGTATAATTTTTCCACCTTTTGCTTCTATGACTGACGCAAGATCGTCTAGTCTTCTAATATCACCACCATCACCATTTGTAATCATGCATATTTTTCCATCCAAGTTATTTTTCTCAGCTTTAGGTACAGATGATCTAATGTATGACTTAACCTGATAGAAGACTCTATCACCAGGAATTATTTTCCCATTGAGAATTTTTGCTTGGTCGTCATCCGAAAGTGTTAGGACTGTTGTGGCAACCTGTTCTTGCGATAAAAATTGCTGATCTGGAATCATCGTTGATGTATTCTTTTGAATTTTTTCTGCAATATTCTTGACTTTTTCTAGTAAATTGGTAAGTGTAGTTTCTGGTTTGCCTAACTTTTCTGCGGCTGATTTTATTCCAGCCTTTATTATTTCATCATCTTCTCCTAACAATCCTACAATCTCATTGTTTGCGGCTTCAACTTCACTTGGTGATAGGTCTTCAAATCCACTTACACGTAGGAATTCTGATGCAGCCTTTGGATAAACCGTTTTGTAAATTCTGTCTGAATGGACAGGACCAGGATTAGTTCCGATTGAAATGATTCCTTTTTCTGTAAGTTCCCATGACATCGCCTCTACGAGTCTGTTTTTTGCTCCCTGAGATGCAGTATATGGACCTCTGAATCTGTACGGTCTTTGTTCCAACGGTCTTTCTTCCGCAAAAAATGTTGAAATTGTAATAATTTTTGCGCCTTTCTTCATAATTTTCAGTGCCTGAACTGAAGTCCAAAATGTTCCAGTTAGATGAATGTCTACAGTACTTTTGAATTGATCCATTGGTGCATGAGCAAAACATGTCACAGGACCTGAGACTCCAGCATTGTTTACAACAACATCTAGGTTTACATTTTCACTTTTTAATGAATCAAACATACCAGTAACAGCTTTTTCATCGCTGACGTCTACCCCATCAAAAATTTTGATAGTCGCATTACTTTGCTTTTCTTTGATGATTTCTTCTAGCATTTTTGCAGTTTCCACTAGTGGTCCCTTTCTTCTTCCCAGGATTATGGCACTTGCACCATTTTCCACAAATTTCTTCGTAATTGCTTGTCCAATACCAGTACCACTTCCGGTAACTAGTACAGTTTTATTTTGAAACTTTAGCATGAGATCAAAAATTAGTTTCTCATGTATTTATTTTATTGCTAATCACTAATACAGAACAACGAGAAATGTTAAATTACGTGCTAAAATCAGATACGGCATGGAAGATTCTGAACCTGAAACTATTGTAATAAAAAATTGGCCTGAAAAATTTTCTGATATACTAAATGAGATTGGTGTTAGTGCAACCCCTAATGAGATTGGTGAAGGAGAAGTTGAGAAGGGTGATTACTATAGTCGATGTTTCTCCCAAACTACTAGAATGGTTACCAATAAGGGCTCGTTGAAAATTTCTGGTACAAACATAGACTCAGTGCAGATAATACAGAAGGGATAACTATGCAAGATCCAAATCCACTTCCATGGGGTGCTCAGGATAGGTTTCAAGCACATTTTGTTGTACAACAGGATATAGGTAATGATGTTGAGTCATGGCGTTTACGTCGTGTGGCAAGAACTAGACTGAAAACTACAGGTCACTTTGGTTCAAAAAAAATAATTGGTGTAACATGGGAAGGTGGTAAACTTGCAGAAGATCTAAACACTGATTCATCGTTAAATGAAGCGATTGCCAATCAATCAGTTAACGACGCAATAATTTTTGTTGATCCTACAGATAATGGTATACGTATTTACGGAAAATGGAAAAATAGTTATGATTTTGGCATTACAAAAGAATTATTTGATATTTACAACAATATTGCAGGCTACATAAAGAAGATTAATTAGCTCTCCACCAATCTAGTGACAAATAATCAATTTTGTCTTTACCATGCGGTATAGCCAGAATAAATTGTTTCTTAACACTGCTAGATAATCTACCTGCTAACACTACGGCAGTGGAAGAAATGTCATCGTTTTTGTTGTAAACTTGTACTAAATATGGTGCATGATCAATACCCGGTCCTTTTTTGTATACAGCAAAATCAGAACCAAACTTTATCCCAGGATTAATGACATATCCTTTCTCCCGAAAATCTTTGTACACTTGAAATTTTTTATCAAAATTATGGTATTCTTTTTTGCATATTTTGATCAGTGTGTTTAACGAAACTTTTTTACCATTTTTAACAATCTTAATTTTTGAAATTTCTTGAAGGTAACATCCTTCAATAAGATCTAAAATTAATGGAACATTGATATCATCCGGGTTTGGTTTTGATATTCCAATGGGTTTTCCAAAATAACCATTAGCGAATAAATCTCTAGATTCTTGTATGTTCCAAACAACTATTCTATTTTCTAATAATTCGCCTAACAACTCAAAGACTTAGCGCTAATAAAATGAATGAATCGGAAACTTCTTGGCACTTATCAGCCATTTCTTCTATTGCTTCAATTACATCTTTCATCAACAGTAATTCTTTGGTGTCAGAAATTTCATTTAGAGCTGTAATTGACATTTTGCGGTATTTGATGTCAATTTCGCGTTCAATTTTTTGTGTTTCTTGAGCAAGTTCGACAGATTTAGCAGAATCAACATTTAAGCTTCTAATAATTTCGTTTAATTTGTAAATTTCATCAACAACAAGTTCAATGAGTTCAGTAAGATCTTTTTCTAGATGTGATGTTTTAATTGTTGAAACTTTGATGTTTGAAAGCTTGAAGGCAATTCCAGTTATGTAACCACCAATTTCATCCATTGTATAAGCTGTATTCAGGATATTGTCCCTGTTCAAAATCAAACCGCCAACATCTGCTACATCTCTTGTGATTTTACGTCTAAGATTTTCTACTTCTTCTTCAATACTTGCAATTTGTTCAAGTGCATTTTTGATTCCCGGCTTATCTTTTTTTACCAACATTTTTGGTAGTGTTGAAAGAACTCTACTTGCATTAAGAATTCTGTTAATTTCGTCCTGCAAAACAGCTATCGCCTTTCTTTTTGCTTGAACTTCTAATTCTCCGCTATACATAGTTAATATTTCAATTACATCCTTTTCTAATTTATATCATACTCTTACAGCATACAATTCAATTTACTTGACTAAATTTTGATTGTCCCTTATACAATGTCAACACTTCTTCATCTGTAGAGGCATCTTCCACTGCCTTTTCATACCTAATTTTTCCCGTGAATTTTGGAAATCTCAAGGCAAACCCGCTTCCCTTTCTGATTAAATTTAATCCAGTTTTATGAATAGGACTTAATGTAATTTCTGATGCGACAATTTCTAAAACTAATTCAGGTTCAAACCAAACATCCGCTTCCATTTCACTAACAACTCTAGAATTTTTTTTGAGAGTTATTTTATTGGAGAGAATTTGATATAGCTGATCTAAACTTTCATCAGTAAAACCTGTACCAACTTTACATACACTGGGAAAATTATCCATATCCGGATTATATGTCCCAAGCAATAATGTGCCGTATATACCTGTTCTTCTACCTCTTCCAAAATATCCACCTATAACAATTAAATCTAGACTGTCACCTAATTCATTTCTATATTCACGTTTTAGTTTTAACCAATTACTACCTCTTGCTCCAGCACGGTACGGTGCATCAAGAGCTTTTAACATCAACCCTTCACAACCAGAATTAATAGAATTTTCAAGAAAATCTTCAATCTCATTTTCATTTTTAACAAGTAACATTGGCACAAGTTTTAAAAATTCATCTTCATTGACTAATTTTTCTAGAATCTTTCTCCGTTCAGAATATTCCAAATTTAAGCAGTCTTTCTTATCAAAATACAACACGTCAAAAAAATTAACTGTAATAGGATATTGCGAAATAGCTTTTTCAAGTTTATATTTTCTTCTTCTGTGCATCAGTTCTTGGAATGGTAGAAACTCTCCAGTATTTTCATTTACAGGAACAATCTCTGCTTCAAAAACTCCTTCATTAACACTGAGAGATTTTTTTACATTCTCTACAATATCTGGATAGTATTGAGTAATATTTTCTAATCTTCTTGAAAATAAAACTACTTCATTTGCTTGTTTATGAATTTGTACACGTTCACCATCTAGTTTATACTCTGCAGCAAATCTTTCCGGCATTTTTTTAATTGCTTCTTTTTCACTTTTAACTCGGTCAGCTAACATCGGTCTTATCGGACTAAACAATGAAATCTTAAATTTTTTTATCTCATCTATTCCATCAGTTGCAATTAGTAAAGATACTTTACCAAGATCACTTGAAACATTATATGCATTTTCTATTTGCTCCCTATTCTCTTTTTTCCCAGTGAATGCAATTGCAAGTGCATCCATGATAGTATTTTCTGCTATTCCCAAACGTAGTGTACCTAACAAAATTTTTAATACAAATTTTGCTTCTAGTGGCGTTGCATCATTTAGCAGACTTGAAATGTACTTCATTTTCAAGTCCTGTGAACCTTTACCTTCTAACTTTGCAATCCTGAATAAAGTTTCATAAATTCTTTCTAAAGTTATTTTTTCTGCTGTAAATGTTGTTTGCGTTTTTAATTTTAGTATATTTGATGCAGTTAGACCAAGATCACCACATTTTTTATAATCTTCTTCAATTTTTTTAATTGATAAACCAGAAGATTTTGAAATAGCACGAATCGCAAGTTTTTCGGCAACACCTAGTTCAACACCTTCAAAATTTGGTCTGATAATACCTTGTAAAAGATAAACAGCATTCGGAATTATTTTTTTAGGTGTTTTTTTTAATAATTCAACTAATAGATTTGTTAGCTCGATACGTTTTGTCGTGTCTTCCATTCTTTCAAAAATTTCAGCAATTATTGAAAACTCCATGAGTTTTTTTGTATATTCAAGTAATAAATTTGGATCTAAGGTGTATACTGAAATCTATAGGTGCAAAAACTATGTAAGCAGAATTAGATATATTTGAAAATGATTTTTTTGGCAGAACTTTTTTGTTTTGTTACCATTGCAAAATTACAAAGTGGGTATGATTTTTTATAAAACTTCATGAAACTCCATGCTACGTCATGATTTTTAAATTCAGTTCTCAATCCATCTATCTGTGATTCTTTCCCAAATATGTCAAATATTATAACTTGATATTGTTTTGGAATTTTATGTGGTCTTGCTTTGAATAACCATGCTAGAGCAAATAAAAATACCATTCCAAGTATTACTATTCCCCCAGCATCTTTGAAAAATGACCAAATTATATCACGAACAGTTTGACTAAATAAAACAAAAACAAAATTTGAGAAAGCTATTACTGAAATGTATGTTATAGCAAATGGCTTTAAAGTTGTAAAGTATGTCGATAATTTCATAACTTACTGTATTCTTATTTCTTTTAACTTTTTTCGTTTCAATTAGTCTGGGTCTTCATAAGATTCTTTTCTTTGATCGTTCTGTGGTTGATCTTGAATTGGCTTCATTTTTTTATGCAAAACATCCATTATAGCATTGTATCCTTCTGCATATTCTAATTCAGATGGTACAAGTGTTGCTGGATGGATAAATCCTTGACTTCTCATTATTAATGCCTTCTTTGTAGCAATTTCGCGTATGTAATCCCAATCTGGTGTTGAAAATCCATCAAATGGACCAGTTAGTTTACCATTATGCATACTGAAAACTAATGCTTCAACCATTGGAATACAAAAATTAATTGTTGCTGCTGAATTGAGCTTAACTGGCATTAAAGGCATATTATGACTACCTCGTGTGTTTCCAGCAACATAATGTGGATTACTGAATACACTTCCAGCTTCTTCCGTAGCTGGAAAGTTTTTTTGTGTTCTAACAAGGCAAATTGGATCGTCTTTACCAACATATGTACCAGCAATATTGTGCAGTCTATCAGTAGACGCATCTAATATTGGCTCGCCATCTTTTGTATTGACTGAATCAACAACATAACGACCAGGATACATAAGCGCAGCCTCAATTATCGGTTTATCTTCCCACAAAGAAAGATTTGCAATTTTACCTTTTTCTACATCCATGATGTTTATGTTAACACCTTTAGCAAGTGATTGGTTTACTATTAGTCCGGTATTACTTAGTGCGTCAACAAATAACTTATAGATCGGATAATTGAAAGCGCCAGGTTCAGTTTTATCTGCAGCAAAAACAGTGAATACTTCGTTAGGTCTTTCTTCAAACTCCATTTCAGCTACGCCCGGTCCCATTCCTTTGATATTACCTGAAAAAGAATCCTTTAACAGATCTTGTCCAGCACCGTATAATCCTTCTTCTTTGGCAACTTTTGTACCAGCCATGAAAGCATTCCAAGCAAGTTGATGAATTTCTTCATTGTCAACACCCATAGTATGGGTCATAACAATATGAGAATCATCACCACAATATCCGATATAATGGTCAATTAGCAAATCTTTAGCTTCTTTTACTGTTTTCCTTATTGCATCAAGAAGTCCATTGCTTGGAAGTGTGTGGCCACCTATTCCGCCAACATCGGCTTTAATCACTGATACAGTTATTTTCATGAATTTTTCATACCATGACTTTGATTTATAGTATATGAAATTGTAATTGATATCAAAGAAAAAAATTAAGTATGTACTTACACTAAAACGAAATAGTAATAAAGCCTATTTCACTTTGACTTCGATATGGCAGATAAAGACCACCTGAACATGATAATCACTGGTCATATTGATAATGGCAAATCAACCACTATGGGCCACTTTTTGTTGGATCTAGGTGTAGTTGATGAAAGAACAATAGCTTCACATGCTAAAGAATCAGAAGAAACTGGTAAGGGTGATTCTTTCAAATACGCTTGGGTTATGGATAACATTAAGGATGAAAGAGCAAGAGGTATTACAATCGATTTAGCTTTTCAAAAATTTGAAACTCCAAAATTTTTCTTTACGTTAATTGATGCTCCTGGCCATAGAGACTTTATCAAAAATATGATTACTGGTGCATCAGAAGCTGATGCAGCAGTTTTGGTACTTTCTGCTAAAGAAGGTGAAACAGATACAGCAATTGCACCTGGCGGTCAAGCTAGAGAACATGCATTTTTATTAAAAACACTTGGCGTAAAACAACTAATTGTAGCAATTAACAAGATGGATGATAGCAAATTCTCTGAAGATGCTTTCAATGCTGCAAAACAAAAGGGTGAAGGACTTGTCAAGTCAGTTGGATTTAAACTTGAGGATGTCCCATTCGTTCCTGTTTCTGGATGGACAGGAGAAAATCTTGTTAAAAAATCTGAAAACATGCCGTGGTATAAGGGCAAAACTCTTTTGGAAACATTTGATGACTTTAAAGTACCTGAAAAACCAACAGGTAAACCATTACGATTACCAATACAAGATGTTTATTCAATTACTGGAGTTGGTACTGTTCCTGTAGGACGTGTTGAAACTGGAACAATGAAACCAAATGACAAAATCATTGTTATGCCATCTGGGGCCGTAGGTGAAATAAAATCAATTGAAACACATCACCAAGAAATGCCATCAGCATCAGCTGGCGATAATATTGGTTTTAACTTAAGAGGTATTGAGAAAAAAGATATCAAAAGAGGTGATGTTCTTGGAACACCTGATAGCCCACCTAACGTAGCTAAAGAATTCAGAGCACAAATAATTGTAATCCATCATCCAACAGCACTTGCTCCTGGCTATACACCTGTCATGCATTGTCATACTGCACAAGTTGCTGCGACAATAACAGCCTTTGAAGCTAAAATTAATCCTGCAACAGGAGCAATAGAAGAAAAAGATCCAAAATTCCTTAAGGTTGGTGATTCCGCTATTGTTAGAATTGCACCAGTTAGACCAACATGTATTGAAACATTCGAAGAATTCCCAGAGATGGGAAGATTTGCACTACGGGATATGGGTGCAACAATTGCTGCTGGTGTTGTTAAAGAAATTACCCAAAAAGTATGAGTCTAGGATATGACTCAACCTGCCCGTGTTAAACTAACAAGCATAAATTTATCACGCTTAGGTGATGTATGTAACGAAATTATGAATATAGGAAAAAAGGCTGGCGTTAAAGTTAAGGGTCCAATTCCACTTCCTGTAAAACGCCTAAATGTTGTTACTAGAAAATCACCATGTGGTAGTGGAACAGAAACTTATGAAAAATGGGAAATGAAAATGCATAGAAGAGTTATTGATATTAGTGCTGATGATAAAGCAATTCGTCAACTTATGAGATTAAGAATTCCAGATAATGTTTATATCGAATTGTCTCTTACCTAACTACACTTTTTATTATGGATTTAGGGTCTGATATTATGGTTGATGAATCTAACATAGAAATTAACGGTGAAGATTCTACAGATAATGTTGCAGAAACTGAAGAATTTGATGTTATTTACTCTTGTTTAAGATGTAATACAAAAGTAAGTAACTCTGAATTAAGCAGACTGCCAGAAATAAAATGCATTTGTGGATTCAGAGTTTTTACTAAAGTAAGACCTCCAATTGTCAAAACTGTAAAAGCAATATAGAATCACCTATCAATTTTATACGAATGTTTTTTCCTGAGATGGTCACGCATTTCTGACATACTATGAAAATTTTCATTGCATACCTTACAATCGTACGGTGAATCCTTAAAGTGAGTTATCTCTTGATGATTCATCAATTCTTCATGCCGCGAAAATTTTTCTTGGCAAACCTCACATTGAAATTTTTTGAAAAATTTCATTTTTACTCTAATTGGGATTTCTGAGTATCCCAGCATGCTTTACATAACTGTCCCTTTATTTTCCAATGGTTTTTTGGATTATATCTAATAAAACCGAGCTTACTGCCACATACACTGCAAAAATCTTTCTTTTTGTTAAAATCCAATTCTTTTTCGTCAAAACATTTTTTGCAAAGTAGTCCTTCCATATCCCACTGTAATCGTGGCTCCCACAATTCAGTAACTTTACTTTTCATTCCACAATTCACACATTTTTTTATTATACTTGCATCGTAAGATTCTTGCATTTTATTCAAATAGCAATCACTGCATAATGGAGATTTTACACCCCATTCCCTTTTTGCCTTATTTTTATGCATAACCTGCTTGTTACAAATTGTGCAATACGCTGGTTTACGACTAAAAATACCCATTAGATATCTAATTTTTTAAAAATATAATATTCTTTGCAGTAAATTTATTCATAGATAAATTGATTAGATGAGATTTTATGCTTAGATTTCCTCTAGGATTTTTTCTACTGCCTGACTAGCATTCATCATACCACGTTTTTTGGCATATTTCTCGATCAGTTTGTATTGTTCTAAATCGCAACAGACTGGCATTGTTCTCTTAGTCATACCCAGACGTATTTTTTTTAATTAATATCCTTTACTCTCTGAATATTTCAAAAAGTATTTCATGGTTAAGATGTACTATCTAATATGAAAAATCGCCAGATCTTAGTAATTGGTAATAATGATAATGGCTGTACACCAGAATTAGAAAAACTTGCGTATGATGTTGGATCAGAAGTTGCAAAATCTAATTCTGTTTTGATAACTGGTGGGCTTGGTGGTGTAATGCGTGCAGCGTGTCATGGTGCACAAGAATCTGGCGGCATAACTGTTGGAATAATACCTCAAGATGATCCATCTCACGCAAATGAATTCTGTGATATAGTAATTCCTTCTGGTATGGGCTTGACCCGTGATTTTTTAAATGCACTTTCAGCTGACGGTGTTATAGTTATCGGAGGTGGCTCTGGTACATTATCTGAAATTTGTGCTGCATACATGTACAAAAAACCTATAGTCGCACTAAAAAATTCAGGCGGAACTGCATCAAAATATGCTGATGGATATTTAGATCATAGAAAAAATGTAAAAATTGTCGGTGTAGAAACTCCTCAACAAGCAATAAAATACATTTTAGAGCAGATTAACACATAGATAATAAAAGAGAATCAGGTTCATAGAACGTACCATATTTTTTGGACAGTTGATTTAACTCATCAACAATTTTTTGCATGCCAATTTCTTTTGCTGTTTCAAATAATGGTTTTTTTAGACCAAGCCCTAGGTTTGCCGCCTTTTCAATCTCATCAATATCGCTGGCATTGTTTGTGACAAGCCACGCAGCATTATTCAGAATGTTTCCAATAATTTGGATAGGATTACATTTTTGTGCTAATTCCTCTGAAAGTGGTATTCTTTCATATTTATCATCAGAATATTTGTAGAAACCTTCACCACTTTTTTGCCCTAACTTTTTTTCATTGAAGAGTTGCTCAATTGTAGGGTGTGGCAAAATTACTTTTTTATCTCTAACATGCATCTCTATAGTTGCTTTATGAATAACATCCAAACCTGTAAAATCAGCTAATTCAAATATTCCCATTGGAAATCCAAGCTTGAATTTTACTGCCGAATCAATTTCAGTCTGTTGGATTTGCTGCCTTTCCATTACATAACAGGCTTCATGAACAAGTGGTATGAATAGCCTATTTACGATAAATCCTGGAACGTCTTTTCTGCATATCACAGGTATCTTATTAACAGATTTTACAAAATTTATTGTGAGATCAACAACATCATTTGAAGTTTTTTGTCCAGGTATTACTTCAACTAGCTTCATTAGTTGAGGCGGATTGAAAAAGTGTATACCAATAAATTTATCTGGCCTAGAAATCGTATTGGCAATTTCTGTTATGGGTAATGTACTAGTGTTAGATGCAAAAATAATCCTATCATTAGCAACCTTGTCTAATTCTGCATATACTTTTTTTTTAAGTTCCATTATTTCTGGAACTGCTTCAATTACTAAGTCACTATCATGAACAGCTTCATTCAAATCTACTATTGGTTTAATCCTTGAAAATATTTCATTTTGTTGATCTTCAGAAATTTTTCCCTTTGAAACAAGCTTACCTAAACTCCACTTTATTTTTTCCATTGCCTTGTCTAAGAATTGCTGTTCAATATCTCTGAGTACTACATTATAACCTGCCATTGCAGAAATTTGTGCTATTCCGTGACCCATTATTCCAGAACCTAACACAGTAATGTTTTTGATTTCCATACCGTCCATGAAAATTAATATCCTTTATAACATGTTTCATGATGATACAAAATATGGGATTGTTTGGCAAAAAGGCTAAGAGTGAAACAAAATGCGATGTTTGTGATCTAGAATTGCCTAATCCTGAACGCTTAGAGCGACATAAAAAAAAGGCACATAGCAACGTTCCAGAAAAAAAAATGGATGATTCTGCTGGTGGTAGTCCGGGCGAAGGCGGGTTGTGGTAGTTTATTTACTGTAAAAAAATTGGTAGATGATTATGGAAGAGATGAGTGATGGAAAAAAATATGGATTGATGTTTCTTTTCATATTTATCGCAGCTTTCATAATTATAGCTACTCTGATCTTTCCATTTTGGAACTTAATTCGAGAAGATGTTTATGAAGAAGTTGCAATCATGGGAAAATGGTCTACATGGTATGGTACTATGTGTAATGTGGACACTTCAGATAGTATTCCTAAAACAATTGATAATTGTGAAAAGGAAGTAGGTGATATTGTTACTGTAAAATATGGAAAGGATATGGCATATGCAGAAATTGTTAATCCATAGCGATTCACTTTATACTTTATTCCTTTTTAACTAGAATATGGATTGTCTTTTCTGTAAGATATCTAACAAGGAAATTCCATCTAGGATAATTATGGAAACTGAAAATTCTATTGCATTTTTAGACGCATTTCCAGTATCATATGGCCATACATTAGTAATTCCAAAAAATCATTATGAAAAAGTACAAGATATGACAGACAATGATAACAATGATCTTTTTGATACTGTACACAAAGTGATTTCTAAAGTGGATAAACTCACAGGTTCTACATTATTAGCAATACATAATGGAAAGGATAGCGGCCAAGAAATTCCGCACGTTCATGTTCATTTAATACCACGAGAGCCAGATGATCAAGCTGGCCCTGTACATAGTATGTTTAAAGATAGACCAAAACTTTCTGATGAAGAATTAGAACAATTATGCGATAAAATAAAGAGTAGTTGATTATCGCGGGAATATTTTTCTTCCAGATTTTCTTTCGTTAACATTAATTGCATGTGTTGGACATGTTTCTGCGGCATCCATTATTTTTTCCTCCGATGCACCATACTGATTATAAACTTGTGATTTCGGATTTATCATCTTAAGTTTGTCAATAGCAAAAACCTTTGGTGCGATAGTTTCACAGCTACAGCAACCAATGCATAAGCTCTTGTCAACGTCTACAGTTAAATCATGTTTATAGACGTATTCTTGATCATTCTGATATCTTTCTTTGGATTTTGGTTTAACATTTTCTTGGCTTTCATCCCAAAATGCTTTTCCAAAGTTGTTCCTTTCAGATTTTTTCTTGTTTCTAAGTTCATAATCACCCCAAAATGATTTTTCATATTGTCTCCAAAAGTTTTCATCCATTTCAAAATCTTTTGTGAATTTACTCCAATCTTCTTCTGAATTTTGCTGATTGGAATATTTTTTTCGTTGAGATTTATTTTTATCTGCATTTTGATTATTGTTATAATTTGACTCAGTTTGGGCTGGTCTTTTTCTATAATTAGAATTTCCCAGTTTATTTTGAGCCTTTAAGAAATGATATGCTTCTAACACATTTCTGAATCTTCTACCATCTTCTTCATTCTTATTTTTGTCTGGGTGTAATTGTAATGTTAGTTTTCGATAGGCATACTTTGCATCATTAAAAGTGGAATCTGAATTTAGCATCAAAATTTGCTGAGCCTGAATTCGGTTCATGTATTCTTTAATCAATATTATAATAAAAACAATTCCATGAACGTCTTATGGTATTTTAGATATAACATTTGATCTTAGATCTGATTCATACCACATTGTTTTGGGTTTTTCATTCTTTTTTGAATAGAAATTCACAGCTATATGGGAAAAAATTGCATTCTTTTTAGCAGAGCCGTGCGTATGCAGAATTTTTGGTGGAATGTAAACTACATCATTACAACTCAAATTGATAATCTTAGTTTTTGCGATTTTGAACTTTGCTGTACCCCTATTAGTTTTTTTATAATAAACTAAACTACCACTACCTTTGGTCACAATAAGCATTTGACCTCCAGTATGAAAATGAAGTTTAGTTCTAGCTGATTTTTTAAACGTTACATGATAGATATCATGTTCAGTTGGTTTGGTAATTCTAGAGATTTCTCGAAGTGTTACTGGGCCAGTAAAGTAGTCCTTTTTTACTTTTTTAATTGGCGCATTGTCTATATTACATTTTTTCATTGTTGATAGCGATAAAATGTATAATCATAAAAACTATTGCGCAGCTGACAATTCTGTCATTTAAACAGCAGAATACGTTCACATAAACCCAAAGCGTAGTGAATGAAAACTCGTTTAGTGATTAATTCACCATCCAACTCATACTTGCAATGAACAAAGCAACAAACCCAGCAAAGATAACGATTTCTAGAATACCTTTTTTTGATTTATTCATGTCCCTGTTCTACCACCACCAAACCTCAAGGGCTACATTAATCATGATATCCACAGTTGTCATTATCAAACCAACATAAAGAAATTTTTTTGCCTTTACACGATCATCATATCTTATTGCAAAATATGCAATTATACCACCAATTATTCCTAGAAAGATTGGTAAGAGATACCACCAATTACTTCTTTCTCTTTCAGGCCAGCTCAAAGCGTATTACTGACATCTGCACTCGTTTTTAATTATTTGCGATTAGTACCTAATCTACTTTTTTCATCCACTTTTCGCTTTTCTTTTTCTTTATTCTATCCTTTACCCAATCACAAATTGAACATTGCACCATACACACTCTAAGACTATCTTATCTTAAAAATTGTGGATATTCAGGAATACTTGTTAAATAATATATATTATTTTTTTATTTAGCTCACAATTATGAGCTCATGGCTATTGTTTATAACATTGCGCTGTTAGATTTAGTTACTTGGTTTACACAGTTAAGACAGTAGTTTTACGACCCACATTAGATTTGAGTGATGTAGAGCAAATTGTTGAAAATAGAAAAACATCGCGTTTTAGAAGCATGTTACAAAAACCTAGTAAAACTGAGGTACATGTACATTCACTAAAACTATCTTATGAGGCTTTTTTAATTTTATCAGGGAAATACAATGCAGACTTTTACAGAAAAGTTATTCATACGATTAATGTTAAACCAAATGTTAAGGAAATACTTGTTGGTGGATACACATTTCCTGTAAAACGAGGTAAAAGTGTTTTAGGAAGATTACGTACTAAAGTAAAATCAAGTACAAGAAAAAAAAATCAAATTGACTTGGAAATAGAAGAACATGTATTTTTGGAAGAAGAGAAGGAAGTTGCGTTTGATCATCATGGAAAGGAAATTAAAATGCCTTACAAAATGAGCTCTAAACTTGTTGATAGCTATCCAAGACGTACATTGGGAAAAGTAAAAAATAATGTGAAAAAACCTGAAATTACTTATGATGCTGCTGCGGGCAGACTGATTGCAAAATTAAAAAAATCTGTTTCAATCGGTAGACGTAATTTGATAGAAAAGGTTGTTGTGAATGAAATAATTGAATTGTACGTGCCAATTTATGAGGCTAGATTAATTGGGCCGAAAAAAAATGTGCGTATAATGAGAATAGACGGTATAAGAAAAAAAGTTTTGTAAAATCACTTGATAAGTTTCCTAAACTTTGGTTCATCCTGTAGTGAATCAAAAAATTTATCTTCCATAGCCCATTTTTTGATTGTTTTTCGATCTTTTTTGATTGCTTGTTCTAATAGATATAATGCCTTATCTACATTAGAGATGGCAGCATTACTTCGTGCAATTGCATAGATTACACTAACG